>Ga0194133_10006893_pt1 | contig 13800 bp, 11 predicted proteins | sample TA2KigOf40mmetaG_FD_155448 | JGI IMG/M metagenome (GOLD analysis project Ga0194133, IMG submission 155448) | Freshwater microbial communities from Lake Tanganyika, Tanzania - TA2015055 Kigoma Offshore 40m | ecosystem: Environmental > Aquatic > Freshwater > Lake | place: Tanzania: Lake...
TCCCTCCAGCTCCTCAAGCAAATACGGATCGGTTGCATGAATTGCATCGCGATACTGCATTGCACGACGGCCAGCTTCGGTCCAATCCACCCCGCAATCTGCAAATAATCGAGCGTAAGTTTGAACCGAATGAACAATCCGTTCGCGCGCTCGGCTCCCATAGCGTTCACCTCGGGCTTTTGCTGAATCAATCGCGCGAACGTCAATCACTGGGAACATAGGCTAAGCCTCCTATCTAAGCTGCGGCCTCTTCACGCGATGCGCGCTTACGCTCGTGTTCCTTCAAAAAGCGTTTGCGCAATCGAATGCTCTGCGGCGTAATTTCAACAAGTTCATCGTCTTCGATGAACTCTACGGCGCGCTCCAGGGTTAAGGCAATCGGTGGTGTGAGCACAATCGCCTCATCCTTTCCGGAAGCTCGAACATTGGTTAGTTTCTTTTCCCGTACCGGGTTAACGACCAAATCGTTATCACGAGTATGGATGCCGATGACCATACCCTCGTAGAGCGCATCGCCTGGAGAAACGAACATTCGCCCACGGTCCTGCAACTTCCACAAGGCATAGGCGACAGCCTCGCCATCGTCCTGGGAGACCAAAACACCATTACGTCTGCCTTCAATCGTGCCAGCCCAGTCGCTGTAATCATCAAAGACATGGCTCATGATGCCGGTGCCGCGGGTCATATTCAGGAATTCACCATGAAATCCGATCAGGCCACGCGCGGGTACTCGATAGTCAAGCCGGACCCTGCCCTGACCATCCGGGACCATATCTTGGAGTTCGCCTTTGCGCTGTCCGATGAACTCCATGACCGAACCTTGATGACCTTCTTCAACGTCCATCGTGAGCATCTCATAGGGTTCGAACCTTTCACCGTTGACGATTCTCAACCTTGGCTTAGGCCGGGACACCGCGAGTTCATAGCCCTCACGACGCATGTTTTCCAAGAGGATGGTCAGATGTAATTCACCGCGACCTGAGACCAGGAAGGATTCACCGTCGGGGCTAAACTCAACCCGCAAGGCCACGTTACTTTTTAACTCTCGCTCCAGGCGATCGCGGATCTGTCGGCTTGTCACATACTTACCCTCGCGTCCTGCAAGTGGAGACCCATTGACCAGGAATTCCATGGTCATGGTAGGTTCGTCCACCCGCAGCATGGCAAGCGCTTGCGCATTGGAAGGATCTGCGATGGTGCTACCAATACCTAATTCGTCGATACCAGTGATGGCAACAATATCGCCAGCGAATGCTTCATCCATCGGTGCGCGTTCAAGCCCACGATAACAAAGCACCTGACCGATTTTCCCGTTAACCGCATCGGGCGCTTTTGAATCGGGATAATCCTCATCACGCCCCTGGAGCACATGTACCAATTGTCCTGTGCGGATACGCCCGCGTTGAATCCTTCCGATGCCAATCTTGCCCACATAACTCGAATAATCGAGCGCTGAGATCTGTAATTGCAAAGGGCCGTCGATATCATCGGCACGTGCTGGCACATGACGCAAAATCGCATCAAACAGCGGTTTCATGTCCTTGGCTTTGCCCGCTTCGATGTCAGCAAGGACTTCCGCGGCAAAGCCTGCCAGCGCCGAGCAATACACCACCGGAAAATCCAGTTGCTCTTCGCTTGCGCCAAGCCGATCAAACAAATCAAATGTTTGATTAACCACCCAGTCAGGGCGGGCACCAGGACGGTCGATTTTGTTAACCACCACAATTGGACGCAGTCCCAAGGCGAGGGCCTTGCGGGTTACAAACCTTGTTTGTGGCATAGGCCCTTCAACGGCATCGACCAGCAGCACAACGCCATCGACCATCGAAAGCGCACGTTCGACTTCACCACCGAAGTCTGCATGCCCTGGTGTATCGACGATGTTGATTCGTGTATCGTTATATGTTACCGCACAATTTTTCGCCAGGATCGTGATCCCGCGCTCACGCTCCAAGTCATTGGAATCCATGACTCGTTCGGCGATCTGCTGATTGACACGAAACGTGCCGGACTGTCGCAGCAATTGATCGACAAGGGTTGTTTTTCCATGGTCAACGTGGGCGATAATGGCAACGTTACGAATGGCGGGGACGAGGTTCATTTGTTGTTCCTATTGTGAAAAGCTTGTTTGTGCGATGAGTCTTTGCGCAGCGAGCACGCCACGTTCATCGATCGATCCAGTTCCTAGAAGCTGCCCATCGGGTCGGTAAAGTCTTACCAAACCGGCAAGGCCTTGAGCGCCATGCGCAGCAAGAGGCAGACGTTGTCCCTGTATAAGACGTTGTGACGATTGATGATCAAGGTCTATACGTTCCAAATGCAATAGTAAAGAATCACTTGGTAACAAGGCAGCGCTTCGCCCGGCAAAATCAAGTGGCTCGAGCCCATCGAGCGATAACATTTGTTCTTCCTTAAAGCTGGCAACTGCAATCCGTCTTAAGCCTGAAAGATAGGCACCACAGCCAAGCGCTTGACCAACATCATGTGCAAGGCTTCGAATATAAGTTCCTTTGCTGCAATGAACTCTCAAGCGCAGACATGTCATCTCGCCAACGCTTGATGCGCATTGAACCATGTCTAAGATGTCTAACTGATGAATCACAATTGAGCGTGGCTGCCTCGGAACCTCGATACCCTCTCGTGCCCAGGCATACAAAGCTTTACCCTCGTGCTTGAGTGCGGCATACATTGGCGGTATCTGGCATTGAGGCCCTTTAAAACGATCTAATACTTCCGACAGTCGATGAAGATGAGGTGAGGGATCTGCCCAAACACTCAGGCTGCCCTCGGCGTCACCCGTCGAACTCGACTGCCCCATCATGATGCTTGCCTCGTAGGTCTTATCAGCATCGAGCAGTCCATGCAAAAATTTTGTTGCCTCGCCAAGTGCGATCGGCAACATGCCGGTCGCTAGTGGATCAAGCGTTCCACCATGGCCAGCTTTGGCTCCCGCGTACAGGCGTCTTAACTGCTGAAGCGCTTGATTCGATGAACTACCCAGCGCCTTGTCGAGAAGAATTAAACCGTCGACACCGCCTTCACTACGGCGTCTCATACCTTGGAGTCATCAACAGCGGCCGGACGCTCGCCTAGTGCCTGATCGATCAGCCGCGACATCGCCATCCCGCGTTCGGTTGATTGGTCATAGCGAAAACGCAGTTCAGGCGTGGTGTGAATTCGAATCCGTCGCCCTAACTCGGCACGCAAAAATCCCGCCGCTGAACGCAAACCGGATAAGGTACTGGCAATTTGTGCCTCAGTGTCAGGGAGTACCGTAAAAAAAACAGTAGCGTATGCGTAGTCAGGCGTCAGATCTACACCGGTCAACGTGGCAAAGCCGATGCGTGGATCCTTGATCTCGCGTTGGAGAAGCTCGGCCACTTCCTGTTGAATCTGATCGGCGATACGCGCACCGCGCGCACCGCCCGAACCCGATGAAAATTGACGCTTCATGAGCGACGCTAGCGCAGCGCAGTTCAGAGACTGCGAGCGACCTCTTTGATCTCAAAGACCTCCAGCTGATCGCCCTCTTTGATATCGTCGTAATTCTTGACAGAGAGACCGCACTCGAAACCTTCTTTGACTTCACGAACATCGTCCTTGAATCGCTTCAGACTATCGAGTTCCCCTGTGAATAGAACCACCGAGTCACGCAGCAAACGAATCCGGGCGCCACGGCGTACAAGCCCCTCAAGCACCATACAACCGGCAACGTTACCAACTTTGGATACCCGGAAGACCTGTCGAATTTCAACCAGGCCGATGACTTCCTCTTTGCGATCGGGCGACAACATACCAGCCATTGCAGCCTTAATCTCATCAACTGCGTCATAAATGATGTTGTAGTAGCGAATATCGACGCCATTACCCTCGGCAACACGTTTGGCTTGCTGATCGGCTCGGACATTAAAACCAATCACCACCGCGTTAGAGGCCATAGCGAGGTTGATATCGCTTTCGGTGATTCCGCCGACCTGGGCATGTACCACTTGCACTTTGATCTCATCCGTGCTGAGCTTTTGCATGGCATGAACCAAGGCCTCCTGCGAGCCTTGTACATCCGACTTGATGATGAGGGTGAGGGTTTTTGTTTCCCCTTCGGTCATCGAATCGAAGATGTTTTCCAGCTTCGCAGCTTGCTGCTTAGCAAGCTTCACGTCGCGGAACTTACCCTGTCTGAACAGTGCAATCTCACGTGCTTTGCGTTCGTCGGCCAGCGACAAAACTTCCTCGCCAGCAGAGGGAACTTCTTGCAAACCTTGGATCTCGACTGGAATCGAAGGACCTGCCTCGTCGATCGGGCGTCCATTCTCATCGAGCATTGCCCTAACCCGTCCCCATGAACTGCCAGCAAGTACAACATCACCTTTACGCAAAGTCCCACTTTGGACAAGTACCGTCGCAACCGGACCCCGGCCTCGGTCTAATCTTGCCTCAATAACCAGGCCTTTTGCCGGCGCATCTTTCGGGGCCATGAGTTCAAGCACTTCAGCTTGTAACAACACATTCTCAAGCAACTCGTCGATACCGGCTCCGGTTTTCGCCGAAACCCCAATGAAGGGAGATTCGCCGCCGTAGTCCTCTGGAACGACCTCATGGCCAACCAACTCCTGCTTCACCCGATCGGGGTTGGCTTCGGGCTTGTCCATTTTGTTCATCGCGACCACTAAGGGCACCTTCGCCGCCTTCGCGTGGGCAATGGCCTCAACGGTTTGTGGCATCACACCATCGTCGGCAGCGACAACAAGAATAACGATGTCCGTCGCCTTAGCACCCCGAGCACGCATGGCAGTAAAGGCTTCATGGCCCGGTGTGTCAAGAAAGGTAATCACACCACGCTCAGTTTTTACGTGATATGCGCCGATATGCTGCGTGATTCCCCCTGCCTCACCGGCTGCAACCTTGGCGCGTCGAATATAGTCGAGCAAGGAGGTCTTTCCATGATCGACGTGACCCATGACGGTAACCACAGGTGGCCTCGGAAGAAGCTCAGCGTCCTGACTTGGGGCCTCCTCAAGCAAGGCCTCGGGATCATCAAGCTTTGCCGCAAATGCCTTATGACCCATTTCCTCAACAACAATCATGCCTGTTTCTTGATCAAGCACTTGATTGATCGTGACCATCTGACCCAGTTTCATCAAATGCTTAATAACTTCGGCCGCTTTGACTGACATCTTGTGCGCAAGATCGGCAACCGTAATTGTTTCAGGAACGTGAATGTCGCGAGCGACAAACTCGGCCTGAACCTGGACTTGCTCCTGACGATCACCATGGCCGCGGCGTCCGCCACCCTTGGAGGCCCGCCAGCTGTTGTTACCCATGCTGGTGTCGCCCCGGGTCTTGAGTGCCCGACGCTTACTCGCTTCATCGGCCCAACTCGAGGAAAGCTTTTCCGACTTGAGATGCTTTTTGTCCTTCGCATCCTTTGGATCTTTACTCACTTCCTTTGGCTTGGCCGCCGCTGTAGCCTCTTTGCTCTCTGCTGCTTTTTGTGCACTTGGTTTGTGCAGCGTTCCCGAGGGCCCTTCCTTTTTGACAGGCTCGACCGGCTTGACTTCGGGCTCAGGTGGTTTAACCACCGGCTTTGCCGCAGGCTTGACCACAGGTTGGCGCTGTAAGCTCATCAAACGGTTTATCTCAGCAACTTCGCTCTCAACGGCACGGCGTGCTCGAGCTTGAGCTTCTGCGGCTTCCTTGGCCCGACGAGCTTCTTCGAGCGCAGTCGCTGTTTCTGCCTGAGCACGCGCCTTGTCCTCTTCCTTTTGCGCAAACTCTAGCGCTGCGAGACGCTCACGCTCACGCCTTGCAGCTTCCTCGCGTACCGCCGCCTCTGCAGCCGCCAAGGCCTCACGCTCACGCTCGCGCTCAAGTCTTTCTTGCTTTTCGCGAAGCTCGGCAGCCTGACGCTCGAGCAATTCCTGCTGCCGGCGCTCTTCTTCAAGCCTCGCAGCAGTTTCCTCGGGCGACATATCTTGAACGGGTGTTGGAGTCACCTCCTGCACATCCGGGGTGTCACGCTTTACAAACACCCGCTTTTTGCGCACTTCGACCTGAATCGTTCGCGCCTTGCCCGTTGCGTCGGCCTGCTTAATCTCGGTGGTCTGCTTTCGAGTGAGTGTGATCTTCTTCTTCGGTGCGTCATCTGAACCGTGGGCCCGGCGAAGTGCACTTAACAGATGCTCCTTGTCAGACTCCGAAATCGAGTCATCCACCGATTGCTTAGCAACCCCGGCAGCCTTGAGTTGTTGCAACAGCACGTCGGCCGGCATTTTGAGCTCGGCAGCGAAATTTGCGACGTTGTTTGCGGACATGTGTACTTCCTAAAAAAAGAACGATAACTGCGAAAATGCAAAACCCAGCGACATTATCAATTCGGCGGGCGTGATCTCAACGAGGCGATCGTTTTAGTCCTGATCGGCAAACCAATGCGCCCGAGCTTTAAGTATGAGCTCACGCGCCCGCGCCTCATCAATACCGGTGGCCTCTTGCAACTCATCAACCGCAAGCTCGGCTAAATCATCGCGACTGTGAACGCCTGCATCCGAAAGCTTGGCGGCGAGATCGCTGTCCATACCCTCTAAGGAAAGTAAATCGTCAGATGATTGATCGATCTTCTCCTCTTTGGCAATCGCCTCAGTTAACAGAACGTTTCTCGCTCGAGTACGAAGTTCGTTCACCGTCTCTTCATCGAATGCATCAATCTCGAGCATTTCGTTGATCGGCACATAAGCAACCTCCTCAACGCTTGTAAAACCCTCATCAATCAAGATGTCGGCAACTTCCTCATCAACATCAAGTTTTGCCATCAGACTTTGACGAATCTCGGTTCGCTCAGTCTCTGATTTAGTCGCCGATTCTTCAGCCGTCATGATGTTGATTATCCAGCCCGTCAGTTCGGAAGCCAGACGCACATTTCGTCCTCCGGTACCAATTGCCAGTGCAAGATTGTCTTCGTCAACCACAACATCCATTGCATGCGATTCCTCATCGACCACGATCGAGCTAATGTTGGCGGGTGCAAGTGCGCCGATGACGAATTGGGCAGGATCCTCCGACCATAAGACAATGTCAACGCGTTCCCCAGCTAATTCGTGGGTGACCGCTTGGACACGGGAGCCGCGAACCCCGACGCAGGTGCCAATTGGATCGACACGCCGATCGTGACTTAGCACCGCGATTTTTGCCCGAACGCCAGGATCTCGCGCAGCTGCCTTGATCTCAAGCAAGCCTTGTTCAATCTCTGGAACCTCATTGGAAAAAAGATACTTGATGAATTCAGGTGATGTTCTCGACAACAGAAGTTGGGGTCCTCGCCCCTCTCGATTAACCCGCAAAATCGCAGCGCGTACCCGATCACCTGTGCGCAGGTTCTCTTTGGGGATCATTTGATCGCGCTGCAATCGGGCTTCCAGCTTGCCCGACTCCACAATCGCACCTTCCCGGTCAACCCGCTTAACGGTTCCAGATACGATGGGCTCATTACGGGCCAAATAATCGCTAATGATTTGCTCGCGTTCAGCGTCGCGAATCCTTTGCAAGATGACCTGCTTGGCGGCCTGTGCACCAATCCGGCCGAGGTCGATGGCCTCGAGTCCTTCCTCGATGTAGTCGCCCAGCTCGACTTCGTTGACCTGCTTGCGGGCCTCGCTCAGGATAATCTGCAAGTCGTGATCATCGAGTTCACCATCTGGCACAACAAGCCAGCGACGGAATGCTTCGTAATCACCCGAGCTTCGATTGATCTGTACCCGAACATCAACCTCGTCCTTAAACAACTTCTTGGTCGCCGAAGCCAATGCCAGTTCAAGTGCTATAAAAACCGTTTCCCTTGGCACGTTTTTTTCACGTGCCAGCGCATCGACCAGAAGCAAAACCTCGCGACTCATGACCTTCTCTCCTCAAACATCATTCAGAACACCAACTGCGGCACAAGGTGCGCGCGTTCAATTTCATTTAAATTAAAATTTAATACATTCATAGCACCCAAATCACCCGCCGACTCGGCGCCTTTGCTGTCCTTTAGCGTTGTGGCTCCAGGCGCTTCGTGACCGTGGCCTGGCCGCGCTAAGTGCTCGGGAGTGATTTCAGTTTCTGCCGCAGACTTCAATGCTTGTTGTGCAAAGCCATCTTGTTGATCTTTCTTTTTGCTCTGCCTCGCCTTCGCACCAGCACTGACGCGCTTTGCTGACTTTCCCGAGGGCGTTGCCTCGCTAAGCAATAAGACCCAATCGTTAACGGACTTGCCTTCAGCGCGAGCAAGCTCGCCTTCCCAGTGCCTTCGACCTCCAAAGGGCATACGAAGCCGCACATTGACCCGGTGCCCAACAAATCGCTCAAAATCACCTGGCTTTCTCAGACGGCGATCCACCCCTGGCGAAGAAACCTCAAGACGTTTGTAGTCGACATCCTCAACCATCATAACTTGTGAAAGCTGCCTGGAAACCTGTTCGCAATCCTCAATCGTGATCCTTGATTCTTTCTGAGCAGGCCAATCGATAAAGACCCTGATGATGCCGCCGGATAGTTCAACATCGACGAGCTCGTAGCCAAGAGGAACCACTGACTGCTCAACTAATTGAAACAACTGAACGCTCACAGATCCTATCGCTCCCTTTAACCGGCAAAAAGATCAAACCCAGTCCTTATTCAAAACGACTCAAACCCTGCTTAGGCCGAAACAACAAACACAAGGCCGTTTCAACAAACAAAAAAAAATGGGCTGCTGTCCAGCCCATTTCTTTAGAAATCCAAAAGTCAGAAAGCTGTGTAGCTCAGACTTATTGCGCCATTAACCAGTTGCCAAATCCTTGTTGATGCTGGCAAACCGGATTTGTATTTAGCCCATAAGTATAACCTTTTAATCCGCTTTTGGGCCAGATCTTTGCGGTTTTCGTCGGGAACGGTTGGGCTTCGGACCCGACCTCGGTCCTCCAGGGTTCGCCCCAGCACCTGGGATCCCGCCTGGACCTGGGCCTGGCCCCCTTCGTTTCGCAGACTTCGGTCTTCCGGACGGATAAGGTCCAGTCGCCTGAGCATCACCTGAGGGCTGATAAACCCCTGGTGTCATATTGAATTTTGCGAGGTTTTTGCCGCCGCGCCGCTTCTTTTGTGCATTTGCACCCGCGCCTGGACCTTGCCCGGGCGGCCTCATGCCAGGAGGTAATGCCGAAGGTGCACGAACTGCCTTGCGAACCGAGCGTGTGATTCCCTCAAGATGCGCATTAGCATTGCGAGGCTGCCACTCGTCATCCTGTAACTCTGGCCTGTCGACGGGCTCATCCGCATAACGCGGCAGATAGGCCGAGGGATCGAATCCTGGCGGAGGCCCTTCATCGTCATCTTCATCCCTTTCATCGTCCCGGCCTTCTGGCTCATCTTCAAACGCGTTGGAATCATCGCTGATCGCATTGCTCAAGTTTGGTCTGCCTGAACGCGTCGGATCAGCGTCGCGCATTAACTGCTGCAAGCGTCGCACCTCGGTTTCTGACAATTCAACATAGCGCGCACGGACCAGCCCTTCGGGCAATCCGATCGGACCAAAGCGAATCCTCGCAAGTCTGCTCACCACCAGACCAAGGGCCTCAAAAATTCGCCGAATCTCCCGGTTTCGCCCTTCAGAAAGCGTTACCCGGTACCAGTGATTAGCGCCGTCGCCACCCACATCCTCGAGGCTATTAAAGCGCGCCACGCCATCGTCCAGATTCAACCCTTCGAGCAGCTGTTTTGCGTTGGCCTCATCAATACGACCCAAAATGCGTACCGCGTACTCGCGTTCCCAGCCATACCGCGGATGCATTAGACGGTTGGCAATGTCGCCCGAAGTGGTAAAAATCAGCAGCCCTTCTGTGTTGAAGTCAAGCCGGCCCACAGCAACCCAGCGGGCCCCCTTTAATCGGGGTAAACGCCCGAAAACCGTCGGTCGATGGCCAGGATCGTCCCGCGTACAAATTTCGCCTGAGGGCTTGTGATAGAGCAAAACGCGAGGCGGCAGCGCGACCATCTTGCGTTGCAACATTCGACCATTGATCCGAACCTGATCGTTTGGCCCGATACGTTGTCCGATATGGGCTGGCATACCATTGACCGAAACCCGACCCGCAAGAATCAGTTCCTCCATGTCACGTCGCGAACCAATCCCGGCGTCGGCTAATACCTTTTGCAGTTTTAGGCTGCCGTAATCAGGATCAAGCGAAGCCTTTGCACCCGGCGTAGGCAAAATACTTGCTGCCTGACTTCGGATTGGTAGCGGTTCGAACGCTGGCCCCACGACTCTCGCCTCGCCAGCCGCAAGACCGGGCGTTGTTACAGCTTCTTCGGAAGCCTGAGCCCCATTTCGATAAGCATGTGCCTGCTCACCGCCCTCTTGCGATACATCACGAATTCTGTCTTTGTCTCGTCTGGGTCGACGGCCCCGAGGACCACGCCGAGGGGTCCTCGCTGGGCCAAATCGTGTGGGCTCTGCCGATGGTGCGAGATCCAAACCACCCTGTTCTGCCTGGGGTTCGTGACTGATAACTTGGGACGGATCACGTTGCGGCTCAGGATTATGGTCCGGTGAGGGTTGTGGATGTGGTGATTGGTCAAGGACGTGAGCAGTTATCCGCGAGGAATCCTCAGCGTTTAGCGATGATGTTTCACCCTTTGCGACGACTTCAGCCTTCGCTGCTGCACGTGCGGTGTTTGCAGTTCGAACTTTTCTTGCAGGTTTTGCGGATGTCGCACTTGGCGGCTCAGAAGCTAGCGCCTCTGGCGCTGCAACTTGCCCATCAACTGCTACAGGCGCTATCGATTTGCGGCGTCCTCGGGGCTTTTTCGTTTCAATGCCATCCTCGGCAGGGACTTGCTCATCCTTGGGTTGGTTCATGGGCTACAAACTCCTCAGGGGGTGGCCGGACTGGATCGACTAGCGAATGCACATCTTGGATGGGCTGGGGGTGATCAGGATTTTCGCCCGGGTGGCGGTGATCAGACTCTGCGCCGTGTTGGGAATCGAGCAGGTCTGCAATACCGCGATTCGCATCAAGCATTGGCAATTGGCCCAAAGACTCAAGTCCCAGGTCGTCCAGGAACTGACGGGTAGTTCCAAGCAATGCCGGTCGACCAAGTACTTCCTTGTGGCCGATTGTCTCGATCCACCCGCGATCTTCGAGTGTCTTGATGACCTGACTCGACACCGTCACCCCACGAATTGCTTCGATATCCCCACGGGTAACCGGCTGTCTGTAGGCAATGATAGCCAGCGTCTCCATCACCGCTCTTGAATACTTAGGTGGCTTGTCTGGATGCAGACTACCCAAAAATGCGGATACATCGGCTGCCGTCTGGAAGCGCCAGCCACTGGCGAGGGCAACGAGTTCAACGCTCCTGCCTTTCCAAGTCTCACGTAAGCTTTCAAGCAACTGCCGCAGGGTATCGGGCCCGACCTGATCTTCAAAAAGCGCCCGCAATCTTGGAACACTCATCGGCTCCCGGCTTGTCAAAAGGGCTGCTTCGAGGATGCGCATCACCTGATTGCTGTTCATTATCGACAAATGGTTTCCACGTTACATATTCCATCCAAGGCACACACGCGGCAGACTTAGCCGCTAAGCAAGAAGTCAGCACAACGCGCCGTGCGCGTGTCGCTCGCGCCAAGCCTCGTAAGTCCGGGTTCAAGAATTGTTGATCACATGCGCTAAGGGAGTTGAGAATCTCACCCAAGCTTTTCGAGTGCACTGCGTTTCAAAATCTTGATTGGTTGCGGGGGCAGGATTTGAACCTGCGACCTTCGGGTTATGAGCCCGACGAGCTACCGGGCTGCTCCACCCCGCGTCAGATGTCAGTAGTGTAACAGAGAAGCGTGCAGCGAGCTAAACTGTGCATTCTCATTGCCCGCTTGGTAAGAAAGCCGTGGCAGTGCGACCCTTGCATCGATCGCCCGCCGGGAGGCATGTATTTATGAAATTCTGTTCGAGCTGCGCAAGCCCCGTGCAACAAAGTATACCGGCAGGCGATAACCGTATGCGCTGGGTATGTACAAATTGCAAAACCATTCATTATCAAAATCCGAACATGGTCGTTGGCACGATTAGTACGTGGGGTGACGGCATATTGCTTTGCCGTCGAGCGATCGAGCCACGTTATGGATTTTGGACCTTACCAGCTGGCTTTCTCGAAAACGATGAAACCACCGAACAAGGTGCCGAGCGCGAGACACGCGAAGAAGCTGGTGCAACAATTGGCGGGCTAAAGCCATTTGCCATGATTGACGTGCCGCACGTCAATCAAGTCCATTTGTTTTACCGCGCAACGATGTTGACCGCGTTGCTTGATCCTGGTGAGGAAAGCCTTGAAGCGAAACTATTCAGGGCAGAAGATATCCCATGGGAGCAAATTGCTTTCCGTACAGTGTTTAAAGCCCTGAAGTGGTATTTGCAGGATCAGCAACAAGACCCTACTTTTGAACGATCCACTTTTCACTACGATGCGATTGCCTTGAGCTCACGTCAACCACGTGGTTCCTGAGGTTTTGCGGCAATGCGAATACCTTGGGTTCATGTCAACGAGGCCCTTCCCGACCCATCCCTCGCGCTCATAGAACCCGACGGTCTGCTTTGCGCTGGACTTGAGCTCAGTGCCACAAGGCTTCTTGAGGCCTATCAGGCAGGTATTTTTCCCTGGTACAGCGATGGACAACCGGTCTTATGGTGGAGTCCGAACCCAAGGATGGTTCTATATTGTGAGGAATTTCGCTTTCATCGCTCGCTTCGCAAGCGGGCTCGTAGTCTAAGTCTTGACAAGGCCTGGTCGCTGCATCTGAGTTGCGATTTTGAGGCCGTTATGCGTGCTTGCTCGGGGCCACGCGAAGGACAGCGTGGCACCTGGATTACCTCAGCAATGATTGATGCCTATGTGGAGCTCCATGCACGAGGGCATGCGCAAAGTGTCGAGTTACGCTACGGCGATGCATTAAAAGCGGGGCTTTATGGGGTAAGTATTGGCAAGATGTTTTTTGGCGAGTCGATGTTCACCACATTGCCCGATGGATCAAAGATCGCGCTTGCCGCTCTGGTGAAGCTGCTAGCACAAGAAGGCTTCACAATGATAGACTGCCAGCAGCAGACTGAACATTTGGCGCTGATGGGCGCAAGGCCGATTCCGCGGCATCTGTATCTCAGGCAGATTCGTGAGTTGTGTCAGCGCCGCCCGCCCGACTGGTCGGTTTGCGAGTTAATCTGGCCATGACACATCCACACGAAGCCCCATTTTCCACCTTGCAGTTTTATGCCACTGCGCCTTATCCCTGTAGCTATCTGCCGGGCAAGGCTGCTCGCTCTCAGGTTGCCACACCAAACCATTTGATTCATCATGGCGTTTATAGTGATCTAGTCAAAGTTGGTTTTCGTCGCAGCGGTGTGTTCACCTACAGACCTTGGTGTGACGACTGCAAGGCCTGCGTGCCAGTTCGCGTAAAGGTTGCAGACTTTAAACCGAATCGCAGCCAACGTCGTGCCTGGAAGACACATGCAAATTTAGCTATCGATTTTGTGCCGCTCACTTTTTCCTCCGAGCACTATGCCCTTTATCTCAAGTACCAAAGCATTCGGCATGCTGGTGGAGGCATGGATCAGGACAGTCGAGATCAGTATGCTCAATTTTTATTACAAAGCCGGGTTCGCACCCATTTGATCGAGTTTCGCGAACCAAGCGATCGACGTTTAAGCATGGTTTCAATTGTTGACCAACTTGCTGATGGTCTGTCTGCTGTTTATACCTTTTATGACGCTTCAGAACCTCGAGCGAAGTATGGTATCTATAACA
>Ga0194133_10006894_pt1 | contig 13799 bp, 10 predicted proteins | sample TA2KigOf40mmetaG_FD_155448 | JGI IMG/M metagenome (GOLD analysis project Ga0194133, IMG submission 155448) | Freshwater microbial communities from Lake Tanganyika, Tanzania - TA2015055 Kigoma Offshore 40m | ecosystem: Environmental > Aquatic > Freshwater > Lake | place: Tanzania: Lake...
TGTGTAATTTTTGGGTGGACAGAAAAAGTGTTACTCCGTGTTGTCTGAATTGTGCACAAACAATCATTGCAGGGTTTCTAATCTTTTTCTATTCTTTCCAGGATGAAATGACATCTGTATTTCTTTTCACATGATCCTAACTCTTTCCTAATTAGCAGGTCAGCTCTCATATCTTTCTCATTGATTTTCACGTCATGGTCCAAAGTACTAAATGCTTCTTCGTTCAGAGATTTTGTGGTCATGCAAACAATCATTCTGATAGAGGATATTGACTACATCTTCGTCAAATGGTTTGTGGATCACTTTGGATGCTGAACACCAATATTCATGGTACTTTTTTCCAACAAGCTTTTAAAAGCTGGCATTTTACATAGGGGTTGAAATCAATTGTTATCAAAGCAAAAATTGTTAAAATTTGAGAATAAAATGTTTGCTTTGCCCTTACAATCACAACATTTGGTTAGAATCTGGTTCAAATGCTACCTGGTCTCTGCAGCAACTTTGACTGTGGGATACTATAATTTTTAAAAAGTGACAAAAACTGACTCCCTGGTGAAATCAAAAGGTGTCTTAGTTGGCAAAAAGAAACAGAACCTTGAAAAATGAAAAAAAAATAATCTTTAACATTAAAAGCAAACATTGGTGTCAGAAAAAGATTGAAAAAGTCCTTTGAAGTAAGAAGCAAGCTCTTTCTTTTGAACCATTTTTAGTGTTAAAGGTCAAAAAGGGAAGGGTTTCAAAAGAATTCTGCCTTCTGCTCTGATTGCTTTTTTGGATTAGGGAGTCCTAAGCCTAAGGTTCAAGACTATGCAATGATTAATTTTCTTGATTGTTTAAGATCTTGAAGAAATGCCTTTCTGTATACATAACTTGATTAGTATATATCTGATTGCTTTTAAATACAAACATCTCTTTTAGAGAGCTAAAAGTATTTATTCCATATTGCAGAAATAAGAAAGAGAAGCAACATTTGAAGTTGGAGTGAGGCACATTTTAAAGAGCAAACAAATTCAGTTGGAAAACCAAATAAAGCTATATCCAGACACAGGAAAATCAATATTTTCAGGCAACAAAACATCAAATGGCAGCTAAACATGAGAGAAAACAAATTGACAATCACAATTGTGTACATAGTGTTATCTTTCTTTCACCACTATAATGTAACTTTTTGTAAAATAAATATATAGATTTTTAAAATTCAAGTGTGATAGTACCATAGTCTACTAAATATAAAATTTAGTAATTTAAACTATAAGTTCTAAACTTTAAAGATCTGCACAACTAAAATTTCTGAACTTGCTTTTGATGGAAACATTTGTTTCAAACAACCCAAGTGTTGAAAGAACAAGTACTTTGGTAATTTAGGGCCAACTTTCTCTCCAAGAATGGTAATATATTATTTGCCACTTTGCGAACAATCTTTTAACTGCAGACTTAATCACATGAGACTTATTAACTGTTCCTAGAGGACTAAAAACTTATCAAGTGACACAATATGGTTGCCGTGGCTGAGTGGTCATGGCATCAGGCTGGGTATCTGAGTGTCCGGGGTTCAAACCCCGGCAGCTCCAGCCAACCTTTCACCCCAGGTTGCCAAAAAAATCCAAAACAAAATGTACCCAGCCTGACAGTGTGCCTTTAATGATTGATTTTGCAAGGCGCACTTTAAAAGATTAAAAAACAATGAATTCTATTAAAGAGAACATTTTTGCAAAAAACATTCTTTTAATCATTTTTTCAATTTCATTTATATTGTGCAATTTTTTATAGAGCTATTGATTACAAATTTTCTAGCTCAAAATTGGAATATTTAGTCCTAATAAAAGCTGTCAATCAATCAATTCTAACACCTAATGGTGTTGACTTAACGAACAATTCTTGTCACAGAAAGTTGTGTCTTACAGACTGTATTTGGTAATTATGAAAAAAGTTTAATGGATAATTTTTTATTCAATCCTTAGTGTGATAATAATCTGGACAAATGATTATAATTAAATCAAATCCTGGGTTCAAAGACTTTGACCAGACTAGGGATCGGACCCCATTTTTCCCAGCTCTTAGTCACTTGCTGTAAACATTAGGTCCACTGCTTTCTTGTAGGGGATTCAATCCCTACCAATCTCAGGAATTTTTTACCATTTTGAGTTTTGAAAAAATTTCAAGCTGCTTTCATCCAGCATATTACCTGCTAGAGTAACTAAAATAATCTACAGTTATTACTCAGTTTATTAAACGAGTCAAGATGCACAGAAACTTTAGATTAAATTCAAATTCGGCCGTGGCTTAATGGTTATAGCATCTGACTGAGAAAATTCAATCCCTGGTCTGGGCAAAAATCTTTGACCCCTGGATTTGCCTTAATTAATCATTTCTATGAGATGATTATCTCAGTCAGGATTGATTGTTGTGCAGAAACTTGAATTAAATGATCTCTTATAAGCATTTATTCACATTTATCAATTGAAAATCAAGTGACTATGAGACACAACTTTCAGTCAAAAAATGAACTGTTGTAAAGTCAACACTACTCTCATTGACATGATTTAGTGTTAGAATAATCAGTTCTTAACAGAAGCTCTCTTCTTCTTCTTCTTCTTCTTCTTCTTTCTTTCTATGTGTCACTTTGAGTAAAAATATAAAAGTGTCAAAGTTTGAGAAAGCCATTTTGTCAGTTAAAATATGGAAAAAATGATTTCCTTACTTCATCTCTGATCTGCAGATCACTTCCAAGATCATAATTGTAACAATTAAAATTGACACTCGCAAATATTTAACTAATATGATAATGAATAAATTGTCTTCTAATCTAAACTTAGTCAAAAAATCTTTATAGATAAATAGTTTCTAGAATAAAATGCAACTACAAGAATGACTCTTTGACTTTGATGAAATACAATATAACATGAATCAAGTTTCTTGCGGCTTCTTGTAAGTCTTCTTGAATGAAAAAAAGTTTACATGAAGTTTCTTGAGAAAATAAAGGAATTCTTCTAATGTTGCAACGCAAAATCGATCATTTTGTCACAGAGAAGGTGATTTATTCAGAGTGTGACTCTATTTAGAAAGCTAAACTAAGCAATTTGCAATGTAGAAAGAAAAGGTCGAAAATAAAACACTAAAGCTGGCAATTTTCTGAGTGTGTTCAAGTTTTCTAAAAAATCTATGAAAATCAAGAATGAATAGTTTTTTTTAGGATCTGAAACTATTTTAAAAAATTGACTAAGTATCAAAACAAGTAGGCACACTTCAGAACTTACAATTCTTATTTTTAAAGGATTTTTACGAATCATTCACAGATCTTTTTTTTTGTCAAAAACATCTCTTTAAAATTTCAAAAGGTGTCAAATTTGTTTCAAATTCATGCTCATCATATTGCAAAAGGTACAAAAACTAATTTTGTTTACTTAGTTCAAAGTCAACTAATCCTGATTGATGATGCTTCAATTGTAAGTCTGTATGTTCCATAAAGGCCAAGATACACTTTGTCATTTTCAATTACATCAAATGTTTTATCATTATAAATAAAAGGTCAATCAAATAGAGCTCCTTGGATGTGAAAGCCCTAAGGAAGCTAGATTTATGTGGTCAATCAAAAAGCCTTTGGCTGCAATTTAATGCACCTGGTCACAATCTCAACTATCTAGTGACCATTTACTGCACAGAATGTTCCATCAAATATATATTTTCTTGAGAAAGTATTTTTGTTACAAAAAAAAATCCCATTTGATCCCTGAGATCCAAGCCTTATAGCTTTCTAGACATGGACCAGATATCATTTTCACTCAATTATTATTGCAGCAGAATTTGATTATTTTAGAGTGTGATTGATTTCACTTTGTTAATTATCATAATTATGATTACAATTTTCATTTAAAATAATATACTTACAAATAGAGTTGCTAAATTAGACAGTCTCAAATAGAAGTTCTTTTAGTTTTCCAGCCCTCACAATTTATGTTTGTAAAATCTTTTCGAATTCTTAATAAGTTAAAGCACTTTATGGATTATTTGGTATTGAACCAAAAGGTTTCTGCGCAACTGAAGAGAAAGTTAAAAAAAGAAAAAATAATGTGGGGGAAGTTGGAGAAAGAGAGGAAATGAGAGGGCCACAAAAAGTTTCTGTGAACACAACATTTTAAACTATGTTGTCTTACTTGCGTTGACTCAAATTGTAAACTCAAACAGTTGAAATATGAATATGAGAGAAACCATATGTGTTAAAACTCGATCATAGCTCCTTAAAAAGTTTGAATGCTGAGAACCTAGCTTTAACTGGACCTCATTATTTACTTTTGAATTGAGAATTGTTAAGTTCTATGATGTATTCATTTTTCTCTTGAGTTAACAGTAAATATTTGACAAGATCTTGGTAAAACTAAGACTAATTCTTTTCAGCAACTTGCTTTATTTTTGTAGGCCTTTTGGGATTTAATGATGTAAAGGCATTAATTACTTGCATGTAAATGTTTGAATAATTGCATAATGAGTTCTTAATAAAAGCTGTATCTATCTAATTTCATCAAATTGTCGAGAGAAAAAAAGTACCTGAAAAGTTATGTAATATTACATATAGCAAAGTCATAATTTTATCTTAGGCATACAATGACTGCAGGCTAAACGCACATTTTTGATTAGAATTCCCTTTTTTCGAAAGAAGTTGTGACATATTTCATTACATGTTGAGAAGAGGCCATTACGTATATCCTTCAATAAACATAAGCTTTCATTTGAGTTGATTTCATAATCATGGTCTCAAAAATTTGTTTATTTTTATATTTATCACTGTACATTCATACCCAATGCCAAGGTCTAATGATCATGAGATCTTTGAAACAAAGATTGTGGGCCCCTACTTTAACACATATGGGCATCTTTGTTTTGTTTGTTTTCAATTTTTATAGACCACTCTGATATCCGAATTGGTTTGGAATTCTCATGCCCAAAGGCCACCAGGGCCTTGCCCAGGAAAATAGGCAAGGGCATGCACCCACAGTAACCCTAACTGAGCTTTCAAGAGACCTGGTTGATCTTAAGCTTGTTAAGTTTTATCTAGACCTTAATTCTACCAAGTTAAGCTTCAGAAGGGGTCTACAATCTGAGAAACAAACCTACTCTGAGGTCCTGTGGTTTTTCTGAGTCTGCTGGGCACAGGAAGCGACCCCACACCCTAAGAGTGACCAAACCAACCTAAGTCAAACAATCAAAGTTATCTTACATGCAATTGCCTTGGCTGCTGAAACTAGACTCATTGGTCATCATCCTTTAACCTCAGGTTGCTGCAAGAAGCAATAAAAATTGAATTTGGTAACATTTAATTCCAGATTCAGAACCTTGAAGATGTAGCGCAGCAGGTTGGTAACATGGCAATTCTTGGCTGCATGAAACAAATCAAATTTTGATTTTTTATGAATCCAGATGATGAAGCTTAATGTTTTTTGATTTGCCATTACAAAATTTGTTATTCTTGCAAATCTTTTGATCCTTTTGCTTTTGTGTAAACGGCTGACAGAGGCAGTAAAGTTTGGATTAACACGTTAAGTCATCAGCCTTAGAGCTTAAGTTTCACTAGTTAAGTGTCATTTCATGAAAAACAATGAAATTATTGTATGAAATATCAACTATTGGGTTGGTTTTAATTTGTAAAGGGTAAAGTTTCGAAGAAGGCCCTGAGAGTGTTTTCCTGTCATACAAACATAAATTTCTTATTTCATCTTTTCATTTTGAACAATCTGAAAATTTTCTGATGAACTCTCCATTCTGAGATAAAAAATTTAATAAGTCATCTAAAATAAATTACCTCAATCACTTCAAGATTATAGTTAATGGTATCCTCAAGCCATAGGGACTAAACCCTAAACCTCCCAGTTCTCATCCTTAATTCAAAATCAATTATCATCCTTCCTTAAATAATCTGTGAATCATTCTGACACCATTTAAAAAGGTTTCAAAAAAAATTATTTCAGAGAAATGAAAGGTGTGAAAGTCTGCTTCTTTGACTTTGTTAGACTCTTCATAACTTCCTTAATATTCAACGCGGATATTTTATCGATTCAAAGAACATTTGTTGCAAATTCAAATTTTTTGCTACTTAAACCCCAAGGAACAGTGCAAATGCTGATGTGATTCAAAGCCCCTGTCATGAAACTTTATATTCTAGGTGACTTTTTCCAAGCTTATGCGTTGAGGCAAATTTTGTTGAACTTTTGACAGATGAAATATTTCAGTAAATTGAATAAAAATATGTGAAAATTGACATTTGTGCATTTGGTTTAGATTAATAATTATATCTCTATCTTTTTGATGAGATATTTATTCATCAAACAAATTGTGTTTCTTCAACTACATTTGTTGGACAAAAATGACTTTTTTCAGTGTCTTGACATTTTTAGCAAATTTAAATGAAATTTACTGTCAGCAATTGGCCAACTTTGTGTAAGATCTGTTTATACGAAAAGGGTGGCATTTGAGGGAATGTAAAAATGATTTCTGAAAAAAAATAAAAGTTGTGTTTAACCTAATTAAATTTGATAAATAACTGTATTGTATTGTATGTTTTGGTTCATACATTTTATACAAGATAAAACTTTGCCAAATAATGATAAAATCTAAATGAGATTCACACTATAATTTTGGTCAAAAATGAAGCAGGTGTATGGCCTATTTATTTTTCTGAGAAGATAAATTTATCCAAAAATAGTGAAACAATTACTGACCTTTTGTTTGAAATAACAATAGAAAATGTTGAAAGGAAGCAGTTGCAGATAGATCATTAACATTTGATTTGCAACTTTTTCGAGAAGCAAAAAATATTTTTTATTTATTCATCAAACATTTCTACAAATTGAGAATATATCTTGTTTTAACTAAACAAATGTGAATATGATACTAATTATTTTCATCAATTAAAATGCTACCCTTTTCAACCTTTTTATGTTAATTTCTTAGTCTCCACAATGATAATTGAAGCAATTTTGAGTGAGATCTAAATGCCAAATCTCCCTTGAGAGATGTAAGAGAGAGCTCATGTTTAAGCTTGTCTGAAGCACCTTGAGTTTACTTATTATGGAAAAAGTCTTTTGGATGTCAGTTCAATTCTGGCAAGACACAGATTTGAATCCTCCATCCTTTGCAGAGTACAAACTGTAAGTATAAGTTTTGGGGTTGCCAACCCAAATTGAAAACTTTTGGAATATAGGTTAGATTTTGGACAATGAATGTGGTAAATGGTGTCAATAATTATAATGTACAATACAGATCAATGTACAATTGCTATCATGGTTGGGGTTTGAGCTTCTGAACATTAATTCTCATATTCTCAGTCTTTTATAAAACTAGTGGGACACATCAACCCAATAACCTAAGAGTTTCCCATTGAAAATTTGAAGTCAAAGGTTTAAGATATTCCCTACTTGAATTAAAATTTTTATCAGTTTAAATTCTTAATCTATTTTTTTGTTTTAAATTTTGATCCAGAAACCTCCATACTCTATATAACCCAAAAATATTTTGAAAGTGTTGATAAACTTTCTTTTAACGTTGGCAAAGTGGTTAAGTGCCTGCTTGTTTTCAAACCCCCTTTTTGATCTAATATTTGAGATGGAAACCCGACCAAAAAGTTTAAATTTCGTCCATTTTGGTCTGAAAAGTGCCAAAAATATATAAGTTTTCTGGTGTCTTTTGGTTTTTTCCAAATAAATTCAGGCCAAAGTTGAATTTTTTTTGCCAGGAATGCTTAAAATATATTGAGAGGGTTGCAGGGCGACTCATTCCTTTTTAAGTCATGACAATCATTTTTTGTTATTTTGTAAACTTTCAAAATTCTTGCATTTTTCAAAACATTTTAAGCCTTTAATCCCATCTGTTTTGCCAAAACCGTAGTTGTGTGAAAAAGTATCTTTAAACATCTGCTGTATTTTTTAGCAACTAAAATGCCTGGTCATGTTAAGCTGGGAGCATCAGGGGAGCCTGATCCTGACCCTCTACCCTACTTGGTTGTGTCTAATGAGATGAAGCGAGCTGATATGTCCAAGCCTTATGATGCCAAGAAGTCTATTTGGGTGCCTGATGGCGAGGGAGGTTATGTTGAAGCTCTCTTGGACTCAGAGGCTGATGGAAAAGTTGTAGCCATGGTGGGTCATGAGGTGAGGAAATTTTTTTGGGGACAATTAAATTGATGGTTTTTGAGAACATTGGAAAAATTGATGCCCATTTTTGTCACAGAAAAAAACTTTCAAGTCAGATCAGACTGGACCTGTCAATCCACCAAAGTTTGAGAAATGCGATGACATGGCAAATTTAACTTTTTTGAATGATGCTTCAGTGTTTCACAATTTGAAGACAAGATATCAGGCCAAACTAATCTATACATACTCTGGGCTTTTTTGTGTGGTTGTCAACCCTTACAAAAGATTTCCAATTTACACTCCAACTGTCGTGAAGTTGTACTTGGGAAAGAGAAGGAATGAAGTTCCCCCACATTTGTGGGCAATTACTGAGACTGCTTATAGAAACATGCTGACAAACACGAAAGATCAAGCGATGCTGATTACTGGCGAGTCTGGAGCTGGAAAGACTGAGAATACTAAAAAGGTTATTTCTTACTTAGCCATGGTTGCTTCATCTGGGAAAAAAAGTGAGAAAAAGGTCTCACTTGAGGACCAAATAGTGGCTACAAATCCTATTTTGGAGTCATATGGAAATGCTAAAACCTCAAGAAATGACAACTCCTCAAGATTTGGAAAATTCATCAGAATCCATTTCACAACTTCAGGAAAATTGGCTGGATGTGACATTGAGTCATACTTGCTTGAAAAGTCTCGCGTCACTCAACAAGCAGAAGTAGAAAGGTCTTATCACATTTTCTACCAACTCCTCCAACCATTTGTTCCTGACTTAAAGGCAAAGTGCCTGCTCTCGGATGATATATATGATTATTCTTATGTCTCCCAGGGAAAGGTAACAGTTCCATCAATTGATGACAATGAAGAGTTGGAATATACTGACAATGCTTTTGATGTAATTGGATTTGCAACTCAGGAGAAATGGGATTGCTTTAAGTTGACTGCTGCAGTAATGGCCATGGGAGAGTTGAAGTTCAAGCAAAAAGGCCGTGATGAGCAGTGTGAGCCTGATGGTATGGAATACGCTAACAAGATAGCTGACCTCATGGGGGTAGATGCTGAGGGTCTGATGAAGGCTTTTGTCAAACCTAAAATCAAAGTTGGAACAGAGTGGGTCACCAAAGGTCAAAATATTGAGCAATCAACCACTGCTGTTGGAGGTATTGCTCGGGCTCTATATGACAGAATCTTCAAATGGCTGATTGAAAAGTGTAACGAAACATTGATTGATGCGACAATGAAAAAGGCAAATTTTACTGCTGTTTTGGATATTGCTGGATTTGAGATCTTTGAATTCAATGGTTTTGAGCAAATTTGCATAAACTTTGTCAATGAAAAGCTACAACAATTTTTCAATCATCACATGTTTGTTGTTGAGCAAGAGGAATATATTAGTGAGGGCATTGATTGGGTAATGGTTGACTTTGGGATGGATCTTGCTGCTTGCATTATTATGTTTGAAAAGCCCATGGGTATTTGGGCTATTTTAGAGGAAGAGTCATTGTTTCCCAAAGCAACGGACAAATCATTTGAAGACAAACTGAAGGCTCAACATCTTGGAAAATCTGCCCCTTTTGCCAAGCCTCAATCAAAAACTGACAAAAATGCTCACTTTGCTGTTATCCATTATGCTGGCACAGTATCATACAACATAACAGGTTGGTTGGAGAAGAATAAGGATCCAGTGAATGAGACTGTAGTGGATGTGATGAAAAAAGCCACTAATGAGCTTCTGGTGTTTCTTTGGAGCGACATTCCTGGCCAGTCAGGCGCTCCAATTCCAGAGGACAAAAGTGGAAAGAAAAAGAAAAAGGGTGGATCTGCTAAAACAGTTTCCTCCGTTTACTTGGTTCAGCTTCAAGCACTAATGTCAACCCTTCATAGCACAGAGCCACACTTTATTCGCTGCATTGTGCCTAACAACCACAAGCAGCCAGGTGGTGTAGAGCCCCCGCTCATTCTTCACCAGCTTACTTGCAATGGTGTTCTTGAAGGGATCAGAATTTGTATGAGGGGATTTCCAAACAGAATAATCTACCATGACTTTAAGATGCGCTACACCATTCTTGCCGCAAGAAAAGTTGAAGGAAATACAGATTTGAAAAAATCAGCTCAGATAATACTTGAAAACACTGAAGGATTTGACAAGGAAAAGTATCGCTTGGGTCATACAAAGGTAAGCTCCATTCAAAATCAGCTTGTAATATAACCTACATTTCTATGGCTTTTAACTGTCTTCATAGATATTTTTCCGAGCTGGAAGCCTGGCTTTATTGGAGGAAAAGAGAGATGATATTGTGACAAATTTGATAAGGAAACTTCAGGGGCAATGCATTGGCCTTATTAAAAGAAGAGTCTACGATAAGAAAAAGAGCCAAAGGTTTGAGGCAATCTTTAGATATACAAAGATCTGTATACTTATTATTAGATATAATTTACAGAGAAGATATCAAGGTTATTCAAAGAGCCTTCAGGAGGTATATCGAACATAGGAATTGGCCATGGTTTATGATAATCCAGAAGACAAGACCTCTGATTGGGGTTGATTTTAAATGTTAGGAAATGGAAAAGCAGCTTTTAAAGCTTGTTTCACTTTAGGTTGTCAACATTGAGGAGGAGCTACGGATTCTTGAAGAAAAGGCCAAGACTGCTTTTGGTGCATACCAGGATCAACTCCAGGTCTGCCTCAATACATGCTAACAAATTTTTGATCCATGCTCATAAGGGCTAAATATTTTCCAAATGTCAGACAAAGGCCACCCTAGAATCTCAAAATGTTGAAATGGAGTCTGAAATAAGTGGCTTGAGAGCTAAACTGATGCATGAGCAGGGAGATCTTGGACACTACCAGGAGAAGCAAGCCAAATTGTCAGCCCAAAAAGCAGACCTTGAGCTTCAGCTAAAAGAAAATCTGGAAAGACTTTCTAACTTGGAATGTTCAAGATCTTTGGCAGGTGATTGTAAAAAGGCTTCAGAAAGAGAGCTTCTTTCGATCAAGCAGGTACAAACTTATTTCTTTTCTTAATTAATGAACTGAGTCCATAATTTTGATCCCTTTAAAGAGTTATGCTGATTGGTCAGGCCAAGTTGAGAAAATCCAGCTGGAAAAATCAAAGTTGGATGGCATCCTTAGGGGTCTAAATGATGAGGTTCTTCTGCAGGTAATGGCAGAACTTTGGCAATAAAGTTTCATAAGTATAGCTTTAGGGGGTTTTCCAGGACGAGCTCTTCGTTAAGTTGAATAAAGAAAAGAAACATGCAACAGAGACGATGGCTAAGGCTTCTGATGATCTCATAACGAATCAAGACAAGTTGGATCATCTCAATGATGTAAAGTCTCGCCTTGAGAAGACACTTGACCAAATGGATAGTGCCCTTGAATGTAAATTGTTGACTTCTAATAACAAAGATTTTCAATAATTTTCAAGCTTTTTCATGAAATTTAAGCTGATAAGAGATCCAAGGCTAATTTGGAGAAAGAAAGGCGTCGAGTTGAGGGTGAACTTAAAATTGCTCAGGAAAGTGTAGTGGATATGGAAAGAGGCAAAAAGGAACTTGAACAGGTTCATTGATTGGACTAAATCAAAAGCAAAGCTCGGCAAAATTTATATTACTTTTATTTCAAAGACTATTTTGAGGAAAGATACTGAGATTCAGCAACTCATGACATCCTTGGATGATGAACAAACTGGAATGAATAGAGTCCAAAGAGCAATCAAAGAGTTACAGTCCAGGTGAGCATTTTCTGAATTTAAATGTTGAATAAAATAAAATTCAAATTCAAATTATTTGTATTTTATGATTTACTTATCACTTAACATTATTTATCAATTTGAGTAAAAGCAATTCAGATTTTTTAGCCAATGCTTCCTTCAAGCAATAATTTTTTTAAAAATACAAAAATATTTAAATTTCATACCTCAAATGCCATTTTTTATTGCATTAAACATTTAAAACTATACAACAACATCACTTTTTCCTGAATGATGTAATATGCAGAAAAAATACAAGGTGATCTATTTATCCATAATGCCTCTAGGATGGTAGTCTTTATGGAATAAAAGTCAAATTAAAATACTGAAGATCACTTTATTGAAAATAAAAGAATAAAAATTGCATACTAAAACTTAAAACTAGGGTGTAATTATCCAGCACACTCTTACGTCTAAGATTAGTCAAAAATAACTAGTTAATGGGTTTAAGCACACAAGCTTATTTATTGACATGGGATGCAAGAGTTCAGTGATCAAGTGCGCTCAGAAATCAAATGTGGATAGATGAAAGTACCCAGATCCTTATGGGCTATCTACATATATATTTCAAAAAAGTAACAAAATCTTTTTTTAACGAGCATCTCACTCCAGTAACAGACACTTTTGAGCCTATAAGCCAAGGTAATTCAGTCAAAGTTGAATCGAGCCTTGCTTCGACAATTACTTAGGCTCTTCCTGAACGATTTTATTTGTACTTTAAGGGTTGAGGAAATGGAAGAGGAGCTTGAAGCAGAAAGACAAGGCAGAGCAAAAGCTGAAAGGTTAATTCCAAGCAAAACCATTTATCTTTTGAACAACTTTTTTCTAACACTTGATTCTTCTTCTAAAAATAGACAGAGACAAGATTTGGCTAATGAGTTTGATGAGCTTACTGAGAGATTGGATGAGTCTTCTATTGCAACTTTAGCTCAGGTTTTCATAATTTTATTTGGCAAGCTTATATTTACCTATAGCTAAAATAATATCTAAATATTTTTGTAGATTGAGTTAAACAAAAAACGTGAAGCAGAGATACAAAGATTGAGAAAAGATGTTGAAGAAATCAATATTCAGCATGAAGCTACTCTAATCAGTCTAAGGAAAAAGCATCAAGTATAAAAAATAATCATGCAGAAAATACATATAATCACACAGTATACTAATTCCTTAATGACTTAATTAGGATGCTATCTCTGAAATGTCTGAGCAAATTGATCAACTTGGAAAACTCAAAGCAAGAATTGAAAGAGACAAAATGACTGTTCGGTAACAACTTTTAAAATGATGTCAAAAATCTTTTTTTAACAGTCATTATTTTTTTTTTGTAAAAAGCGTTCAACTAGATGATACAAAGTCTGCTTTGGAACACATAAATCACGAGCGTGCAGTTAGTGATAAAAAACTTAAATCTTTGGAAGCTCAATTAGGAACTCACCAGAAGAAAATTGAAGAACAAGTGATAGTTTTGAGCGACTTTGAGTTGCAAAACAAGAAGATTGCTTCAGAGAATTCTAACCTTTTCCAAAGATTAGAAGAGCTATTGGCTAACCAAGGTCTTCTGCAAAAGGTGATAAAATTAAGCCATGTCAAATATAATGACTTTAAATGTCCTGTAATCATTGCTTCAATTGACCTTTTTAATGTTTCAAATCACAACACAAGTTAATTTCATAAAAAGTAAATGATTGTTAAGCCATGAGATTAACAGAATTTATTTGAACCCTTAAATTCTTTTTTTTTGTTCCCAGGGTATAAAAAGGGTGCCCTAAAGTCATTAAAATTTGATACCGCATGTCGATTTGTCTAATGGTCTTTTGTATATAACAGACGTTTCCCGTACGATGGTTTGCCTAATGTTTGTTTGTCTAAAGGACTGTTTGCCTAATGTCAGTTTGCTTGATGATTGTTCGCCTAACAATTTATGGCT
>Ga0194133_10006895_pt1 | contig 13799 bp, 12 predicted proteins | sample TA2KigOf40mmetaG_FD_155448 | JGI IMG/M metagenome (GOLD analysis project Ga0194133, IMG submission 155448) | Freshwater microbial communities from Lake Tanganyika, Tanzania - TA2015055 Kigoma Offshore 40m | ecosystem: Environmental > Aquatic > Freshwater > Lake | place: Tanzania: Lake...
AAGGAAAATTTAAGAGCATGTTGAATGTATCACCTTCTCAAATCACATAAAAGTTGCTCTGAAAAATTGTTGCTTTCCTAGTTTTATCTGTGACTTGGTCAATTCTCTGTTTGTTCAATTGGACTTTCTCCATACAAACATTATGAAATTGAGTAGGTTCCATTTAACTAGGTGAAGTAAAAGGACAGAATAATGACCTATGTGTAAAAAATAATGTGATACTCAAGGAAGCAACAAACAACTTTATTTTACCAAAAGTTTGGAGAAATTAACCTTTTAGATTAAAAAGTTAGCAAGGCAGGGTTTCCCTTCATTTTTAAAAAAATAGGTACAAACAAGATGCCATGGCAATCAACATAAAAAATTACTAAAAGAATCAATACTGTGACGGATGAGCCAATTTATTGCAAAGAGAACAGATAAGTACAATTAATTATTGATTTTGTCGATTTGATTGTAAGATGCAACATTTTGGAAATACAGATCAATAATGCAGTCATTTAACGAAGTTATCGAAAAAAGCACTTATTTCTTGGAGGATTGACTGTCGTAAATGAAAAGAATGAAACGTAAAATATTGAAGACATCTAAAATACAAAAGAGTGGTGTAACATTTTTTTTATTTTATCTCTAAAGGCAACAAAGTGGATGTGAAATCTTTAACTGGACTTTCTCTTTCTTAAGTCCTTAATGTTTAATTCTTTATTTAACTCATTCGTTTATCAAATATGACAAGGTGAATCACATAGGATATACTTCGTAAGAGTTGGAAGTATTTACATGCATGTCAAATAAATAAAATCTTTCTTCTTCATCAGAGTTCGTCAATTTTGCATGTAAATATGTCCACGAATGAGTCACTTATGGGGTCTTACTATTCCAACTTGAGTAGCCTTAAGGGCACGAGGAGGAAAACTGGGATTTTTTAATCCTTGCAATAAGGTGCCCCAACCCAGTGGAAAAACCTCCCCCTCAGGTTGGAATACCGAAATGCTTCTTCAGTTGAATTCTCCAGCCATCATCATTGAAACCATCTAGCCAATCAAATCCGAGTTCGTTTATCACAGTAACACATCTGTTCTGTATTGCCTGGTTTCCAATTTTATGGTCGGCCTTGTTGAAAATTTTTAGCCTTTTGGGTTTTCTTCTTTCAGAATACGAGTTGGCAATCAGGGTACCAGTAATCCTATAGAGTCATATCACATTATTAAGTTGGCGGGCATTTTTTGCTAAGGGAAAAATGTCAAACCCATGATCAAGCGAGGTTTCATGATTCACCGAACAAACAAACAAACAAATGTACTTTAAAAACATTTCTTTTTTGTCATCAAGCAAACAAACAAATGTGCTCTAAAAAATGTTTCGGTTTTTTTTCATTTTTACATCTTTGACATCAGGTTCTTAACAAAACATTAAAAATATGGTCGGTAACTTATTAGACAAGGGTTCAAGCTATCTTCATGCAAAAAAATTAGCTCTCTAGCTTTAAAACTGAGGAAGCTTTTCAGGTGATGGACGGACAGACAGACATCAAAAAATAATTCAACTTTGGTCTTATGGATTTAATAGCTCCCACAATTTTAAAGTTAGAGAAAAGTTTATAGATAATATTTGTTATTCAGGCCCTCTAGCTACAAATGTAATTTCATAAACTTTTCTCTTACTTCAAAATTGTGGGAGCTATTAAAGATGTAAGATGAAAGTTGAATAATATTTTTCCCAACCCTTAGCCATATTTCTGAACTCACTCGCTTCGCGCTCGCTAGTGGATAATGTTCTATAGCTCAAGTTGATTAAATCAAAGACCACATGAAAATATACCACAGAAAATATCCTGTCTATATAGAATGAAGCACATAACGATGGCCGGATGGGATGTAAGCATTGACAGGGTCAGAGTGTGGACTCTGAAGCATTGACAAAAGACTCTTGGCTCTCTTTGGTAGATTGTGGTTCTTTTAAAGACAAATTTTCAGGATCAATTTCATGCAATTAATCCATGAGTAGCATTGACATTTTGCTCTTTTATTTGTGTGTTGATAATTGCTGATATGTCTACATTTATTTGGATTTATTGTAAAGTCAACACTGTTTGTGTTAGAATAATTAGCTCCATAATAAATGCTGTCAATCAAAGATTTACATAAATAAAAGTTTGTTAATGCTTTATCAATTCATCAAAGCAAAAAGCTATTCCACTGTGGACCAAAATTTTTCAAATTTCAATTTGTACTTGTGTTATATAGGCTTCATCTTGGATTATTAAAATGTTTTCTTTGAGTCTATTAGAAAGAAATTTTTCAAAGTATTGCATTATTCATATTTTTATCTCTGTAATTGAAGCATGTAGAATATTTACTTCCGGAAAGTAACAAAAGCAAAATGCTTTAAACGTATAACTTGCATGAATATTTGATATGTCAGAGCACATCCATAGACAAACAACTTTTACAAAAAGAAATATATTTATTCAGGCTCAAAATGACATCCGGAGGAAGTGAAAGCAATTGTTTCAGTTCATACTGATTGTGAAAGAAAGGTGAATAAAATAACCTTTCTTTAGACACATTGACTTCAAAATAAAGGTCAAACCATGTCAAACAAATTTGACCCTCTTTGAGAAACGATCTAACATATATTTTTGACATTTTAGTATAAAAGCAACTTAAAGATGAAAATTTGAATACCATAAGTGAGTTTGAGTTTCAAAACAGATTAAATAAAATATTGATGAAGTTATAACCATGATGAATATTTCATATATACGTTTGTTAGAGTACAAAAATGCTCTTCACATGAGATTGACAAATACCTTTTTCCCTCTTCCTTCTTTTTAACAATTCAATAAACATAGAGCAACAATAAAAATGAAAGTACTTTATTATCATATATACTTGATGTACAAGAAAGCAACATGAAAATAAGCAATAAAGGATGCGAATGGGGATAAGAATTTGCACATTTTTTATGATGGGAATATTTCAGGTATCAGAGCTGATATTAAAAACTCTCTCTTTGTTGCAATTTTTGTCCTCAAATCAAGGCATATTTTGAGATGATGGACATAAAAATATCTTTTTAATTCAGAAGCAAAATAGAGCTTGATCGAACAATTGATTTCTACTCAACTGCCAATGAAAACAGTCAAACACTAATTCATTTTAAGCAACAAGTCAAGTTTTCATGCCATGCCAGTTATTTTTCATTTCATGATAATGGTAAAAACACTTACATGTAATTATAGAAAAGAATAGATAATTAAAGGGATCGTTTTTCCTGAAGAAGCTTGGATTTACTGAAAAAAGCACCAAAATGGTTAAGCTTAGACTATTTTTTGGTCAGTTTATAGTTTGAATTCATTCAATGTAGCTTTGGTGTTCGAGGACAGGCTTTCTCTCATGGGATTTTTTCAGAGTTTTGTTGCTGGGGTTTGAGCCTTTGGCACCTAAATTCACTTTCAGTCAATGAAGTCTCAGATTAAGAGTTTAAAAAAACCAAAGAGAATATAGCCAAAGCATTCATCAGATAAACTAAAGTAAGATTATTATGTTAAAGTAAAAGTTTATTTTTAATCCTGAATAGATGTCAAAGCTGATCCACAAAATATTACTTATTCTTTTTTTAAGTTTACATTTTAGGGACTGTCAGGTCTTTGCCTTCTCTCCAGGGCTTGGGATTGGATCATTTTTTGCCGTTCCACCTTTGACTTTGTTTTGGCCCGTCCCTGGAGGGTTGACAAATGGGTAAAAGTGGCAATCAGGGTGATGGGAAAACGAACAATGTTCATGGTTTGCTCAGTGATGATTAAAATCAGTGAAGTAGTTGTCATGCTGGAGCTAAATGCCATGGAAACTGTTGGCACCTTAATTTAGAACATTTCATTTTAGTTGTTTTTAATCTTAAAAATATAAATATTGTTAATTTGCTTATTACCAGACTTAGATAAGGTACAAGTACCAAAGCTGATATGAGGGTTGCCCTGGCAGGAACTGCAATGTATGATGATGTGTCAAACAAGGCTGATAAGATTTGATGTCGAGTCAAACATTCGCCAATATCACAAGCATTTTCATTCAGTGAGGAGGTCTCTAAAGTTTGCTTGGATTCTGAAACACATTTTAGGAACTTGTAATAAAGTAAAGATGTTTCGTGGAATTCATTAATTTTTTTACCTTTTGAAACTGATTTGACATGTCTTTTTATAAACACTATAATCCTCAGGTCATAAGATATTGATGAAATCTAATATAAAAAAAGTGTTGTCTTAAACTTGATCGACATTTTAAATGTTTGTCTTCTGCAGTAAGAAAGTGCAAGGAATTGATTCCTAGCTAGATTACTTTGCTAAGAAAACACCTAGAGACAGAACCATTTATTCCATTCATTAATTCTTCTTAATGAATGGTCTTTCAAAGTTTGATTTTACAAAATCTGATGGAATAAATGTGACAGATAATACAATTGCAAACAATCAGATTGAACAATTTGTTGAACTTTGAGATAGTGCAAAAATGCATTAAAGATCAGAATGACTTAACAAAATGTGTTGTTTTGTGAAAAAAAGTAAATATAATTATATTTTCAACAAGGTCTAACATTAACAGTTTGTTGCATTTATTACAGAGCTGGCCGTTCTGGTCCCAGTATATTTCCTGACATGTGATTTGCCTGACCATGATGAAATTTATCCCTGAGTTCGGGTAGGGTGGATGCTCATTCTGAACTTAAAATTTTCCTCAACTATTTAGCAAGGCCCCGTGTAGAATTTGGTAAAGAAAGGTACATAAAGTCTGTTTTATATGTGAAGAATATCAAAGAAATTCTAAAGATAAGTGTGGCTAAGCTTGAAAGATAGGATGTATTTAAGCCTTTAAAAATACCTGAAAAATGAGCAAGTTTAAGATACTCCAAGTTTTGGCTGGCCATTGAATTTCTCTACCTTCATCACCTCTTGCACAGGTTTCAGCCACTATTGAGAAAGGATGGTCTGTAAGTTTGTGCACTGTAAAATTGATCCCAATAGACAAAAAAATGATAATGAAGGCTGTAATATTCAATTTGTAAAGCACTGCATCGCTGACTTTCTTATTAGGTGACCTGAAAAGCAAAAAAAAGTTGTAGAAGATAGTTAAAATGATTTGTTTTGTGAAAAAGTCATTTGATCCTTCATAGTACTTTTTTGGAATAGCAACAGATGTAGATAAAACTAACTTGACAGCCACATTGTTGAATGTTTAATTTCGAATAGGAATGTCTTTCCTTGATAAGTAAGCTCTTGAATAAAAGAATGAAAAACTCACTAAATGGAAAGTCAAATAAACATTAGCTTCACCAGCATTTTTATTCTCCAGCAAAAAGTAAAAATTAAGCACGTACTTAAAACTAATTTTAGGCTGTGAAAGTTTAGACATATTAGAAACTGTTTTTATATATGCAATGTTACTGTGTAAATTGATGCACTTTAGTTGTTTTTTCAATTCAAATTCAGTTACAATCACAATAATAGTATTAACATATGGTCAGCTTAGACCCAGGTAAAGAAAGCACAAGGAAGTCCTATCTTTAAAAAAATCACTTAAGGCTATTATTTACCTGAGGGAAGATGGCTTGTTGAATTTTTGCAATCTGGAGTTTAAAAATGGTGCCAAAGCTGGGGTTGTAAACTTTACATCTTAGTGCTCAATTTCAGGTCATTCAAAATTGGCTATACCTTGAACACATTTACCAAAAAATACTGAAGCTGTTGATCTTTGTCAGTGAATAAAGTCTTTTAATGTTTTGAAAAGAAATAGTTATATCTAGACAAACTCTTTTCATAAATGAAACTGCCAGTTCAATCAATTACTCTACATCATGTTTGTTAATCATCATAAACTGTCAAAAATCAGACTTTTGAAAAATAATTACTCCACTATTAAAGTTATTGCTTTCTTCCATTTAGGACTTTTTCCCCCAGTAATAATTGGAATAAATCATTAACACCAGAAAGTATTTTCCTCGAATAATCAGTTACAAAATAAAGAAAGTTTTGTTTAACAAAAGTATATACATTCCAAACACCAATAGAAAGTTTGTGACTTTCTAATGAGTTTCAGACATGTAATAAGCATTCTTGAGATTATTCTGGTTTTCAATTTTTTGGGATATTAAAGATGCTTGAGTTCTTACAATACAAAGCACTTATTCAATTTTGTTGTTTTTCAAGAATATAAAAGAAGTTATCTTCAATCTGGTTTATCTGATTTTGAAGTATGTCAATCGAGAAATTGCATTTGATCTAAGTTTGGTCAAGGAAAACTGAATTATTTTTCTTCCTCCATCAGCAAAATTTAATATCAGGTATATAAAGAACCTCAGGGGAAAAATAACTACCGCGATTTGAATCCCGAAGGTTTCTGGGTTGACATTGTTAATTGAAACCTTTTCAATTTGGTGGTGTTTGAAAAAGCTTTTTCAAACACAAAAACTTTTATTGCTCAAAATTAAAGGTCGTTGATAAACATAATATTCTGACATTGACATTAATAGCTCTTTCCTACAAAACTCTACTTTTAAAGCCAATATCAAGGGGATAAAAGTAATTACTATTGGGTCTTGAGAATCAAAGTGCCAGGAGACTTCCACCAAAGAACTTGTCATTTAGCAGAAAAATCAGGGCTTTTCGAGGAAAAAGCAGGAAGTAGGGGGATGTTAGGATGCTCCACCTGGGGAAAAAACCTACTGCCCAAGAAGCAGCTACATAAAATAGCAAAAGTGTGATTATTGCAGTGTACTAATTATCTTTGATGAAAAAAATAATGGAAAAAGTCTTGTTTATACTTACCTTTCAATAGAAATGAAACGTATGACAGCAACCAATGCAGTGGAAACAACTCCAACAAACAAGGGAGTATGAATGCTGAGAAAAAAAGCATCACACATCAAGGAATGAGAAATCTAGGGCAAAAAGTATAAGTTGAAATTTTGAATGAATTTTACACTGTCATGCAGTCAGGGTAATAGTATTCTGCATTGACAATGCATAAATATAATTCTATGCTTATGTGGCTGAGAGGTCAAAGGCATCTGACCGCGAGAACCAAGATCTAAGATTGTGGGTTTAATCCCCGGCCATGTCAGCAATTTTTCAACACTGGATTAATTTCAAAAATCAACAAGTCACCCTCGCTCAGTCAGGGTAATATTAAAGCTGAAACTTGTCTGTCTAATTGGCAGAAGGGGGATTGCTCATTTCGATTTTAAGTCCAATCTTATGAGATTATTGATCGTAAAAAAAGTGCTCACCATTAATTAATAATTGCTACCTCAACCATAAGTGATACTCCTCAGGAATGAAGTACTTCCCACATTTACAGTACATCATTTGCTATATGCCATATTCAACTAGCCTACATTTATTTTTAAAAAGTAAGAGGGTAACGGTGGTCTAGTGGGTTACAAGTCAGATTCTATTTTGGCGACCCTGGTTTCATTCCCTCTTGGTATAACCCACCAGAAAAAATAAACCAGTTCAGTGTGCCTTGCATGAAGAAGAATTTACAAAGCATACTTTAAAATATTGAAAAAGATACTCTCATAACAAATGATGAATCTAAAAGCTTTTTTTGAACATGGTTTGAAAACATGGGTTTTACTCCACTTCAAACCTCACCTTTGTGTAATATTTTTCATGATACAAACTATAGTTCTTGCTAATGTCAACGAAGTACATTGTGAGCACTTTGTTTCTGCTCACTTATTCATGGCATCATATTGATAAAATAAAATACAAAGCTGAGACCTTGAAGATTCAAAGGAAATAATGGCTAACTTCTTCTCAAAACTCATTGCTTCATCTATCTCAGATTTTGGTGTAAAGTTTTGTTGCCCCAAAAGTACAAGTATTTTCCCTGAGATTGAAGCTATTAAATTTGATGAGCTCTTTGAGGCAAGTCAATTTCATACATCTTTGCCCCTCATTAATTTTTCTGATTTTTGCAGCTAATTTGTTTTTGCCTCTTAAAAAGTAATTTTCAAGTCTTGTAAGTCATTTTTAAGTGGGATAAAATCCCTTGTTAAATCACTGAATATATGTGGGGTCACAACATTTTCGAACAAAAGTTTCTCACAATGAGAAAAACTTAACCCATTATGAGGATTTAGAAAGGTATCAAGATTTATAAGAAGTGAATAATTTCCGGCTATTTTCCAGAATGTTCTCAATTTCATCTTGGGTGTACAAAAAATACAAAGGATATGTCAAATACTAAAAATTCTCATTACCTGGAAATATCTGATAGCTGTCAGAGATGTGAATACAAGGCCACAAATAACGGAAGTTAAAGGATCAATACATATGAGAAACATGAGACTCTGATCCAATGATCCACGCATCTGAAAAAAATTCACCCGTAAAAGATTGTCAAGACTAATCTTTTAGTGAAAAAAGTCTTATATTTCTAAAGCTTTTCAACAATTTTTTCTCTCAACTTTCAACCAAAAGTTATTGTTTAAAAAATGCAATCCGTATCCTTCTCAAGGATGATCCCTAAACAATTGCCTTCAAGACTCTCTGATCCCCTGCCAGATGTTATGGCTACCTCAGTTCTCATAGAGATGGTCCCTGACCCAACCCGAGCATACTTTTGAACCGCAGATAATAAGGCCTTTGACCCGACCCAAAGAGATTTTTTTTGATCCGAATGGAAAAAAATGAAAAATTTGGTATTTTTGGGGAATATTTTCCAAACCCAAATTCAAACCAAAGATGGCTGACCTGACCAGGGGCAAAAATTTCTGACCCGGACCCATCACTAAGTTCTCATGAACATTTTGAAAATCTTTTAGCGAGTACGGTGCTGTAGTCTGGAGTGTGAGAGAATAGCAAAAACCCAGTGATGACCTCTATTATAAGAAGACCATAATCAAGCTTGAAACATAGGTAACCATCAAATTCATACTGAAATATTTGAACAAAGACATTTTCCAATTCAAAAATAAGTGTTCATTCAAAGAATGGTTCTTTATTGTTCAATACATAAAAAACCTCATTTATGCCCAAATGTCAATATTTGCCACATGTCTACATGCTTCATTGTAACTATAACGAAACTGAAAAGTACTTTTTATAAAATTGCAGCATAAATTGAGTGATGTTTCTGTTTGACTTACCTTCAAGGCATGTAGGAATGAAATGAAGTTTGTTGTCACACTTAAAGTGCCCAAAATGAAACACATAAGAAGTGCCCAATCAGGTGGCTGGTAAGTTACCACTTCATCCATTTTAAAATCAGTTTAGATTATTATTCCAACTTGGAACTTGAAAACACTTGTAATTCTTTTTTTAGACCAAACTGTTTGATTTGCAGAACCTGCGGGTTAGCTTTTTATTCTCACAGTAAAGAGTGTGGAGTTATACATCCACTAAAGTCTCTGTCATGACAAGCTGCCAAACAGCTTTTTTATTATTTTTGGAGAGAAACAAACAGAGAGCTGAGAGAGCCATTTTTGTGGAAGCAATGTGAGGAAAGAGACAGACAAAGAGAAAATTAGATACTTTTAAAATGAAGAGATCAAATAGAGTCAAAGGCCATCTTTCTGCTATTGAAATACAATAAAATTGATAAAACAAGACTTTAGGGATCTGTTAAATTGTTTACTTATTACAACAATTCGTTCATTGAATGAATAATGTAAAGTTCAATACTTATATAGGGAGAACCCTATAAACTCCCAAATTTTGCATATTTTGCAGGGTGAGAAGACCCAGTTTCTGCTGGTCTCCGACGCATGATGCAACTGACTATTGGTATAATGACTGATAAAAATGCTTAAAAATTTAGAAATTGTGTGTCCTGTAGTCCCAATAATAGTGGAGTGGTTTTTCCACGGGGTGAGGCAAATCTCCATTCAAAAAACCCAATTTCCCACTCTTTGCGCAAGCAATCAAAGTATTTCAGACCTCATGGCTACAAGTAATGTATCTTGACCCAACCTGGCTTACTTTTGACCCGGAAAAAAATTGAAAAAATTTGACATTTTTATGGCAAATGTTCCGAACCCTAGGCTTGGAGTCATTTATTATTTTTTTGGCAACCCGTGGTCAAAGGTTGCCTGGAGCCGCTGGGGTTCAAACCCTGGACCCTCAGATTCCCACCCTGATGGCATTGCAATCTGCCATGGCGCTTCCCCCCTCGAAAATTGATGTGCCTGACGTTCTGTGGAGTGTTCTAAGGCACCTGACTTGGAACTAAGATCAAAGGGTATTGATTCAATCCATAGCCATGCCAGAAATTTTTCAACCACGGATCGCAAGCAAATCAACGTTACACACCCAGTCAGGTTAATAGCAATCTGCAGTGACTCAAATAAAGGTAATTACTGTCAGTAATCGTTGAGTCAATACTGCACCACATTATTTTTACTATTATTATCTTTGAAATAAGCTAATTTGAATGAGAGATTAAGATTTTTATTCTCACAATATGCATTACATTAATATTGATAATTATACAGAGAATTGATGTGCTTCTAGGTAAATGAAGCTAATTAATCCACATTATTGGAATACCTTGACTTTAAAATACAATCAGCAATTGAAAAGGAGTATTGGATGAATGAGTTTATGAAAGGAGAACCTCTTTTTTTGTTATTAATATGGGATATTCAATTAAATTAATTATTGATATATAAAGATTACTTTTAATAATAATATTCTGATCATACAGAAAGGTAATTATTTTGAATTTACTAAAGCAGAACATGAATTTGATTTTTAGATGCTGTAATAAAGATATCAAGTGAAAATTAAAAAAAACACTTTCAAAGTTGTTAGATATGAAAACAAGTTCAAAGTTTTGAATATGACTTTTATTGCCTCTTTTACTTTTGAGTTATGAAAAATAAAATTTCCTGCACAAAATTCAATATTTATCATTAATAAATTATTGAATGGACTCAACAAAAAGGTAATTTTATTTATTTCATGGGAAACATTTTTTTCATTCAATCGATGCGAACGTCAATTCTTTTCCAATCAGATATCTATGAAAAAAAGGTATTCAACTTCAGCGTTGCTTCGTTGTAATGCATCCAGGTATGAGTTTGTAAGGTACAACATGCACAACACCATTTGTTCTGTTTCTCTTTCAAAACTTTTTTTGAAAAAAATTGTGAAGTGGTAAACAAACTGTTCTTGTTTTACTAAAATCATTTTGTGGAATTGAAAGTTCTTGCGGAAAAAACTCTTGAAGGTTCTTCAAGCTTTTATTCATTCATTTCTATCTATCTAGGTGAGTCATATGGGGATTTTGTTTCTCTGAAATGAAAAGTCATACCATCCAAAGAAAATTTGGGAATTTCAATCTCAGAGTGTGATGAATCTTCAATGGGAAAATCAAGAAAAATCTCTGGAGTAATTAAAATATGAAGATCTTTCATACTGTTTTCTTGATTTTTTCCCTTGCTGTTGCCATTCAATGTGAAACATGCTTCAGAAACTGTGAGTTATTTGCAAAAATTACTTATTTATTGCATTAATTTTGATTTGAATACTTTGTTTTAATTCTCAAAATAGTAATTGTTGTTGGAACAGAATCCAATTCTATCTTAGTGGCTTGGGACTATACTTGTCCCTATAGAAACACACTATTCAAAGTTTATGTCACACACCAGCAGTTCAAAGCTTGTCAGACAAAAGTAAAGGATGAATTTAGAGGAAAGGGAATCAAAGTTGTGGAAGTCAGAGATGTTAAGTCAGTAGAACTTGAGGGTCTTCATTCTTATTCAAAATATAAAGTAAGTTTTTGTCCAGAACTCTAACAGATTGTCAAGTACATGCATGCATAAATGTAATTTTTTTAATTAAAGATTGTTGTCAGAGCCTTTCAAGAAAAAGTTCTACCTTTTGGTATAAAATCTTTAAGATGAAGTCTCATGTTTTTTTATGAATTGTTTTGTATAACTTATCTTATTTTTTCAGAGGAGCTTCAAGTTCTTACAGAAACAAGATCATCAGTACCAAATGTAACAGTTGAAAGAGATCAGAATAGCATAATCATTGCAAAAGATAAAATAAAGTATGTAATTAAAAATCTTTTTTATTTTATATGAAAATTTTAATTTTTTTTAAAAGGTTTTCATGGAAAGTACCTTCTTCAACAAATTGTAAATATTTCAATGGGGAAGTTTCACACTTTTATTATGTTTTCAAGCCAATTAGGTAAATAAAATATAAAATATTTTTAGAATCATAAGAAACAGTTTTAATTTGAATTGACGTTTTTCAGTCCATGGGCAGTTGATGATCAATCACGAAGTGGGTTCACAGAAGAGACATTTATTGAGTTTAGTGGACTGAGCCCTTTTACTTCATATAAATTGACTGTTCATGCATCTTTCAATTCAAACTTTGATTCAGGTGAGTACTTAAAGTTTCAAAATTTTTAACCAAATTCATAATTTCTGAAAAATGGATCTTAACATTTATTTTTCATGTCCAACAAATGGTATTTGGGTTTTAAAATTTCTCATTAATAGTGATCTAGTACATTATGATTTTATGATTATTTCTTTTGGTTTTAATCACCATTAAGCCAGTTTAAAGTAGTAATGGGTCCGGGTCAAAATTCCCATCTGATAAAAAAAATTGCTTCGGCTCACGTCAAAAAGTACCAAGGTCAAAGCCGGGTTGGCCTCTTATTTACAGCGGGTCAAAAGTATGCTTGGGTCATGTCGAGTCAGGTCATGGCCCATCACTAGTTTATAGTATAATGGGACATATCTTTTTATCTGAGGTGACAGGCTATGTTCCTTTCCAAAGACTTAGAGAGACTGAACTTTTAATTGATAACGACCTATCTCCTTTACGTGTTTTTGCCCAAAAGCTGATTCATTGAAATCATACAAACATGTGTGATTTCATCATGAAAGGAACATATGCAGTGCATTTTATAGGATAGTGTATCTTATTTAAAATGTTAAGCATAGAAATAGATTCTACTATCAAATTCTACTAAGATACAAACATGGCACTACAGAATTCACAACTTATTGTATGAAGCTACAAAATGACTATACAACAATTAGCTACCACTGAAATATAGTACATTCATCAGAAGCCAGTACTGTTTTCCTACCCCTTTGGGCCTTAATTCCCTCATTGAACTATTTTTCTCAATTTGTCTTTTTGTTAAGATATCTATTGTGTCAAAACTGGACAATATATTTATTTATTTTTAAATCTGACTCTGTAATTTTGGTTTGAAAATGTTAAAATTGTGGTCAATTGGTGTATAACAATGTTAATCCTTCTTTTTGTTTAGATCTAGGCTTGACCATGTCAGCGACAACCTTGGAATCGGGGGTAGTAGGGACTCCAACCAATTTACAATTGCAAAGATACGGACCTAAAGCTCATTTAAGGTGGGCTGTATAAATCCAAACTTTTTTCCAATGTTTTTGGAGATTGATTTTTCTTTTTTTAGCTGGATTCCTAGTTATCCTCCAACTTCAGAAGTTTTGCACTACCTGATCAGATGGCAATCTGAAAACACTAATTTTTCAGACATAATCTTTTTTCCAAATAATACAGAATGCATTGAAGATCTCCCTAAGCTCTGTCTCACTATTTCTCAATCAGAAGAAAGCTTAGTTTCCTCAAATCTCACATTTCAAGTAATTAAAAAAAATCTAAGTTAAAGAAATTTGGATTGAAAGAAATTGACTCATTATTTCAAATAGGTAAAAGCTTTTGGTAAGGACGCATCTTCTGATTGGTCTATCAAGTACTATTTGATCAATTCAAACCAAGAAAGAAGCCA
>Ga0194133_10006899_pt1 | contig 13795 bp, 10 predicted proteins | sample TA2KigOf40mmetaG_FD_155448 | JGI IMG/M metagenome (GOLD analysis project Ga0194133, IMG submission 155448) | Freshwater microbial communities from Lake Tanganyika, Tanzania - TA2015055 Kigoma Offshore 40m | ecosystem: Environmental > Aquatic > Freshwater > Lake | place: Tanzania: Lake...
TCGCGTTGTTCAACACGTACGGGGTGTTCCGGGGGAAGCCGGGGACCGCGAATCTCGGGGAGATCCGATCGGGGGCGCTGGAGTCCTCGACGGTCGATCTATCGAACGAGCTTGTAAAGCTGATGATTTTGCAGCGAACGTACTCGTCAAACTCGCAGTCTTTGCGAGCCCAGGATCAGACCCTGCAGACCCTGCTTCAGTCGCTCGGTTGATCTTCAATTTCGATAGCAATAATTTGACTGATGACACGCCACGATGATTGACCGATTCATCTATACCGCGATGACGGGTGCGAAGCACTCGATGGGGCAGCTCGCAAATACGACCCATAATCTTGCGAATGCGCAGACCCCTGGTTTTCGCGAGATGTTGCAGATGTATCGAGCGGTTCCGATCAAGGGCGCTTCTTCGGACTCGCGTGCGTTCGTGGTTGACTCAACGGTCGGTTCAAACTTCGATCCGGGCACATATACGCGCACCGATAATCCTCTCGATTTATCGATCGATGGGACGGGGTTCTTCGCTGTGCGAAGACCTGACGGGCAAGAGGTCTACACCCGGGCAGGTAACTTTGTGGTTGATGCAGAGCGATCCTTAGTCACCGCGAATGGCTATAAAGTCATGGGTGTCGATGGCTACGGAGTCGAGATTCCGGAGAATGCTGGGGTCATCACTGTCGATCGTTACGGGGTGATCACTGCGAGTAATGACTCTTCGGGCAAGCCACTTCTCATCGGACAGCTGAAGCTCGTCGATATCGAGGGATTCGAACTCTCTCGGGGACAAGATGGATTCTTTGAGTGGATGGGTGGTGAGCTCGAGACTAATGAAAACGTTCGGGTAGATCAGGGGTCGATAGAGATGAGTAACGTCAATGTTGCTCAAGGAATGATTGAAATCATCAATCAAACGCGGATGTTTGATCTCAACATGAAACTTGTTCAGTTCGCTGAGCAAAACTCCAAGTCTGCGAACTCTCTGATCTCATTGCAGCGTAATTAAAGGTTGAGGTAAACATAATGATTCGTTCACTGTGGATTGCGAAGTCGGGATTGGATACTCAACAAACTAATCTCGATGTTATTACCAATAATCTTTCGAATAACCAAACGATCGCCTTCAAGAAAGTACGGCCGATATTTTCGGACTTGCTTTATCAGACTTTGCGATCTCCGACGAATACCGGCAGCACCAATATTCCAGTGGGTCTTGAGGTCGGCGGTGGCTCGAGGGTCGCCGCATCGCAGCGAATCAATACGCCTGGCTCCTTGAACGTCAGCCAAAATCCTCTGGATGTCGCCTTATCAAATATCGGGTATATGCAGGTGCGGGTATCGCCGTTCGGTGTAAACCCACCAATCATCGGGTACACCAGAGCCGGTAATTTACAAACAGCAATCGATCCCAGCAGAGCTGGTAACGTTATTTTGACCAACTCGGAGGGTTATCCGGTACTTGATCGAACGGGTAATCCGATCTCTATTGCTCAGGATTATTCACAGCTGGTCATCGGGCAGGACGGAGCCGTTACCTATACCCAAGGCGTGCCTCCTGTCACCCAAGCGGCAGGGACGATCGCTCATGTGTTGTTCGCGAATCCGAGCGGACTTGCAAGCGGTGGCAGCGGGTTGTACTACGAGACTTCGGCGTCTGGAGCGCCGAGTGTCGGGCAGCCAAATGTTGGTGGTAGAGCAGCCGTCGTCCAGTACTACACTGAGCTTTCTAACGTTAATGTAGCAGAAGAGCTCGTGAGTCTGATTGCTGCTCAGCGAGCCTACGAAATCACAACGCGTGCCGTTTCAGCTTCGGATCAGCTTTTGCAGAAGCTCGGCCAGTTGTAATCTTTTTTCGGATCAGCAACACCATGCTTAAGAAATTTACGGCGCTCGCGACTTTGATGGTTGTCTCAGGGTGTGTAACAACCTCGTCCGATCTTCCGCCCCTCGTCGAAGGGGACGTCACAGCGATCGCAGCGACGCAAAGGCCCACGCCAATTTCCACGGGAAGCCTGATGCCTGTATCGGCCGGGGTGGCGCTCGATCAGCGTGGGCTCTTCGGCGAGCGTAGAGCTTCGAAAATCGGCGACACGCTGGTTGTCGTGTTAAACGAGACCACCAGCGCTAGGCAGTCTGGCTCCTCAAACTTTAATAAACGATCAGATAACTCCTTCGGTACCGATCTCCGCGCAGACATCAGTCGAAACTTGGGATATGGCACCACAGGGCCGACGAGCCCTACCCAGCAGGCGGCACTCATGAGTAGCGGTGGATTGCGTGGGGCGACCGTGTTCGAGGGCAATGGAGGCTCATCGGCGGCGAACCAGTTCAATGGTGTGATCACCGTCACCGTGGTTGAAGTGCTTCCGAACGGTAACTTGCGTGTTGCGGGTGATAAGCGGATCGCCGTAGGCGCTGAAGAAGAGCTGATTCGCTTTGGTGGCGTCGTATCACCGCTCGATATGGAGGGGAACTCGGTTCTGTCCTCGTATGTGGCGGACGCTCGTATCGAGTATCGAGGCAGTGGGATCGGTGACTCCGTCAAGAGTCCTGGTGCGCTTACGAGATTTTTCCTTCGACGCTAATGGATGAGCGCCCTGCAGGGTAATCACTACAAAGATCGTCAAGATATGAAAAAGCTAGGACAATTATTGATCGGGTTCTTCATGGTATCGTTGATGATATTGGGAGAGGCTCATGCGCAGCGACTGAAAGAAATTTCCTCGGTCGCTGGCTATCGCGGTAATGCGTTGATCGGCTACGGCATCGTGGTCGGGTTAAACGGTACCGGCGATGCGAATTTCTTTTCATCGAACGGCGCTTACTCCAACGACAGTATCAAAGCGTTACTCGCAGCGCTGGATGTCGCGGGGAACCGATCAGACCCCCGATTTTCGACGAGCTACAATAATGTGGCGGCGGTGATCGTGACGGCGGAACTTCCGCCGCTCGCGCGGCCAGGGCAAAAACTGGATATCACGGTGTCCTCTCTCGGTAGCGCCCGAAGTCTTCGCGGCGGCACCTTGCTGATGACGCCGATGAAGGGTGCGAACGGTCAAGTGTTTGCCTTGGCGCAAGGATCAATCGTCGTGGCGGATCTTGCAGAGGGCGCATATCCAGCTTCAAGAGAAATCACTCCGCTGACTGCCGGTCGTATCCCCGGTGGTGCGTACGTTGAGCAGGGCGCACCGCTCACCGATACCAATCGACTGCCGGACTCGGTGGAATTGAATTTAGATGATCTCGACTACGCTCACACGGAGGCGGTGGTCGCTGCGATTACGACGGTCGCGGGCGCCGGCAGCGCAACTATTCTCGATGGTCGAACAGTTCGCGTTACGCTGCCGGGCGACAACAATCAAAAGTTAACGCTGCTCTCCAAGCTTATGGAGACGGAAATTCCCGCGCTGAGGCCCATCGGTAAGGTGGTAATCAACTCGCGCACGGGTTCCGTCGTGGTCAATCAATCTGTGACGTTGCAGCCGTTTGCGGTCACCCATGGCGGTCTCACCGTGCGGGTGACCGGCACCCGTCGCGAAATGGGGGCTTACGCAGACCCTTGGCCGGAGAATCGTTTGTCGATGTCCGGTCGGCTCGAGATCGATACCGGACCCAAGGGCCAGATGGTCGGTGTCCAGGGGGGCGCCAATCTTGAGGAGGTGGTCCGGGCACTCAATCAACTGGGGCAGAGTCCGAAAGATCTGATGGCTATCCTGCAGGCGATGAAGGCTGCAGGGGCGCTGAACGCGGAGCTCGAGGTGATCTAAATGGTCTCGGCAGTGTCCTCATCAACGGTAGTACAGAGCGTCGGCGGCCAAGCGGTTGACGCCGAGCAGGCCAAGGCTATCAGGACTGCGACCCGAGAGTTCGAATCCATTTTGGTTCGAAGAATGATTCAACAGATGCGGGATAACTCGATCAGTCCATATCGCGACCAGGTGACTAGCAATTACGTGGACCTTGCGGACGATCACTTCTCGAAAATGATCGCCTCTCAGGGTGGATTTGGTTTCGGGGACGCGATGGCCCGCCAACTGATCGCGCAGATCGGCGTTGCGAAAAGGGTAAACGGTCCTCGGTAAATGACCGTCACCCCCTAGAGATAGGCGTCTTTTCAGATCAGACGCCAGGGAGATCAACTTGGCGACCCCAGCAATCTACGACTCCGCACTCGCCGGCATCCGAACGGCGCAGGCTGGGTTACTCGCAACGTCAGAGAACGTCGCGGGAGCCAATGTTGAGGGGTACGTCCGTCGCGCGCCCGCTGTCAAGACCCATAGCCTCGCCACCAACAATATCGACCTGACCGGGACCTCTTTCGCGGTCGAGGGCTTTAGCCGATTTTTTGATTCTCACCTTGAGACGCAGCTGCTCGCCCAGTCTGCAAAAACGACTTACTCGAAAACCATCAGCGAAGCATCCGCGGTACTCGATGGCATGCTCACCGACTCGGCGACGGGGCTCGCCCCAGCCTTTGGCGCCTTCGTGAACGCGGCAGGATCTCTGGTCAATGAGCCGGGGAACATCGCGTTTCGTCAGTCGTTGGTGGGCGCTGCGACGGAACTTGCGACTCGTATCCGTAACTTTTCGATAGAGAACACTCGCATTCAGAAAAATGCCCTCGAGGGAATCGCGAGTGCACTCAACGAGGTTAACTCTCTTGCGCCGCAACTAGCGAAGATCAACCTGCAGATTAGAGGGGCCTCCGCACCCGGCAGCACGCCTTCTCCAGAAATCCTTGACGAACGTGACCGACTCGTTGCGAAGATTCAGGAACTAATTGGCGGCAATGTCCGCATTGATGGTGATGGCACTGCAATTATTTCTGTCGGAGGCATGATCGTTGTCGACAAAGCGAGCGCTAATACTTTCACTAATGCAAATGGGGTCTGGCCGATTCCGAGCGGCACTGCAGCGACTGACCTTCGCTTGAAGATTGCCGAGACGCCCGACGGACAGCCCGTACTCAGTCCGTTGGCGATGCCCGTGAAAACGATAAACGTCAACAATCAATCGGTCAGTATTCCTGGGCCTTCTTTTTTCGACTCCGGTCGTGTGGGGGCTTATCTGCATTTGGCGCAGGATTTCGCCCCGTCGAACAAGCGAATATTGAACACGCTGGCGGCGACACTGCTGTATGAGGTCAACGGTGCAAAAAAAGGTACGCATCCGGTCGATACGATCCCTCTATTTGAATTTCGATCGCCGAACGGTGGCGGATCGGCGCTTAATCCTGCAGATTTAAATGGGTTGTTTACAAAGTCTTCAGGTTCGCCGGCGCAATACTATTCGTTCGGCGAAATCCTAGATATCACCAACGCGGATAGTCCAAGATTCAACAAAAATGCATTTGACATCTTGAGCGCTTTCGGAGATGCATCCTCGTTTTATGGGGTGCCCGTTCTGGGAAGCGTTGACAGTCTCGCGCTCGATCGGACATCTGCAGAGCGCATCGAGGCCCTCCGCGCGCCGCTCGGTAATGCGATTACGACCTACACCTCGTCGACCGCTACGACGCTTGCGTCCTGGGCGAACGAGGTCCGCGCGAACGAGAAGCTGCTCAGTAGCTTGACGAGCCAGAAAGAGTCGCTGTCGGGAGTGAGCCTCGATGAGGAGGCTGCAAATCTTATCAAGTATCAACAGGTCTATAACGCATCGAGCAAAGTGCTACAGGTGTCGAAACAGCTATTCGATACACTACTGGCCATGCTCTCCACCGCCTGAGTGATCTGACATGAGAATCAGTACCAAGGAAGTCTATTTGTCGGGGCTGCAAGCTGTTCAGCAGCACACGGCGGACATCATGCGCGCGCAACGTCAAATTGCGACTGGGGAGAAATACACCAAAGCCTCAGACAGTCCGTTAGCCGCTGGGCTCGGTGTCCAGGTGATTCTCGATCGTGCGCAGTTCGAGATGTTCAAGGTCAATCAAGATTTCACCAACGCGAAGTTGGTGGCGTCTGATACGCAACTGAAGTCGATCACCGAAGGCATGCTTCGTATCCGGCAGCTCATGGTCCAGGCATCAAATGACCTGGTGCCTGAGCAGCGGACGGCTATCAACCTCGAGATCGACCAAATCTGGAAGAGAATACAGGCCTTTGCCACGTCGAAGGACTCGTCGGGGAACGCTCTTTTTGAACCGGTGACCCCTAATGCAATCGCCAACGTGTTAATTGCCCCGAGTTTGCAGGTTCGGGCAGGAATCTCATACGCGGAAATAATGGGGCAGACGACGCCCGTCGGTCCACCGGAAGCGGGTTTCACCTCTCTCGATTCGGTGCTCGCGACGATAACGACACGGCTCGGAAATCGTCAGGCACCGTCGGCTCAAGATTGGGTCGACTTTGATAAATTGTCTTCCCAGGTCAACGAGGCTGCCGTCAAGATCGGAATTCTTCAGAATCATTTGGAGGCGGCCACTGAGGCTAGCGAAGTCCAAAAAATGAATATCGATATAGAAAAGAGTAATCTACTGGACGCAGATCTTGCCGAGACGACTTCGAAGCTTGCGCGCTCCAATGCGCTATTGCAGGCTGCGCAGTCGATCATGAGTCGTATTGATATTAATAATCTTTTTCAAAAATTATGAATGTACCTATTGGTTGGTTTATTGCGATCGCGGCGTGCGCGTTAGCTTTTGTAGAGATCGGCGGCAAGCTCTCCGATCTGTGGCAACCGTATGAATATTTGATCATTATCGGCGCGTCCGCTGGTGCGTTGCTCGCGGGCAACAAGGGTAGAAATTTAAAGAATATCCTGTTCGCATTTGGGCGCGTGATGATACCCGCGAGTGTCAACAAAAAAGCAAACACTGAGCTTCTTTCTTTAATGTTCGAGATCATTCAGCGCTTGAAGCGCGATGGAGTGGCAAAAATCAGTGGCGATGTCGAAGACCCGAAGAGTAGTGCCTTGTTCGGAAAATACCCGAGAGTGCTGAAGAACAAGCGCCTTGTGGTTTTTCTTAGAGATTACCTGATTATTATCCTCGATAACAAAGCATCAGCGAATCATATCGAGGCGGTCCTGAGCCAAGAAATCGAGATGATTCATAAAGAGGCAATCGAGCCGTCCAACTCTCTTAACGTGGTAGCTGATGCGCTGCCCGCTTTCGGTATCGTCGCGGCAATTACCGGTGTCGTTTATACACTTAACTCTTTGACCGGAGACGTTGCGCCGTCGCTTGTGGGCGCCGGGATCGCGAAGGCACTGGTGGGCACTCTTTTAGGAGTTTTTCTTTCTTATGCTGTCATTGGCCCCGTCGCGATGGTGTTAAAGCAACTCGCGGATGCCGAGGTGCGACCATATGAAGCGGTGAAGGAAATCATCGTAGCCTACTACGCGAAGTTCGATCCACTGGTTGCAGTCGAGTACGGTCGCAAGGCACTTTATTCAGATCAGCGCCCGACCATGGATGAGTTGGACAAAATGGTGAAGGCAGCCTCTGGATACAAAATGCGAGATAACTAAATGGGAGATTTTAATTTCCCAGTGAAAAAAGCGGTTGCGAAGAGAGCTGCACCGCAAACGAAACTCATCGAAGGCGAACACTTAGGACGCTGGAAGCTCGTCTACGCGGACTTTGTAACGGTGATGATGACGTTCTTCCTCGTGGTGTGGATTTTGCTCTACAAGGAAACCTCTCCCGAGAAGCAGTACGACCGAAAGTGTACGAATGAGATCGCCAACTTCGTTCGGACTCAAGTTGCCAGCGATCCAACGGTGGTGAAAGGTAAAGAACCCATACAAGTGACGAGCGACTATTCCGTCGAAGGCGTTCGCTTTACGCTGGTCGACTCCGCTGCAGCGATGTTTCAAAGCGGCCGTTCGGAGATCTCGGAGTTCGCGAAGAAGCACTTCGATACGATTGCCGAAGCGACAAAAAAATGTTCTTCAGAACATAAACTGAAGATCGAGGGCTACACCGACGCGACTAAATTCGGCGGTGCCGATACCGGATTTGGTAACTGGGAGCTTTCCGCCGCGCGTGCCAACGCGGCGAGGCGAGAGTTGTTACTCCGCGGTCTCGAGGAGAGTTCGATCTCGGAGGTCGTGGGCTACGGGGATAGCCGCCCCGCGGTACCCGAGGATCCAAACAATGCCGTCAACCGTAGGGTGTCGATTACCGTTATCGCGCCGCTAATCCCGATCAACGCGACGAGCACCCAAGCTCCCGCAGGTTAGCGACGGGCAGCAGGGCCCGGGGGATAGTGAGCTTAGTTTTTGCGGTGGATCGACGTCGATCGTTCCACGAGCGCAGCACTGCCATCAACGCTGCAACATAACTTTTTGGCACTCAGCTCTGCGTTAAATCGCCTAAGGGCGGCTTTGCCCGCGGACAGCGATTTCTCGACCCTAGGTACTGGCTCCGGTCAGCTGATCGAGCGGTGCTCCTTTTGGAACTTGGACCCCGCCTGGTGGCCTGCAAATTTTTCAGGGTCTGGAGCAGAGAGCGTCGAAGATTTGCCTTCTGGCGCCGTCACCCGATTTAGTAGAAATAAAAATATAACAATTAAATCAATAACTTACGAAGTTTATATTTTACAAAAATTCGCCGCGAGTGCTTTGGCACAGCGTTTGCTTCTTCTTCACTTGCGAGGGCGCTGACCGATGGAGGGAGTCATCGCGCCACGGGCCTCGCGCGATGAGTCAAAGCAAGGGTTGTTGCAGCCCCGTTAGGGGACCCCCGGCTCCTCGTTGGTCGCAGTTAGTCGAGAGGGTTTTCGGGTTCACATTGTTACCGGACACAGGAATTTAAAAACATGTCATCAGTCCTCAACACCAACGTCGCCTCGTTATGGGCATCCAAGTATCTCCTCGGTGCGCAGACTCGTCTCGCAACCTCAGTTGAGCGGCTTGCGTCGGGCTTGAGAATCAATCGCGCGCGCGATGACGCGGCAGGGTTGGGGGTGGCTTCCTCTTTGACGGCGCAGATCAATGGTGCGAATCAGGGTATCCGAAACTTGAACGACGCCGTCTCGAGTATGCAGACCGGCGAAGGTGCAATTGCCGCCGCCCAAGAAATGGGTCAGCGGATGTTGATGTTGGCGACTCAGGCTGCGAATAGCACGCTCGGTAAAGAAGAGCGGACTTCAATTCGTGATGAAATGCGCAAGCTCATCCATGCAATCGATGCGATCGGTGGGCGAACGACGTTCGCCGGCAATCCACTGCTGAGTTACGACGCCACACAAACAGAATACTTTGACAATACGGGTACGGGAGGCTCTCTAGAAAAGAAACTCGTCGGCGCACCGATTTCAGTCTATTACTCAATGCAAATCAGCAATAAAACCACAGATCGCGTTGCTCTAGATTCCAGTACCTTCACGAATGTAGGGGGTATTGTTGCAGATGTGCCTGCCAACGGTTTCACTGATAAGGTTGATGCAAATAACCTTGCGAAAATCAAATTCGTTAACCCTATCCCACCGCAAATCGCTGATCAAATTGAGAATAAGCGGATATATAAAATTTTTGCTGATGGCAAGATTGAGGCGACTAACTTTTATGTTAGCAAGCAAGCTGATACGGCGGACGGTAAGGCCGGAAAAGAATATGTTCTTAAAGACACTGATGGAGGAAAAGTCGCCGATGGTTCGTCGATAAGCCTGCAACCACAAATAATCAGAAATGACGCGAACGATCCCCCTATTAAACCCTCGTTTCGGCTGCTTTTCGGAAACGGTCTCGCAGCAAAATTAGCCTATGCCATCGAGGACGGTGACTTACTTCGGGATCCGGGCGATGTAAATGCGCCACCGTACATCACTGACGCTTGGCAGAAGGTTCAAGATGCGGCGACCAAGTACGTTAAGGCAGTGACGGAGCAGCGCGGGAAGATGGGCGCCTACCAGAATCAACTTGAGTACACACTCAGCAATATTACGGAGTTGTCTTCTAATCTCTCGTCTGCCCGTAGCCGAGTGATCGACACCGACTACGCGAGTGAGACTGCCGCTCTGACCCGCGGCCAAATTTTGCAACAGGCGGCGACAGCGATGTTGGCCCAAGCCAACCAGATGCCGAATGTCATTCTGACGCTGTTGAAGTAAGAACCTTTAAAAGAATCGCTCTAACCTGTCGCAACGTCCGCCGGAGAACGTTTCTGGCGATCGATTGTTGCAGTCGGAGATAAGGCGTCCTCGGGAGCGCTCGCGATATCCATCGTTCTCTCACTTTCGCCGTGTTCGGGTCTTGCCCGAAACCGCGCTCTGCTCGCGTGTACTGATATCTTTGTTGTGTCAGATCGCCCTAAGTGCTCTAGACGGCTGCTCCGAGCGAACCCAATCACCGCGACCCGGAAACATTTGCAGGATGACCCCGTTAGTTCAATACCTGATTATCTAAGTGCCTATTTCGAAAGGATTTTTTGGATTGATCCATTTTGGCACGAATCGTGCTTCTTTTTTTGGGGAGACACATCACACGATTTAAGGAAGCGCCGATCATGGCCAACTACAGCGTAGCGGTATCGGGATTTCAGAACACCTCTGCGGCTCTGGATACGGTATCGAACAACATCGCCAACGCCAACACGGTGGGCTACAAGGCGGGCGAGTACGTCTTCGCGGACCAGTTTGCGAAGGTGACCAACGCGCGCGATGCCTCGCGGACCGGGATGGGGGTTCAGAACCTGAACGTCCGTCGCCCGATGATCCAGGGGACGCTGACGAATTCTAAGAATCCGCTGGATCTGGCGATCACGGGTAACGGTCTTTTCCGACTGCAGAGCTCTCCGACCAACCCGAACGCGGTGTACTACTCGCGAAACGGACAGTTTCGTCTGGATAACCAGGGCTACATCGTCAATGAGAACGGGATGTACCTCACGGGGTATCAGGCGAGTGCGAACCTCGAGTACATCCAGGACACGGTAGGGCTTTTGAAGATGCCACCCCCGACATTGGGGGGGCGCGGGACCGCGATTTCGAAGATCGGGGTGATGCTCGATAGCCGCAGCACGCCATTCACCAAGAGTTTGAATGTGGCGTTTGATCCGACGCAGCCGACGTACAACAACAAGACGACGCAGACGATTTACGACAGCGAAGGGCACTCGCACACCCTTGAAGTGTTTTACCGGCGTATTGCCGACAACCACCCGAGCGCCTTTGAGTTGCGGATGGATCGTAATGGGTTCGCTTACAAGCCCGGCGCCAGCTCATCGCCTAACACCCTCGGAACCACCGAAGTCACCATCAATCCGAACTCAGTGCTCAAGGTTGATACGGCGGCTGTTCACGTTAATGCCGTCAAATCGGTGGTTGGGGAAAAAATTATCTTGAGCGGTTCTCATCCTGGGCAAAGGGTGGTTTCAGACGGTGTCGTGAACGACCGAACGAAGCTCGAAGTGGGGATGAGGATCTACATTAACGGCGTAGATACCGGTGCGAAGATCAATTCAATCGTCAATAACACTGAAATAACGACTGATGTGGCTCTGGGTGCGGTAGCTTCCCCCGGTTCCGGAATCGCGTTCCATGAACGATATGAACCAAGTCCTCGCTTACATCAAGTTACAAGCACCAATACAAGCACCAATCTGCCTATCAAGGCGAGTGATTGCGTGTCTACGACGGGGACGACCAAGACACTCACCTTAGATTCGCTAGGACCGCTTGCGAGAGATAGTAACCTGCTGGGGTACACCATAGGACTCTACAACTTCTCCGAGGGATCCCCGATCTCTTCCTCGATCACCGAAACTAATATGATCGTGATCGGGCAACAACTGAACGCTAACAATAAAATTGAGCTCACTCTAAAAGTTCCGAATAATTTATCGCCATCGATCTCTGATCAAGACCTTAAAAGTCGCGATTTAGTTTTTTATATTCCGTCAAGTTGGAATTTGACAACCAATACCCTTAATTTAGGAAATCAAGGGATTGGGGGGGTTGCGAGCAGTGTTCAAAAGATCCTCAATGGGGGATTTGATGACTCTCGTACCTCAATTGCATCTTGGAATAGCGTAAACGCAGATCTGATGAAGGAAACGATTACGAAGGACTCCAGTAACAACCCTATTTCAGTCATCACGATGGAAGATGACGGGTTGACTTACTCCACAACCACCTTAAGGCCAGACTCAGTAATAAAGGTTATTGATCCCCCAATCGCTTCCGGTACGTACGCGAGTAGGGATACGGAGTCCAATACTTTCGAGATCTCCATCTCTGCTACGGATGCACAAAACATCGAGCCAGGGTCTCGAATTTATAAAAACGGAGTTGATACAGGGTTAGCGGTTGCGGCGATTTCTACTGGGTCCAGCAGCGGCAAATTCAACGTAACATACAGCGCCGGTCTTTCTAAGTGGGTCGACAATTTTTTTGCCGGTGCTTCAAGCTCAACAAATGTTTCCTTTTATCCACGATACATCGGTGAGTTACTTGCGGAGAGTACAGATTCGGATGCTGATACAAAAACTCTTGTCCTTAAGCAAGATCCTGGAGTGAATCTTGTTGGCTATCGTGTGCTTGAATTTTCAGGGAACGAGGTCGACTCGGCTAATAATCTCTCGCCTTTTTTTAGAGATACTGGCGCAACAGTCACCGCGACAACTGATTCGGGGCTTGGTCTAACGCTAGATACAGATCCTAATTTCGCGGTGCTGGACCCAGCGGCAGACCGCCGACTGGTGTTTGTTCGTGAGCTCAACATGATGATAGAGGACCCGGTCACATCGTCAGCGATAAATTCAATCTTAGCTCCACCGGCAGGTACTTCCACAAGCACTATTGACTTGGCAGATCCCGTAACCACTGAAGTTGTTGGTAAAAGTGTGTTTATCAATGGCATTGATACGGGCGCAACGGTTACCGCTGGAACGACTACGCAGATTACAACAAGTATCCCGATTACCGTGCCGATAGGCGGCGCCGGGATCTCAAGTGGCTCCGTTGCGGGAATTACGTTTCGCTCCAACTCTGACCCGAGGGTTAGCGGAACATTATTTTTCACTGGCATACACAATAACCCCCAAAACTTTGAGGGCGAGCCGATTGGAACCGTTAAGGATGTCGCCTATTTAAAAAGGGGCTACCTGAGCACTGGGACGAACGGGCCGCTCACAAGAACGGATGCTCCTCCTGAACTCGCGGCGCTTACCGACGCTCCGTCCGGCACTCAGTTCGTCGACTTGAATGGGGCAGCGAGTGGGATAGGCGTGGGCGGATATGTGAGCCAAACAATCTCTACAACGCCGGGGCAGCGATATCGTCTCACGTTCTTCCAGGGTGCGAATGATGAGGATCTAAGTAATCCGCCGACTGATCCTAACAAGGAAATAAAGGTTTTTATTGGTGGCCTAGAGAGCGGGCAGCTGATTAACGGCGCTGAAATGGGTAGCGCATATAACATCAATACCACAGGGATGACTACACCGTGGGGGTGGAGGCAAAGGACCATCGATTTCCTCGCCACGAATAATGCGACGGAAATAAAATTTCAAAGTTTTGACAATAGTGGGCCGTTCGGCCCTGCGGTTGACAGTGTATCCGTCACGCAAATTGCCGGGACGAGTGCTCCGACATGGGGACGAGATGTCACGGGATATCGAGTATTTGTTAGAGAGGACAACAAGTGGGTCGATACGGGCCGTAAAGTCATCAGCGGGAGTTCTGCGACCGAAGTGCAACTCGACGGCGCTTACCTCAAAGCCGATGGCACCAACGGGCTCATCGGATATAAAGATATCGAGTTCCGTCCTGAGTTATCGATGACGTTGGAGACACCGAACGGTGCGACGTTGGCGGTTCGTGGGACCTCGAATAACAACGATGCGCTGACGGGCG
>Ga0194133_10006902_pt1 | contig 13791 bp, 10 predicted proteins | sample TA2KigOf40mmetaG_FD_155448 | JGI IMG/M metagenome (GOLD analysis project Ga0194133, IMG submission 155448) | Freshwater microbial communities from Lake Tanganyika, Tanzania - TA2015055 Kigoma Offshore 40m | ecosystem: Environmental > Aquatic > Freshwater > Lake | place: Tanzania: Lake...
AAGAATCTTTCATGATTTAAAAGCTATTTTTTCTGATTTTTCATGTTAATTGTTTCTTGACCGAATTAACGTGATCAGGCAAACAAATCAGTTTGCGGATGAAGCATGATCTCACATCAAATTGGTCAAATTAAAAAAAAAACAAAAAACATTTGATTTGTAAATTTCCATAAATGAAGCACACTGATATTTTTAAAAAATGAATGGAATTTTTTTTATAATCTGATATAAATGAAATGGCCAGCTAGTATTATTCCCAGTAAGGAAATTCCATTTCCTTTTTGGCTTAGCAGACATTGTTGTTGTTGTTAGGAATGAATGTTTTTCAAGGTATTTAATTCTTACCTGCAGATCTTGCTTGGCTGCCTCAGCACCTGCTCTAGTCTGAAAAGTCACGAAGCCAACGGGCTGGAACGAAGCAGAAGGAAGAAATTTTTTTATGCTTTTGTCTTTGCAACTTGTAAACAGAGGAAGAAATGACAAAGAAACCATCACAAAATCATTAGGGATAAGTAAATAATTATTGTAGAACACAGACAAATATTTCACAACTTATGGAAATTGAAAAAGCTCTGAAATACCCTCCACAGGAGATGAAATTTACTCTTATAAGTTTCCAACCATCGCTTATTATCTGTCTACGTGTGGTTTTCATGATACAGTTATTTTGTTTGTAAGGATTCATTTTGAATACAGCAAACTGTTGAGGTATGTTTATTTCACTCAAACCATGTTGATACGACTACAAGACGCTTTGTCTACAGACCATTCAACTACAACGGTTCAATGAGTAGTCGATTTGCCGCCTCCTGCCAGTTTGCCTAATCATTGTTAACCTAACCTGACCCCCCCCCCAAAGCATGTCCCCCCTCCCTAACCCGCAGGGTAAGGGAGTGGGAACATGATTTGGGTCAGGTTAGTCATTTGTCGAACAATCATAGTAGGGAAACTGACAAGATGACATTAGGCGAATCGACATTTTCCCATTGAGGAAGGTCTTTACAGGTAGTCCTACTGTTACCGCTGCCCATTCTTTCATGCCCTCCATGGGAGATGATATTTACTTTTACAAGTTTCCATCCATCGCTTAAGATCCGTTTACGATTCACCACTACAGTTTTCTTTATATGTTTAAAGGGTTCCATTTTGAATACAACAAACTGTTATGGCCTGATTATTTTACTCATTGGGGAAGGTATTAACAGGCAGTCATTCTGTTACCGCTACCCAAAACTTACACACCCTCAACAGGAGATGACATTTACTTTTATAAGTTTCCAACCATCACTTACAAGCCGTTTACAGTTCACCACCATAGCTTTCTCTATATGTTTAAAGGGTTTTGAATACAATAAAAATTTCTGTTCTGATTCTGGTTGGGATAGGTCTTTGCTAACATCCCCATGATTACTCAATTTCTCAACACTTTATATTGATGAATCTTTGTTAAAACACATGCCCCTTTCTTAACACACAAACACCTGTGTCATTCCAAACATTTCAAAAAGTTCAACTTCCTTGTGTATCAAGTTTCAGAATTTTTGTACTCTTTTATTTTAAAGGCTGAAAAATAGTTGCAACTTCATTTTGTGGTGAAGGAAGGCAAAAAAAAATATCAACTCACTGAAGAGGTTTTCCCATTTTTGCTTGTCACTTTGAGAAGTGAGCCTTCATAGCCCTGAAACAATTTAAAATTATTGTTAAATAAACATACATGTAGACTTACGATGATCGAACAGCAGGATTGCTCATGCTGCACGAGCTGAGTAAGAGGTGCTAAACTTTCTTAACCCCTATCTCTAGACTATGGGCACTTAGGTCCCCCCGTTCTTATAAAAGAAACACAAGGTGTTTAAGATATGCTCATAATACTTTATTAGATAGGTACAGTACAATACTTTACACCCATAATATCCTTAGAATAATTGTTTTAGCTACTTCTACAAACTTACGTCTAAGCTTGCGGAGAGTAACTAGTTAACTATAATAAGGCACGCAGGCCTTTTTATGGACATGAGAGGCGGGAGCGCAGTGATCAGGTGCGCTCAGGGATCAGATGTGGATAAAAAGTTGGGTGATCAAAAATAATACTTTACGTAATTTAAATCATAAGGCTGTAGTCCGTGTGTGCCGTCTACATACATTATTGATTCATTTAAGATTGATTTTTTATCTGGAAAGTCATAATAATGATGGCTTTCCTATCTTTGCAAACGTGTTTGATAACAAAAAAGATTATTTACTTGCTTCTAGAATTGTAGATAATGAAAGGCAACAACATTTTGTAGAAAATGTAATAATTTCTCTTGAAAAAATGATTTTGTTGCTTGAGCAAATTTCATGTCAACCATGAGGGGAAAAAAGAGGTTGAAAATGATGACAGATTGGTTACCACATTTTCAATGAATAGCAATGCTTATCATTTATTTTTTCCTCCAATTTTTAGCCTTGACAATTGCATGACTATCAATCAGGATAGATATATTTCATGTTGCAAACAAGCTTCAATTATGGTTTTTTTATCCTTTAGAAATCTACTTGTAAAGTTAAAAATCCACATGGTTTTTTTGGTGTGAAACTTTTTCCAACATTTCTTTTTCAAAATAATTTTCTAAAGTTAAAATAGCACTCTTACGATTTTGTTATGTCCCATTAGGAACAGAGTGAGGGTTGGATCCCACTTAATGGTCTCTAAAAATTTAATCTCATTTCTGTGCAGAAACTCTTGTTTGTCTTCGAGGGTCTTTGAAGCACGAAGCTTGCTTCTTAACATGGAAGCCAAACAAATGTTGCCTCTTATTCAAATTTTCCCCTTCTTTTTTTGTCATGAAAATCGACTATCAGAGATTTATTTTTCAAAAAGTTATTGCATGCAGTATAACAATAATCAGGGACAAACTCACCTCATAAGCTCTGAAGAGAAGGTAAAGTTCTCTAGGTTTGGTATCCATTGGGAGGCCACTTACAAAAAGTGTGCGAACCTTGAAGAAAATTTAAGATTTTTTTATTGAACAATTTGCAGGTTAATGACATTATTTCATTGGTTCAATAATATCAACTTTAATGTCTTCTTATTTCATGAAATTGTTAATTCAAGCTACTTTGTCACCCCGGCCAAAAATAAGGCTGTGTGAGCACGTTTGGTTGGAGTAACACGTGTTTTATGTAGGTTTACGTCAAAATTTGCACCATTGGCACATGTATTCCGGTGTGCCACATGTAAACAGGGGTGAGAAAGGTAAAACGTTAGTGGATACACCTGAAAGTTGGTGTACAGTGTGTCTTATTTTTGGTAGTGAAGCTATCTTTCATCCCCGCTACCAATAGTTTGTTATAAACAATAAGCGGATCCCTCCAGACTGGCTACTAACTATGATAAAGTCTTAACTTGTCCCTACATCTGTGATCCTTTCCTTACTCATATAGGCAGCTCTGTTTGGTCAAAGTATGGATTCTTTTCTTGATTGGGAAGGTTACCACCGGGTTTTACACTCACACTCTACAGGTTCATTGCATAGACATCTTATATATAGACTGTGCCTCACTGCCTACACTGCAGAGAAGATTTGATCTGTGTTTACCAACAGCTGAATCCGTGCAGTTCACGATGGTGTCAGCTGTTGGTAAATCTTGACATAAACCCAAAAATTGATTTTTATGACCCTTTTGCTCTCTATTTCTTCGATATATATATATAAGTGACTGTTTGTTCCCTTTTCACGCCCGAACCGCCGGACCAATCTCCACCAAATTTTGCACAGACCTGCCCACCAACTCAGGGAAGGTTCTTAACACAAGCATGATCTCGCCAACCCAAACTCCAAAACCCAAATGGGTCACGGGAGAGAAAACTTTGTGTAACGTAAAATGTCCAGATGGGTAACGTAAGCTCATCAAATATTTCCTGGGCAGCGCCGGGGCCCAGTTGGCTAGTATACAATATCTATAGGTCAGCACTCATTCCAGAGCACCTCACTTTTGATGATTAATAAACACTTGATTGTGGAAAGGCTGTAATTTTCTTGCAATGTTTTTGATCTATTCAATGAGTTTGCATGATAATTTCAACTTTAATAAATGAAAGCAACCTTGATGTTGAAAATTTTATATTTTCAAGTCCATTTTTTCTGACTCTTCAAAAAAAAAGAAAATTTTCATTTGAATTCCCACATATTAGAAGCCTTGAATGTAAGTGATATGTAGGAAAAAAAAGTTACCTTTCTTCAAACTGAAATCATGGCCAAAATTAACCAGAAACATTTGCAACCACACAGGACAATTTCAAATGTGAAAAAAAGTCCTTAATTTTGATAATGCAGAAAAATAAAGGTTTTTTTTCAAATTTTTGCAACACCGACAACATTTTTTTTCTCATCATGTGAAAAAAAAAGAATTTCAAACATGCAAAAGTCTTTCAAGGTTTCCTTTTTTTCCAACAAATTAACAATTTTAATAAGCAATAATAGTTTTATATTGTAGTCAAATGATTGAAAGTTTTGTTAATTTTCTTCCATCCACCATTTTGTATATCCAAACCATCTGCTACATTTTACCTCAATGAGAACTTCATTGGTTTTGCTACCAAAAGCCAGTTCGTTTCCGGTTGTAAAAAAATTGATGTTGTTGATATTTTAAATCATGAATTTCTCAGTTGCTAATAATCTTCATTTGTATTGAGTTTCTTTCCCTCTGCAGTTAATCCTCTTGTTTCAAATTTTACTGCATTCATCCAGGTGTTTTGAAAAAAAGGGTGGCAATTTGATGGGGTAGGGCAGGGCAGGGTATGGACCGACAAAACTATCCAGGTATGAAAGTAATGATTAGACACAAAAGTCATGATACTTTTTCAAAAGAAATTGTTTTCTTTGTTTTGCCAAAAAATAGGGAGATAAATTGACTTTATAAACAATAATTTTTTCTCAAATTGAGCAATTTTTTTTCTTCATTGCCGACGTTTAACAGGTTCGAGCATGTGAATAAGTGTGGCCAATTTGTTCACAGGAAGTATGGTTGAAGCCCTACACATTTCGTTTTCACACATTTTGCCAACAGATAGAAAATCTCGTGTGAAGAAATCAACTTTTTTTCTTGCTTTTTATTAGAGAATGAAAAAAATTGTAATGATAATATCCTGGGCACTTAGGGTTAAATTTATGACACTTAGAGCGTTCGGTGATGCAGGGGTCTCAGAGCAGGCCGAACGGAAGCGGGCGGAAGCGTAGCGGAAGATAAGCGCGAAAGTCCCAGTTAACAACCCTTCCCAATCAAGAAAAGAGTCAATACTGAACTGCTGTGATGCTTTATATACACAAAATGAGGAGGGGATCGGATCAAGGGGATCGGATCGAGAAATATCGGACCTCTTGGAAGAGGGTAGAATTTGGCGGGGAATAAGTGCGGGAGTGAGAACAGCGGCAGCCTGTTTAGGTGAACTTACAGTGGAAGTGATAAAGGAAGCTAAACGACGGCAGCCTGTTTGAAACTAGTTTGAGGGCTCATCCAAATAAACCCTTTTAAAAGAGTTCTTCAATAGAATTATGTTAATAGTCAGAGCAGATAATTAGTCTTTTTTTTTTGTAATATACCAAGGTAAAAAATTACTACCATGACTGAGAATTGATTTGACCAAATAATGGGCATAATAATCTTCTGCAGTGTTGACTCATCCGATGTTAATGTACGATCAACACCTTTATAAGAGTCCCGCCATTGACATTATGGGCACTGAAGATGGCTATTATCCTGACTGTTGATTTTTTTTGGCAATCAGGGGTTGAAAAATTGCTGGATGGGGACAGAACCCTCAACCTCTGACCCCATTAAATACTTTAATCAGGTCTAGCTGACCACATAATGGTTTCATTCTAAAGCAATTGGGTCAACCTCAGAGAAGAATTGGATTTTCAGTGAGCTTTTTGATGCTAAAAGCTCCCTGGCATGCGTTGAAATCTTTCTGTATATGTAAAAAAAAGAAAGATGTTTACCTCTTCTTCGCAATTGACATTGACATTGACATTGTTGACAGAATCCATGCTTTGTGAATGTGTGCTGCCGTTCTCCATTCTACAATTGGTGTTGGTCATGGTTTTGTGATGAATTTAGATGTAATATTTCACTAGGATGTGGAAAAGAAGGGGTAGATGTAAATTTCCTTGCAGTTTGTGAAATTGATAGATGTGAGTGTCTTTTGATTCAGGGTGAATATCCAGCATGAAATAGAAGTTGTGCAAGACTGACTGTAGTTTCAATCAAAAAAAAACTAAAACTAAGTTTTCTTCTTCTTGTTCTCTCTCTCTCTCTGTGTCTGAGTGGTGGTCCACGACAGACCCTCGTGGCTGAACCCACGCCGCCTCGTCCGTCCAACACACACGTGGCTTCCGTTTCAGTCTGTTATGCCAGCTACAAAAGAAGAAGAAGAATGGAAAAAAAGGTTTTATGTTAGGTTTAGCAGTTTAGCACACACCTCACTGGTAAACTTGGACTTATTAATAATGGACAACACAAACACACAAAATATGGCCTTGTTGGAAAAGAGAGAAGGCAGGAGGAATTGAAGTCTCACACACACAAAGTGTGGGAGGGGGGAGACAGAATTAGACTTTTTTTTTAAACAATAGATTGACAAACAAGTAGTGAGAAGCCATAGAAATTTTTTTTACTTTACCAGCCACCCCTGACAAAATCAATATGTAAAGCAAAGTCATCAGGTATGACATGAGGGTCTCCCCCTCCCCAAAATTGTGCCTTTTTTCCCCTTAATCATTAAAGACACTTCACTTGATTGTCCATCACACACAATTAGTTGTAAAGGTAAGTGTTGCTGTTGTTGATAATGTTGTTTTACATTCAAGAAAGAAAAAAAGGTGAAATTTGACCAAAATCAATTTTCAGAGAATTTGATACTTTCAGGTATGAATTGGGTTAGGGTTGAAAATGAAAGAAAAAACACACACACACATTTTTATTTTGGCCATGTTTCTTTCACCAAATGGTCGTAAATTCTGTTTGGAAATTGAGTTTAACGTTTTCTGCAGGTGCCTTTTTTTCACTTACATTCATTTCTAAGGTATATAAAAGTAAAGAAAGATCCCATCCAATAAATTTCATCTAAACCTATTTACATTCAGTTAGTAAAGCAACTATAAAATAAACAACAAACTATCTGTAGAAAGTCAAAGTTCCATTCAATTCAGGGTTTTTTTTGTTTTACTTTATTTGCAAAGATCATAAAGGAGGGAAAAAAAAGAAGCTTCCATAAGCAATAAATTCTTGCAAATTGAGATTACATTTATTCCTTGCATATAAGTCAGATCAATTTTCGGTGAAATTTCATTTTCTGAAATTGATTTATCGATTAATACTTAATTGAAAGAAGATCGATCTCTCTTTGGTGTACTTTTTTTTGCTTCAGTAAAGGTCAGGTTGTTCATTTTTATAAGGTGCATAAGAGTCAAATTTAGATGGGGGTCAAAGTTTGGTGTCTGGTGTAGAACCACTGATTTTATTACTTAGATGTAGGGGTCACCATGACTGAGAGGTCATGGGCACCTAACAGAACGGTGAACTAAGATCTTAGGGGGGCCACACGAGCAATTTTTCAACCCCAGATGGCAAAAAACCACTAAGGCATCCTCAGTCAGGGTAATAGTAATCTGCAGTGACCATAGAATTCTATGGCTGGACCCCTGAAAAAGGTGTTGGATCACGCATCAACATCGTTTGAGTCTTTACTGAACAAGATTATTACTATTAGATGCAATCACTAGTTGAGTACAAAATTGTTAAGCTATACAGCAACCAATTATTTGCGAATGTCTTGGTGTCTTTTTTTTGCTTTAGCAAAGGCCAGCACAGTTATTTGTATAAAGGAAATAAGAGGGCATTTATGCTGGGTTTCAGTGCTTTTTTTATAGTTTTTTCTAGCATGAGAAGTTAAAGGTTGGTGCTTGATTTCGAACAACTGATTCCATCCCCTAAGATCTTGTCGAGAGCCAAGTACTTTATCTTTAACCTAAACAATAATACTTCGTAATGTGCTGTGAGGACTTAAGCAATGGTTACTCATGGTAATCACCTCCAAGTTGTTACTACACTGACTGAGGATGCATTGTAGCGAGTATGATGCTTCGGTGTCAGGAAATCGGAGGCGGAGCGGAACGGAAATGGCGGAGATATAAGCGTTGGCTAAAATCTCAGTGAAGACCTTCCCAATCAAGAAAAGAATCAATACTGAACTGGTTACTGATGGGGAAGTGAAGCTTTATATACAAAAATAAAGGAGGGATCGGATCAAGGTGATCAGGAAATATCGGACCTCTTAGAAGAGGGTAGAATATTGGCGGAAATAAATAAGGGGGAGTGAGAACAGCGGCAGCCTGTTTAGATGAACTTACTACTGAAGAGGAAAAGGAAGCCTGTTTGAAACAACTTTGAGCTTGAAAAGTGAAAAATATTGTAGCACAAAAAGAGGGTGAATGAGCGTGTACTAAGATAATTGTGTTTGGGATTGAACCCTATTTTTAGATTAGGCTGCATTGGCCCCTTATTAGTAGCAATCAGTCACTTTTTATGAATATTTTTGCATAAGGGGCAATTTTTTCAGGTTTGTTGTTGGGCTACAGCAACCCTTTATATGCAGCAGTGAAGAAACACTTCTGAAGCAAAAAGAAAACTAATTTAGGAGTGCAACAAAGTCTTCACATAAATATTAATCATGGCTCAAGTTTCATCCTCTATGAAAATTAATCCAGAAAAGCTTTTTTTTGTCTGTGTGAGTGTATTAAAAAAGGTGGGTGTGTCTTTTCTAAGCAAAATATGAAAAAAATTGATAATTAACTTCAATTTTTTTTCCAATTCATTTCAGAATATTATTTCTCTCCCCAAAATGTAGTTCCCTGCGACCGACAGGAACTGCAACAAACACATCGGACCTCATTACAATATTGTTTTCCGGTGGAGGTGGCGATAATGGTGGTTCCCCTCACTCACATCCGCTTGCCTGTGCTGTGGGGAGGACTTTAGATGCCTTTCCTGCACAAAAAGCTGGATTTTCTTCGTCTAGGTAAAAAAAGCCCCTTTTTTCAGCTCTTGAAAACATTAAGTCACGGTGTTGAATTCAAACTGTCGTCGTAGGGAAAATGAAGACACCTGCCTCAAATCATTTTTGCCACACACACCCTCACACACACAACAACTGGAACTGCAATTCAAAAAAAAATGGTAAAAATGACTTTTTTTTCCAATGGAATGGTAGAAAATTATTCATGGAGAACGTCATTGGAAGACACTTTTTTTTCTTGGTGTAAAAATAATCAAAAGCATAAGTGGAATAATTATGTTGTCTTTCATTAAGAACCAAATGAATTAGTTATAGGTTGGAATCCAACTAAATTGGTCAGAGAACAGAAATTGGAAAATTTTCCATGGCAAAAAAACAGATAATTGGGTTGATCGGAAAGAAAATGTTGCTGGCTAATTTTCTCATGTAAACCAATTCTGGATGAAAAATATACTTTCCTTTGGATTCTTAGCCAATCCATCTGCTTCAAGATTATAATTCAATTGATTGATCTCATGAAATTAATATACAATCGAAGGATTAGTTAATGAAAAAAGGATTTTTTTTTCTCTCACTCAAAAGTGGCATGAGATCCATAAAATCCCCCATTATTATTTGGTCATGTGTCAAATGACATTTCATTGATGAAAAGGTGGAAAGGATGTTCAAAATGGAAATCAATTGTTGGCATGAGTGACTGTGTCATGATAAAAGGCAATCATGGAATAAAAGAAAATAAATCATTTATAGACAAAAAGTCTTTTTTGTGTCACATAAGTAGTCATGATCATGATTTAAGCAATTCTAATATTATTTCTCATGAAATTAATCTCCTTTAAACTATTTCCTAAATTCTGTTCATTTCCTTACTCTATCAATCTCAAGCAGTGAATATTTCTTTGATATTTGCATACCTAACAGAAGCAGTATATAATAATAATAACCTTGTACAGTAAAGACTCATCCGATGTTTACATGCAATCAAAGGGGTCATAGGCACCTGACTGAGAACAAAGATCTAAGGTTGTGGGTTTAATCCCCAGCCACCCATGCCAGCAATTTTTCAACTCCAGAGGGCAAAAAAACACAAAGTCATCCTCAGTCAGGGTAATAGTAATCTGCAGTGACCATAGATTTCTATGGCGGAACTCATATAAAGGTGTTGATCGTGCATCAACATCAGTTGAGTCTATACTGCACAAAATTATTGTTATTTATAAGAGTCCTGCCATAGAAGTCTACATTCACTGTCGATTAGTAATACCCTGAGTGAGGCTGCCTCGATGATTCTTTGCAATCAAGGGGTAAAAGTATTGGTGGCAGGGCTGGGGATTGAACTGATATGTAATTTTAGTTCTTGATTCTCAGCAAGGGTCTGTTTGCTTCAACCACAAAATCAGAGCTCTCATAACTTGAATTTTTAGGGTATATGGCCATGCCAAATGGTCTAAGGCACTTGCCTGAGTAACAAGATCTAAAAATAACGTCCAATCCTCAGCCGTATCAGCATTTTTTCACCCCGAATTAAAAAAAAAATTGACAATGCATCCTCAGTCAGAATAATAATTATCTGTAGTGCCCCTTAAAAAGATGAAAAGCCTGAGTAAACCTTGCTTGAGTTTGCACTCCACATTACATAATATTGACATAAAGGTTAAAGATAAAGTACTTGGCTCTGGACAAGATCTAAGGGCTTGAATCAGTTGTTCGATATCAAGCGCCAACCTTTGACTCAAGATGCTAGAAACAACTATAAAAAAGCACTAAAACCAAACATAAATGCCCTTGAATGGTCTGTACTGGCATTCTAAGTCTTAATTGCCCCACATTAGTATCATTATGCAGTAAAAAATTTATGTCATTATTTTCCTAGAATGTTGGTTTCTGCTTTTGTACTTTCTTATTGCACACTATACAAGCAATTAGATTTTTTTTGTTGGCTAAACATTTAGCATTTCTGGTGCAGTTTGAGCCATTGCAGAGATAAAGTAGCCCCTCTGGCCAACAAACCCCTCCCCACCCCCCACGTTTGATCAATACTTGACAGGTTTTGCAAAAAAAATTTGCTTCCCATTGTTTCTTTCTTTCTCCCCTCTTTGGATCTCCAAGCCATGAAAGAAAGCTAATTTGATGATGAAAGAGTTAAAGAATTATTAATAATGATGAAACATGTATTTTTCCTGAGTAGACTAGGGCGATTGGTTTTTTTTTATTTCTTGTTCTCTTTGTATCTGTAGAAGGTGTTTGTGTGTGTGTGTGTGTGTGAGATGGGCTTTCTTGTTCATGATATTATTCCCCACAGATAAGACATGCGTGTGGCTTGGATGAGTGGGTAAGATGGGAATTACAAAACAAGTTTTGAGTGGCTAGTTTTAAGTTTGTAAGTTTCATGGAACCTTCAGACAGGTTTTCTTCTCCTTCCATGCCTCAAAGAGATGTTTCCTGTCACAAAACAGAAACAAAACTTTGTCCATAAAAACTATTAAAAAGTTTTCCCTCTCACAAACATTCAATCTCTCATGAGATTGCCAAACGATTGAAGATTTTTCCTGTCGGTTTTTGGCCGCAGTTGGTATATGGAGAGTGGAAAAATAAAACTCATCTTTTTTTTCCTTTTTTCTTTACATGATAATTTGTCTCAGGCTGGGTTTCATGATTGTAATTGGCTTTCAGAATGATTGGATGACAAACAAGTGAATCTTTTATTGCTAAACAAACTTCACACACAATTTGGGGAGGGGGTTATAGGGTTAACTTTTTCTATTTTACCTTGTCCAATGATAATTGTAGTGATAAAGAAATCTTTATTGACAATAATGAGGCAGGATCAACACCTTTATCAGGGTCCACCCTGATGATATTTTTTTGCAATCTGGTGTGGAAAAATTTCTGGGGATTAGATTTCACACCCTTTGGCTATTGCATGACAAGCTGGGATGAAAATTAGGGATTACCGGAATCCTGGAATCCAGGTTGTGTCCGTCTGGGCCGAAGGCAGGCGTGAGAGTGTGTCCACAACTATCCAGTCACTCGTTTCTTTCACTTCAATTAAAAATAACAACAACACAGGTATGAAACTATGCAAAAGGAGGAAAGAAAGTGTAGGATCAATGACGGGGTCAACTGACTTGTCAGGGCTTGTTGTCCGTTCAGATGAGTTGGTGGTGTCAGAATGGAAGTAAGGCATGGAATTTCGGCAGACAACCCCCCTTTGAACCCCACCCTCCCTCTCCTCATGGCAACGAGCGTTCCACTGTCTGCCAAAGTCCCATCTCCCTCTCTCTTTTCCTGTCATGAAGAAGAGTCTCTCGTCTTGGCCCCTTTATTTTGTTGAAAGGGGGAAGGAAGAAGGTCCTTTCGACGCAGTCAGAGAGGTACACCCACCCTGCCATGAATGTGTTTCCATGCATGTAGAAATTACTTTGGAAAAAAAGGTAAGGCAAGCAGAAAAAGGAGACCCTGGATTTACTTTTTGCGAAAGGCAGTACGTTGAAACATGAAAAAAATGAGGGAGAGAGAAAAAGAAAGAACATCATTTTATATTTCATCCAATATTTGCCTTTCTTTTTGCATATTAGTCTAATTATGTCTCTTCAGATCAGAATAATTTTTCATTTCATTTGAGGGTTGATTTCATTCTCATTCCCTAAAAAAGGGGGATGGGGATGGGGATGGGGAGGGATTTTCAATAACCAGAAAAAGAGAATTTTTAAAAGTTTGTTTGTTTTGGAAATTGATTTTCCAAGCTTGATTAACAAATGGCAAAGGTAAAAAAAAAAGTTTTTTCCTCTAAAAAAGTTTTATGTCTGGGATCAAAGTTACCCACCCATTCAACTCTTAAAGGTCAGTGAATTTATGGCGGCCGGATTTCAATTTTCGTCCACAGGGACAACATTTCATCCTAACAAATAATTCAATTTCGTGTAATTTACAGTTGTCTGAATAATTGATAAACTTTCCCCTCTTCTTCTTCTTCTTGATTTTAGAACTGACTGCTGAAAGGAGAAATCCGGAAGCTTCCCTTTCACCGACCGACTTCTATGAGAAGTCATGAGAAAGGAAGGTGAAAATTTTCCATGGAGCTGGAAGGACATTATTTTGGAAAAAGAATGGCTTGAGTTGAGGATCCTCTCTTTCCACACACCCACTTGAAAAAGAAAGCATTTTCAACAACAACAACAGCAGCAGCAGCAAAAGATGGAATTGGTATGAAGTGGATTGGGCCATGAGGGTGATGAAGAAACACCACTTGGGGTTGGGGCCATCCTTTTGGAAGAGAAAATGAATTTCATCCTTGGCAAATAATTGTTTAGCTACCTCATCTGGAAAAAAAAAGGAATGAATAAAAAAAAGTTTCTTTGTTGGAAAAAGAACAGAGATTTTAACCGATGAGAAGTTTTTCTCACGTCTCAGTTAAACATACATATCAAAAAAAAAAGTTTTGGAATTTGAATATTTCAACACTGTTTGACATCATTAAACAAAAATTAGCTCTAGATCTAGGTTTTGAATTTCAAAAGTGAAAAAAAAATTTTAATTGAGGAGCAAAACCAAGAGATATTGATTTTGTTGATATTTCATTCAATCTATCTATATTTACATTATATATATATATATATATAAATGGGCGTACAGATGTTTGTCAGTTTGTCTGTCTGTTGGTATGTGGAGGGCTAATGGAAATCCAAACCCCTGTACCGATCTTGATGAGATTTTGCACACACATCCCCACC
>Ga0194133_10006906_pt1 | contig 13788 bp, 9 predicted proteins | sample TA2KigOf40mmetaG_FD_155448 | JGI IMG/M metagenome (GOLD analysis project Ga0194133, IMG submission 155448) | Freshwater microbial communities from Lake Tanganyika, Tanzania - TA2015055 Kigoma Offshore 40m | ecosystem: Environmental > Aquatic > Freshwater > Lake | place: Tanzania: Lake Tanganyika...
CTATGGTGATTGCAGATTACTATCACCCTGATAGAGGGTGTCTTGTTGATTTTTTTTGCAATCCAGGGTTGAAAAATTGCTGGCATGGAGTGGGATTAAACCCACAGCCTTTGATCTTTATTCTCAGTCAGGAGCCTTTGACCACTCAGCCACGGCAACCCGTTCTATTTATCCTTTTTTAATTCATTAGATCATATTTACATGAAATTGAACTTTTTAAAACTATGTTAACCTTTTCCGATCGACCAAAACTGAAATCAATGGCTGCTTTGATTCATGAGGCTACTTCTTGTCATTAATATCGTTTAATTGTTTATCGTAGGAGTTTCTACACCAATAGAGAATCTTTGTAGGAAAAAAGTAACTTTAGACATATTTAACACCTTTTCTGCACAGCATAGAGTGAGATGTAGTTCAAGATGGCAAGGGAAAGGGAGGCTCACATGTTTTTATAGCATTCATTTAATCATCCACAACTAATGAAAAAGACTTATTAAAAGGTAACTTCATTTTAATCCAAAATCTTTTTGTTTAAGAGGATCCATACCCACAAGTCTATTAAGTCAAAAAAACCTTTTTTTGAAGATCTTTACTACACGAAGCAATTACGTCTCTTTTAACATCAAATCTACTTTTAGCTTTTACTACTCTTCAACTGGCACTTTTCTTGGGAAAACTTTGCTTGGTTTGCCTCTTAATGTCCGCATACGCTCCATTTCCTCTTTAAAGTCTGCATGTTCATCCCTGAAAAAATTTATTGATTGAAATGGATTCCAACGGAACAACGATAAGCATTATTAGTTTCAAATCAAACTAAAAGACTACCTGAAAAGCCCATACTTCCTAAGATGTCTCATCAGCTTCGCTATTTCTTCATGCGGTGGGTAATACTCAACAATTTCTTTTCGGTCTTCATAAGGTTTTCTTGACCAACGTTTTACAAGCTTTAAAGATTCCTACGTAGGAGAAAAAAGTACTATTAAAACCTTTTTCATCCGATGCTTTTGCTCTAAAAAACAATTCCGTACTGGATCTGTGGGTCGCCTCACTTCACCAAAAATAGATGCTGACAAAAACTTCATTTGCTTTGCATACTCAGAGTCGCTACGGAGTGCTCTGGCTATTGAAAAGGCCTTAGTAACCCTCGACATTTTAATTTTTTTAAACTGAAATTTTAGAAGAAAACTTCCTTTAGCAAAACAAATTTCTCAGGGGCAAAAAAGACATACCAAGATTGATGAGAATAAAGTTCAGTATCCTTTTCTGCCTCTGAATCTTGTCCTCATATCCAACAACGATCTTTTACACTCGTAAAAAGCATACGCTAGAGCCTTACAATCTTGGTCAACGTTTCCCTCTTGAAGACAAGTATATGGAGTCTTTTTCTCTACCAGACAGCAATCAGTTTTCAGAAGGCAACGTTTAAGTTCAAAACGTAATCCTAGATTGTAAAGTTTACAGTATAAAAATGTAAGTTTTGTCAAGAAACGTGCACCAGATTTCAAACCAGAGCAAGGACGTTTTGTTTCAGTTTTTGGGGCACTTTCAGCAGGCATTGAAAACGTTGCCAACTGCAACGTCGGCCTTGGTCCTCACACTTCGGTATAGAGTGAAAACCCCTGGAATTTTTTATTCTTCGTATTAAGAATCCTTCGAAAGTTTTACTTGATTTTGATTAAAATGAAAAAATAATATAATGCATTATGCATTCAACAATACAAAATTGTAAACAAACTTTCATAGAGTTCGGTGATACGAGAGCTAATTTGTTGGGAGTCTTTTAATGGACGGCAGTACTTATATAAACAGCTGAGTATTAGAACTTTCGGGCCCAGTCCAAAAGAATATCTCAATATTGTTAACAACTGTAATTTTCCGGTGATCTTTAACGCCCTGTTTTTTTCAATTGCATACAATGCAGTGCAGCAGTCATGCACAGCGCTGGGCGCAAGAAGCACGCACGGCAGCTGCCGGCCCAGCGTCGCTATATCGGCAACGTCAAAAAACAGTATAAATCTAAACGGTCATAACAATCCAAGTGGAGTGGCTCTAGGTGGTTATTCTGCCGCATGAAGTACCTTTTTTAGTAGTGTTTAATCAAAGTTTAATTGTTGTTTGCTGCACAGTTGTTAAAAGTGTGGTCAGGTAAGATTATCTCTTGCCTCTTTTTTCTCTTTTCTAAATCTATTTTGCATATTGCAAAAAAACCTCCCAACTGTTGACTCGTTCGTGATTCATTTCAAATAGATAATCAAACAAAGGTCTGTTTCAAAAAATGGTTTAGAGTTACAGCACCTGAAAGAAGATCCAATTCAATAGCCTTAAAAGTGGGCAGTGGAAACTCACAACTTACTTTGCCATACGATAAGCCATTTCAAATATTTTTATGACTGATTTTTTTCAATACAAACCTCTCATCCTTTTGCTATAACTGTTGGGGCTATTTTTACTTCAATTTCACTTTAAAAACGTATAATGGATCTATTAGTTCATTTCTTTGAGCCACCAAAGGTTTAAAATGGGCGACGGTTGAAGGGATCTTGAAAAAAGGCGCCCGATCGGAAAAATGGATTTTTTTGTCTGTCTAAACAGAAGCTTTTTTTGAGCAGTCTTTAAGACCATTTTTCAATGTCTTTCATAGATGACTTCGTCAAATGAAATCGGAGCGTCGATGAATGAGGTCTACATGGAGCAAGAAGAAGAATGGGAGAGGGAAGGATTACTCGATCCTGCCTGGGAGAAACAGCAAAGAAAGGTGAGAAATATTTGAATCGAAGTTATTTTAATAAGACACAAATTCCTTGAATTTTTGAAAATAAATTCCAGTAATCTACATTCTTAGAAAAAAATGGTGAGTATTCTATTTCACATTCGAGACCTTTTTTCAGACCTTTACTGCCTGGGTAAATTCTCACCTGAGGAAAGCTGGAACACAAATTGAGAACATAGAGGAAGATTTCAGAAATGGACTCAAACTCATGCTTTTACTCGAAGTTATATCTGGTGAGGGTTTTTTTATTTAGAAAAAAAGATGAGCAAATAGGATTTGAATGGGTATTTCTAGGCGAAACCCTTCCAAAACCTGATCGTGGCAAGATGAGGTTTCATAAAATTGCCAACGTCAATAAGGCGCTGGATTTCATAGCAACCAAAGGGGTAAAATTGGTCTCAATTGGTGCTGAGGGTAAGTTTTTCACTTGCCTTTTATTGACTTTTTTGATATAAATCTTGAAATATTATTGTGTTTTTGGATTACAAATCATTTGTGGGTAACTTTCTTTACTTTTTGTTTTTTTTCGAATGGTGTGGGTGTCGGAACCAAATCGATTTGAATAGTAGCCACATTTTTTGCAGGCAGGTTATATTGAAATCAAATTGTTTCAATGCTGCATTAACATATTTGTCTCTAACACACACTCCCTGAAAGAAATCTGAGATGGCTTGCCCTCTCGATTTCGTGCAGAAGGGCTCTAAAATTGTGACGAAAAATGACTGCTTTTGAAATCAACTTTAAAGTTTAGAGCTTCTAATTAACAAATAAATATATTTTTGTTAATATAATTCAGTTCAATTCAAAGCTTTTATTGGGCTCATTTATATTAAAATGACTATCAACTTTTAATATATTTTCATAATTAAAGTTAAATATTTCTTAAAATATTTTATGATCAACTCAAATGAATATTTTAATCACCACACCCTTTCATTGATTGATTGATTTAATCTGGCCTACATTTCCCTTTGGATACTAGCCAAATTCCTTTTAATCCAATGGTAAATATTGATACTAGCTTGACTGCCGATTCTAAATGCCTGAATTTTCAGGCTGCCAAAATCATTAATCAGCATTTAATATATATAAACCCTCCTCTTCCTTTAGACGTTACACGAGTCCTGGTAGCTCCATGTAAACTGTAGAATTTTCAAGACATTTTTAACTAATTTTTGTTTTTCAAAGTATTATTTTATTTATAACAAACATTCAAGCTTTAAGTATTTGATCATTTAAATTTGATTTAGTTAAGATTTTTATATTTTCATTCAGAAATCGTCGATGGGAATGTGAAGATGACTTTGGGAATGATCTGGACAATAATACTAAGATTTGCCATACAAGATATATCAGTTGAGGAAATGACTGCCAAAGAAGGTTTATTGCTCTGGTGCCAGAGAAAAACTGCTCCCTATAAGAACGTCAATGTTCAAAATTTCCATCTAAGGTAGTTTCAAAATTTAAAGAAGTGAATTCCAATAAAAATCTTGAGTTTTTATCATTTCGAAAATTTTAGTTGGCGAGATGGGTTGGCATTTTGTGCCCTGATTCACAGACACCGGCCAGATCTTTTGGATTATTCGAAGCTGTCTAAGGTTTCTAAATTATAAGTTTTTTAAATTAATTAGTTTGAATTGTTTGAAGTCATACTTTGTTTGATAATTATAACTATCATCGTTTAACTTTTCTTTTAGGAAAGTGCACGTGAAAATCTAAATCTTGCGTTTGATGTTGCTGAGAAGTATTTAGACATTCCTAAGATGTTGGATGCAGAAGGTATTCTAGAAATCAAATTATTGATAAATTAATCATGTCCTTTTCAGTTGAAAAATACATCTGAAAATTATTTAACCCTTCACCAATAACAAAAATAACGTAATTCACATGCTATAATTATCAAATAAATTACAGGCTATGGGCTTAAAGAATTTTAAACTCAAGGGCTGTTACTCGGCAGGATGAAATCATGTTTTGGTGAAAGATTCAGGTTGTTTGAAGTTGAAACTTGTGATTGTAATTTGTAACACATAAATTTTTGCTTCCTTATTATCTAACAAATAAGCAATATCCTCGTGAGTTGATCATTAAAAAAGTTATTTTTATTGCTTAACCTTAAAAAAACTCTTGATGTCTGAATTTTTTATCAAAAGGTATCGTGTGCCCATACCAAGTGTTAGTTTTGCTTTTGGTGTGCTCAATAATCTCATTTTGCCTGAAGTTAAAATTACTTGAGCTTTTTACCCTCTTTGTTCATAGTAAGACTTGATTTTTAAATTTCAGATGTAAATTACAACTCGATGCCTGATGAAAAAGCAATCATGACCTACGTGTCATCTTATTATCACACATTTTCTGGTGCTCAGAAGGTATTTCACAACTTCTTTTGACTCTTTACTTAAAATTAAATATCTAACGTAATTTTAAGGCTGAAATGGCTGCAAACAGGATATGCAAAGTACTCAAAGTTAATCAGGACAACGAGAGGTTAATGGAAGAGTACGAACGTCTTGCCACCGATGTGAGTTTCAACACTTTCTTTTGAATTTGTTTGGTTCACTCCAGGCCTCTCTATTTACTAATGCAATGTCGTAATGATCGATTGTCTTTGAAATTTAGCTGTTGGAGTGGATTCGTAGAACTCTGCCCTGGTTGGAGAGTCACCAGTCTGGAAATTCTCTAGTTGCTGTACAAAAAAAGCAGGAAGAATATCGTGAGTACAGAAGAAAGCACAAACCACCGAGGTAATTTGAGAGTAGTTATTTTAAACTAAAAAGACTGACAACTATGAAAATATAAAGGGTGGAGCAGAAAGCCAAGCTAGAAACCAATTTTAGCACTCTCCAGACGAAACTGAGACTATCAAATAGGCCTGGTAACATTTTGCCAATCATTCTCCTTTTGGAAGAAAATTTTCATGAAGTGTTTCAATTTTTTAGCTTACATGCCAACTGAGGGGAAAATGATAACTGACATTCAACGGGCTTGGAATGGTCTTTTGGGGTGTGAGAAAGGGTTTGAAGAGTGGTTGCTTGCAGAGCTGATGAGACTTGAAAGGCTTGAACATCTGGTAAATTTATTTGCATTACATATTAAACTCAAAACTAAAAATAGTTATCCTTAAAAGAAATTGATCTTTGTATCCTATTATGAAAATGTAACAACTTGCTTTTTACGTCAGGCCAAAAAGTTTAAACACAAAGCTGGTATCCACGAGGCGTGGACAGCAGGAAAAGAAGAAATGCTCAGCTCACAAGTATGTCCTTACAGAGCAAATTTGCTTTAAAAAGTTTATTGACATTGTTTATTTACTCTTTCATAAAATTAATTGCAAAGAATACAACTATTCACCAAATAATTTTAGGATTACAAAAATTGTAAGATTTTTGAGCTGAAAGCCATGAAAAAGAAGCACGAGGCTTTTGAGAGTGATTTGGCTGCTCATCAGGTAAACTAATATTAAATTGAAAAATTACAGACTGGTCAAAATATTTTTACCAAAACAAGCATCGTATCGAATCAAATGCAAATGAGTACCTAAACATTTCAATTACTTTTAAAAGGACCGTGTGGAACAAATAGCTGCTATTGCACAAGAGCTAAACGCATTAGACTACTGGGACGGAGCTGCGGTCAATTTAAGGTTCAAAAGAGTGGGAAAAATTATCAAAAGTAATTTGATTTTTAATATCTTATGTTTAAAGGTGCCAAAAAATTTGTGACGAATGGGACAGACTTGGTACACTTACACAACAGCGACGTATTGGAATGGACGATGCTGAAAAAGTTCTTGAGAGTGTTGATTCGATGCATTTAGAATTTGCCAAAAGAGCCGCTGTAAGACTAGAATCAAACTACGAATTCACTCTGATGCTAATTTGAATTTTTCAGCCCTTCAATAACTGGTTAGACGGCACTCGAGAGGACCTTATAGATATGTTCATCGTGCACACCCTGGACGAAATTCAAGGGCTTATTGATGCTCATGGTCAGTTCAAAGCAACCTTAAACGAGGCAGACAAGGTAGCCTTATGTTATTCTCATTTTTTATGTTTAGTAGCTAACCTTTTACATTTATAAAGGAATTCCAATCCATAATCAGCTTGATTGATGAGGTGGCAAGTTTAGCCCAACAGTACAACGTTCCAGGTTTTGTAATTCTCTTGACCGTAACAACTATAAATTTGCTGACGCTGGGGCTCTTTTTCAAACTTATATCTTTTCCATCTTATTTCAGGTGCCACTCTAAATCCATACACGAATCTTACCGGACAGGTCAGTTATTTTTAATTTTTTTCAGTTCTGAATTCACTATTATTGTCACTGATGATTTTAAAAAATAGGATATAAGGTCAAAATGGGGAGAAGTTAAGATTCTCGTCCCACAAAGAGATCAGACACTCCAGGATGAACTTTGTAAACAACAAAATAACGAAGCTTTAAGGTTCCCCATAAATTTTAATTTTTAGAGAAGAAAAATTGACTAAGCTTTCTTTTTGTATCCCTTAATTAGGCGACAATTCGCTGACAAAGCAAATGAGGTAGGACCTTGGATCGAGACACAAGTGGATACGGTCTCAGCAATAGGACTTGGAATGCAGGTCAGATCTGATCTGAAAGTAATGAGAGATGCTGTTGAATTTCACAACACCGATTTTTTCTAGGGCTCTCTTGAAGATCAACTCTCGCGGCTGCGAGAGCTAGAAGAGGCAGTTTTTCAGTTCAAACCCCACTTGGAGGAGCTCGAACGTATCAATCAACAAATTCAGGTTTTGCTCACATGTTTGAGGGTTCAAAATTTCAGGGTTTTAAAGTGCCTCTTTTTTTACTTTCTAGGAGTCTTTTGTATTTGAAAACCGCTACAGCCAATACACCATGGAAACCTTACGTGTTGGATGGGAGCAACTTGTTACTTCTGTAAATCGTACAATAAATGAGGTTGAAAATCAAATCCTGACGAGAGATTCCAAAGGAATAACACAAGAACAGGTAATGTTTTTTTATAATTTTCAACGTATCTCTTCTATATTTGAATAAACTTCTTTTCATTTTTCAGCTGAATGAGTTCCGTGCCTCTTTCAACCACTTTGACAAATCTCGAAGTGGCCGTCTCTCCCCGGATGAGTTGAAGTCCTGCCTTATCTCTGTTGGATACTCAGTTGGACAAGACAAACAGGTTTCTTTTAGGAAAATGTAGATTTGATCCTCTGAGCCGTAATGATCTCGCAAATTTTCAGGGCGAAATCGACTTTCAACGTATCCTCTCTATTGTGGATCCCAATAACAGTGGTTTTGTACATTTCGATTGCTTCCTAGATTTCATGACTAGAGAATCAACAGATGTGGACACGGCGGAGCAAGTTATTGACTCTTTCCGTATCCTTGCAGCTGACAAGGTTTGTACAACTTGTTGTGATCTTTTGACAAATTATAAATGACGACTTAAATAATCAGGCCTACATCCTTGCTGAAGAGTTGCGCAGAGAGCTTCCACCTGATCAGGCAGAGTATTGTATACAAAGGATGCAGGCATACGCTGGACCTGGTAAAAAAAAGTTACTTGACTTCATCACATAGTTTTTTTTGTAAAATTTTGTTCATCTTTCAGAACACATCTCTGGGGCCCTTGACTACATGTCATTTTCCACTGCTTTGTACGGAGAATCCGACCTTTGAAATAATCACATTTTCTCACTTGAACAGTCTCTCACTATTGTTTACAAAATTTGTCAACATCCTTCCTTTTTTAATATTTGGCAAAATGTCTGTTATTACATTTTTCAAGAAAAGTGTTCAAGCTCTTAAGTTTTAATATTGGGAATTATATGTAGGTTTTTTACAGGATCTTTTACACCATTGAAAAACGCGTAACTGGAATCTTTTAACTTTTATTAGTTTTGTAATAAATATTTTCGAATTTTAAAGTTTTTCAGCCTTGCCAATCTATCTTATTTCCAACTGTTCCTCTCACAAAAATAGAAATGGTTGCTTAGTTAAATTCTAGATTAAAACTGTTCCTATGTGGATTATTCCAAGACTCTGGCTCAAGGATTAGTTACATGAAGAGAACAGCAGTATTTTACCACCTCAAAATCGTAGTTATTTTTTCAACTTTGACCCAAAGCTGCATCGAGCTTGAGCAAATTTTAAAACTGCGAAATAAAACTTGTTCGTACGAGTCAGTTGGTCCATCTCCAAAATCAGCTTCAAACTGCATGGAACTAGTCTTTGATTATCCTTACGTAAGCACTTGAATTCATTAAGATATATATATTAAAGAATTATTTGGAAAAGAAAAATCTTTATTTGCACATTTATCTTTGGAATATAAAAGTAAGTTTCAGTTAAGTTTATTTCATACTTGTGCAAAATTGCAAAATTCTTGCCACTCAACCATATTAATAAAAACTCAATATTTCTGATTTAACTTAAATTCCAAAAAAATACTCTTTTTTTACTATCAAGTGAGATTTTTAGACAAAATAACTTGGGTTCAGATGCCATCCATGTTTAGGTAAACCTAACAAAGCATCTAAGATATTGCATATTTTACAAATAACAAGTATAAAGAGAAAAAAGATCTATTTTAGACGTCAAGAAGTCCAAGTTGTGGCGAAATTAAAAAAAGTTGGAGCTTTCTCAACACAAAATGATCGTCTTCAAAGGCAATAAAGTTCTTCTTCCGTCAGGGTTAGGGCCAGCCACAATTTTTGTTAGGAATGGAGTCATTTTCAGTGTTGAAGATGGACTCCTTTCAGACTTTCAAGGTGAGCAAATAGAAAAGTCTTTTGCTGACCACTGTCAATCATCAATGATTTTTTTACAGGTCAAGACATTTCTGAAGTGCATGATGTTGGTGATCTGATTCTGATGCCAGGGCTAGTAGATAGCCATGTTCACATCAATGAACCTGGTTAGTCATAAATTTATGAAAAGAATATTACATTTTAGACACATTCATACACTGTAAGACTTTGTGAAGGTCAGGACCCCCCCTTTTAGGTGCATTAAAGCTCATTTTTTTGCTCTCTAGATGATTTTGGCAACCAAGGGTCAAAGGATTGCCTGGACATTGACACTCTCCCAACCCCTGCGGCCCCTAAACTCCCTCATATTCCCACATACTCTACTCCTGATACTTTAATAGACTCACTCACATTAGGATGCTTAACAGTGACAAACTTTTCAGATATCCTTCCTGAGCAACTTTTAAATAATTCAGTCATTTTCAAAAATTCACCTTATGACCTCTGGGCCAGGAGGAGAGGTGCTGAAAAATGTCTAACTCGATCACCTTTTGTTTGTTCTTTCATTTTCAAATGACAAGAACTTGAATTTCGACCCTATTGGACTGTCCATTTTGAATTAAGTGTGCCATTAATGGTTTATATGTGCCCGCAGGTCCCACCCTTGGGCCTGAGGTGCAAGAATTAAATTGCTCACTTTTAACAAAAAACTATTAAGTCACCCATCTGGGCATTTTTTGTGACTCGAAGTTTTTTGCCAAAAAATCTGCTTAGATTTTGGAGTTTGGGTGGCCCAGGGGCAGGGCTTGGGTTGGCGGGGTCATAAATGTAGTATCAATCTTCCTTGAGATTGTGTAAAGGTCTGTACAAAATTTGGTGGAGATTAGTCCAGCGGTTCATGTGTGATTGAAGGACATACATATCATAATCTCATTTTATTTCTTCAAATATATTCACAAAAGCCCCAAAATATCATTGACCCAAGATTGCCAAAAAAAAGTCTTTGATCTGCATTTGAATCCCAGTTGCCCATAAAATATCCAAAACCGTAAAAATTACCCAAGTTTGGAAAAAATGTTCCTTAAACCCTAGAAATGCCAGATAAATAAATTTAAAAAGTTTTGAAATGTTTAAAAAAATTGAAATTTAATACATCCGAGATTTTTTTTAGGTCGAACTGCTTGGGAAGGTTTTTCTACTGCAACTTTGGCTGCATCTGCCGGAGGGTTTACTACCCTTGTAGACATGCCTTTAAATTCGATACCCTCTACAACAACTGTGGTGGGCTTAAAGCAATTTAAAATGCTCAAGGAATTTTATCTTATTGGAGTATTATATAGGCAAACTTGAAGACAAAAGTGGACGCTGCAAGGGATCAGGTTTATGTGGATGTAGCTTTCTGGGGAGGGGTTGTCCCTGATAACCTTGCAGATCTAAAAGGCAAGTAAATGTTTTATCCCTTTAGATGGAAGTCAATGTCAAACTGAACCTGTTTGATAATGATTGAGGTCCTCTGAGACTGCTTAGAGGAGAAACGAGGTATCTTATTGAAGACCTGTCTTAATCAGCAAAGAACTTTTTACTTATTGCAAAGCGTCACCCTAACTATGATGTAATGTATGTATGGACGGAGAGATAGGTGTTTTGAAAACAACAGGGTAGCATATCTCTGAGACATCTAGGAGGAGGTGACGGATACCTTTTGATGACCCATCCCAAACAACATCAAACATATTGTTTGCTAAGTGTCACCTTAAATACGATATGATGTATGGATGGAGGGTGAGTGAGGTGTTCTGAAAGAGTAGGGTAGTACATCTCTGAAGAGGTAGTGGAGTATCTTGTTGATGACCCCCATTCCAATCAACAATAAACTTTTAATTGGTGAAACATCACCCTAACTATAATGCAATATAGGTATGGAGTGCAAGGAAGCTGCTCTGAAAAGAACATGATAGCATACCTCTGAGACATCTAAGAGGAGGTAGCGGAATATCTAATTGATGACCCTCACCAATCAACAATTAACTTTTTATTGGTGAAACGTCGCTCTAAAATTGATGTAATATAAGCATGGAGGGAGAGTCAGGTGCTCTGAAAAGAACAGGGTAGCATACCTCTTAGAGTCCTAGGAGGAAGTAACAGGGTATCTTTGATGACCCATCCCAATCAGAAACAAACTGTTTATTGGTGAAATGTCACCCTAACAATAATGTAATGTATGCATGGAGTGTAGCTGTACGAGAGAGGCATTAAAGGTGAATACCTAAAGATATCTGGAGGTTGTAGCTTTGAATCCAATGTGAACAATCTGGATTTTTGTACTGTATATAATGTCAATGCACAGAAATGGGAAAATAAATGAAACAGGGCTCACTCATATCATCATGATGTTAAGCCCCTTTTTGTAAAATAGAACCTGAATCCCTAAAGTTTATCAGCTTAATGAGATATGGGAGGGTTCTTTGGCTCAAACTAAACCACTTCATGTAAGGTAAAATGACTTTGTCATCTTTTCACTATATTTCTAGTTTAGTAATATTTCCTCTAACCTATTTTACGATACAACTCAATGACCTTTTTATTTCATCAAAATCCTTTTTGTTATCGATATCTTTAATGGTACTCTCCTTTAATAATACCGACCACTATTCCCTTTGGGTATTAGGAAACATTCCTTTCCTTTCAAACAGCAAATATTGGTTTAACTCTGACTTTCAACTCTGATCCCTGGATCATCAAGACTTCCATACTGCCAACTTCAAGGATCCATCTTTTATTTTGAAAGAGGATCTGGGTTTCAATATTTTTCCCTAGGCCCAAATTTTCAAGCCTGAGGTTTGGATTTTACAGGTTTTTTAACTGATCCTCAATTTGAAACCTTTCACAGATCTTGTCCAGGCAGGAGTTTGTGGTTTTAAGTGCTTCCTTATTCATTCTGGAGTGGATGAGTTTAAAAGTGTTACAAGAGAGGAGGCAGCAAAAGCACTTGAAGAACTTAAAGTAAGAAATGTGAAAAATCATTCCTATTCTTTCAAATTGAATCATTTGAAGCTTTCAGGGGACTGGAAGTGTTCTTCTGTTTCATGCTGAAGTAGAGGTACCCCAAGAAAAAGGTAGGATTAAAAGTTATTTTTTCCACATTGTGTCTTCCCAAGAAACAGGGTGCTAAAAGTTTTTCATGAATGAAGTTCACCTAACCCTGTAGGGATAACCCTTACCCCGATCCCAATCGGTCGGGTCAGGGTGTTTAAAGCTTGAAATTCTAGAAACTCTCTTAAAAATGGGGTCGGTGTGAGTGTTCAGCCCTGCAGGGTTAGGTTGTATAGCCTGTGTGTTCATAAAATTTTAGAAAAACCGTTTTCGATCGAAATTGTTGGTTAGAAAACTTTGTTCCTAAAAAACTCGCCCAAGAAACAGGTTATTTGATCACTCCAAGGTGTCGTGATACTCAAAAAAATATCAAAAATTATTGCATTAAAAGCTGGTGAAAAAAAAGATATGAAAAAGTAATCAGGAAAAAAATTGAGATGTTATACTAAGTTGATTTACGTTATGTATTATTTATAGTAACTGGCCAATGCCTTCCGAAATGCAGACCCCCATCCCTGCCCAGCTACCTTTGGTCACCTACCTTTAGGGTAGCCCCAACAGGACAGCTCCCTTGCTGTGACTAAGAGGTCATAGGCACCTGACTGAAAACAAAGTTCTGAGGTTCTGGGCTCAATCCCCGGCCCATGCCAGCAATTTTTCAACTCTAGAGTAAAAAAAATCAACTAGGCACCCTCAGTCAGGGTAATAGTAATCTGCAATTACTTTTATGGTGGGACTTTTATAAAGGTGTTGGTTACGCATTAATATCAGATGAGTCTATACTGCACAAGATTATTATTATCCAATTGAGAATAGCCAGAAAGGTGTGTCTGGAGGAGTTGAACTGAACGCTGAAATTGTGAGCAATGACGAGATGAGCGAAAATCCCAGTGATGACCTTCCCTATCAAGAAAAGAATCAATACTGAACTGTTTATTGATGGGAAACAGGGACATTATATACAAAAGGGTGATAAAGAATCGGATCAAGAAAAATAGCTGAACTCTTGGAAGAGGGTATAACTGAAACGGAGGGCAAGTAAAGGTGGGAATGAAAACAATGACACCCTGTTTTGAATGACTTACATTACAAGGATGGAAAGACTGTTGTGGTACACTAAGCCCAGTGAGCTCCAGTAGGTCTCGACTAGGCTTCGGCTCTTTGAAACACCGGTCACCC
>Ga0194133_10006910_pt1 | contig 13782 bp, 38 predicted proteins | sample TA2KigOf40mmetaG_FD_155448 | JGI IMG/M metagenome (GOLD analysis project Ga0194133, IMG submission 155448) | Freshwater microbial communities from Lake Tanganyika, Tanzania - TA2015055 Kigoma Offshore 40m | ecosystem: Environmental > Aquatic > Freshwater > Lake | place: Tanzania: Lake...
TCGCAGGTGAACCTATCGGCGTTCTTGGCAGCGAACCCGATGAACAGGGCCCCGATGGCGACTACCAGCGACCAGCGCACGGCACGGCGCAGATAGCGATAGCGCAGGCGGTTCATGCGCTAACCGCTTCTGGCAGGGCGAGTGCGACCCACTCCGCAAGGTTCTGGCTCTTGGTGGTGCGCAGAACGAACAGTTGAGCCTCCGAGACATCAGCGACGGTGTGGTTCACCTCAACCGCGTCAGTCTCAATGCGAACGGCAACGCCGCCCACAACACGCCCAACGGCGACATGGATAGGAGTAGTGCGACGGTTGGTCTTCTGCCAACCCTTAGCGGTGAACATCGTGGTCATACCTTTATCTTATCGGTTATTATGTGAAACGCCTACTCATCATCGTCTTTTGCGAGGATGAGTGCGCCACACACTTGGCAGGTCTCAGCGTGGTCAGGGTGTGGTTGGTGGCTATGGGGTGGGTATTCGTGGAATGGGTCGGTGTAGTTGGTCATGCCCACCACGCTATCGGTTATTATGTATTACCGCAACCCCTTACACACGGGAAAGCACAAACGCACAAAAATCCACGCACGCACGCGCGCCCGCGCGCGGGGCCCCATTAGCGCTTATCCCTATCTTTTACGGTGGCGGAAAGGCTTTTCTTGGAAGGCTTGGGCGAAAGACCCTGAGACACCAACTGAAATGTCTTTTCGTCAAGTATCCGATACAACCACAAATCCTCTGTCAGGTTGATGTCCATCTCGTTCGGTCGCCTATCCACCAACTCAACCAAAGCGCAACGCAAGGTTCTGCCATTCTTGTCATGCGCATTGATACACCACTCGTCCATGGGGTCCCGCGTTCTCCACTTGACGAACAATACTTCCTGCCACTTGCCTTGGATTTTTGCGAGCCTGATAGAACCCTTCGTAAGCGACATTAGAGCCACATCCATTCAGTTCCGTCTGACTTCCAAGTTTCTTTCGTTGCTTGCTTCAGCCACTTACTTGCCTTCTTGGTGCAGTCGTAGCCCCGAAACACCTGAACAACGGTCTGTCCACTCACGTCTTCGGTCAAAGTTACACGGCGCACAGTTCCTTGATACACCGTGCCGTTTTGCTTTAGGTCGCCCTTCTCAATCTTGACTGCGTAATCGCCAACGCGGGACTCGCACGAAACTTCCATGTTGATGATTTCCACCTGAAACATACTCATCCTAATAGGTACTCAATTGCTTCTGCTTGGTCATCGGTAACGTCGGCAGTTATCGGTTGGCTGAAGTAATCCGTCAGTTGCGCTTCGCACCACTCTGTGTATTGCTCTATCGCTTCTTGGCGTTGCTCCTCATTGAGCCCCGTGAGATTGAGTTTCGGGTTCACTTGTCGCCTTCCATGAACTTGCGGAAGGCTTCATCGTTGTCAAGTTCGGCTACCTCACGCTTGGCGACGAGCGTTTCCCACTCCTCCACGGCGAGGTCAATGTGCTTGTCAAGCGTCTTGCCTGCTTCCATGAGCCAATTGATGCGCTCCTCCATCTCACCCAGAAGTCCGTCAGCAATCCAATTGCCGATGCGAGCCGAGATAGCACGGCGCACCTCAATCATCTGCTGAACGGTCATGTGGACTGAACCTTCGTATGTGCTTGCTTCGTGTTCCATGCTTCCTATCCTATCGGTTATTATGTCTAACGGCAACTGCTGGGGTGGTTATCCACAGATTTGATGAACTCGCTCCAGCCGTACACCTCGTATGCGCTGTGCCCCGCCGCGCGGAACTCAGCCATTTCTGAGTGACGCTCTTCTTCTTCTCGCCACAGTTCGTACTCTTCTTCGGTCATGGCTTCCAACTCTGGCATCGTTGGCTCATAATCTCGGGGCCACCGTTGCCACGGGTAGATGGGGTCAAGCAGTTTCATCTTCACGCCTCTGTAGTCGTTTGATAAGCACACCCAGCACTACGCACAACACACCAACGATTGTGATGAGAATGTTCCATTCGGAGAAATCGTAGCGATTGTGGTGGTCAGCCAGCATTTATCAACACCATGAAATTCTTCGCCACATCAGCAATGGCCCCGCCAACGCGGGCGTCTTCTTCTGAGCGAAAGGGAGTAAAGGTCGGCTGACCGTTGTCGTTGTATCTAACGATAAGAACCTTGTGACTGACTTCAGACGAACTGAATGTGTAGACCGAGATGATTTCCTCAATCGTGCTATCCATTTCGTCTTGGAACTTGCGCTGTAAGTCGCCCCGCCTCAGGTTGTGTGCTTCTTCGTGTGTCGCACCCAACTTCATGTACGCCTCGCTTATGAAGGCGACGAACTCTGGCTTGCCGAAGTCCACGAAAGCCTCTTTCAGGGCTGTTTCCAGCAATCGGGGCGCCGTCAAGTCCTCTTCGCTGTCGCTGGGCATGGGCAGGGCAATAATCTGTAAGTCGTCATCTCCCTGCCATAGAACTATGGGTGGGCTGTCTGCGGGGCCGCCGTAATGCTCGCACAACGCCGACTTGGCAGCCTGACACATCTTGACTACGGCTTGTGTGAAGTTGTCTAGTGTTTCTGGTTGGGGCATCTATTCTCCATGCTATCGGTTATTATGCCTGCCGTCAATAGGCTTCTTGGGGCCCCGTGCTGCGCCGTCTACATCGTCTTTGATGGCGGTGAAGAACACTCGCCAGACCTTCTCGGCTGCGTCGGTTCGCCCCAGCCCGATGCGCCTGAAGGAGAAGTAGCACCTGACTAGGTGCTTGCTCAGCCCCGAGCCGCCGCCTGCGGCTGAGCGCCGTAGCGTCTCAGCCCTGAGCGTGGAGACAGCGCCGATTATGTCGGTGTCTCGCCCTCGCCAGCGCCGTAGGCGCTCTGGAAGCGCCCTAAGCGTGGCGAGCGCCCCTATCGGGGTCACTCACCCCCCTCGGTGTCCTCGTCAGTGTCCTCGTCGTGGAACGGATACCAGCCCCAGCCACCGTCGTTGTGGCATAGGCACTCGTCGTTCTTGATGGGCGTGTGGCAGGCATCGCAGTAGTCGGGATTTCTTGGGTTGTTGCTTGGTGTGGTCATGCCCACCACCCTATCGGTTATTATGCGTAATACATCAGGCACAAGCACACAAGGTTATCCACAGGTTATCCACAGGCGCACTATTGGTACTAGCGCACAATCGTTCAGAACCCTAAACCACGCGGGCGGGGCCCCCCGAAAAAATGTGTTGTCTCTATCTTTTACGGTGGCGGAAAGGAACGTGCGTGGCCCCGCTTACACGCCCGCTCACTAACGACTAGATGTTCTCCAGCACTTGCGACGGCTTCACCTTTAGGGCTTTGCACAAGCGGATGAAGGTGTTGAGGTTGGGCGAGAAGTGGTCATTCTCAATGCGGTTCACGGTCTTGCGGTCAATGCCTGCTCTATCAGCGAGTTCGCTCTGGCTGAGGCCCCGTTCTGTGCGAATGTCAAGCAAGCGCTTGGCTACTTTGCGCTCTTTGGGCTGAACTGCTTTGTCTTTGTAGGTTGTCATTTTGTCTCCTCGGTTGATTGGGTTTTCATGGTACAAGACCTTTTTGGTATTTACAACTCGTCGGGGCCGCCGATTGTGGCTCACGCCAGCGACCTATCCATAATCTCCAGCAGGAGAGTTCCGATGGCTACGAACAGTATGTCAGCCCCGACACCCCACTCTGCGGCGCTGTTGGCGTTCAGGCGCTTGTTTATCAGGTCATCTGTGAGAGCAGCGAGTGCGGTCTCTGGCGTTGCGCCGATGCCTAGATAGTTGTCTGCGAGTGCTTGGGTCACTTCTTTGATGATTAGGGCGGTTTCGGTCATGTCTCTCATTCTATCGGTTATTATGCTTATTCACACTTCGTGTGCGCGCTTGCAGCCCCGATTGAGTTTTGGATTGGTTTTTTTCTTCGGGGCGCCCGCGCGTTCTACGCCTTCGGCGTATTCATCGCGCGCAAAGGCGCATGGTGCGTGTGTATGTTGGGCCTTACGGCCCCGATTACTCCTCCTCCTCCTCGTCGTCTGGCATGATGAGCGCACCGCAGATTTGGCATGTCTCAGCGTGCTTCGGGTTGGGTTGGTGGCTATGTGGCGGGTACTCGTGGTATGGGTCTTGGTACTTGGTCATGCCTTCATCCTATCGGTTATTATGTATTACCGCTACTTGGGTATGTTATCGGTATGTTTGTGGTATGGGTCGGTATGGGTCGGCGGTTAGTTATTTCGCCTCGGTCTTGGACCTCGGACCGCCCGCCCTCGTCGGGTCGGACCGCCCTCGTCGGGTCGGACCGCCCTCGTCGGGTCGGGTCGGGTCGGGTCGGACCGCCCTACTCGCTGTATTTGAGCGTGTCTAGGTGACCCATGCGTAGTTCGTAGGCGAGATTATCCATCGCCCACTGAGCGTCGCTGAGAACCCTGCTGAGCGTGTCGGCCTGCTCGTCGGCCCACTTGGTGTCGGCGGCCTCGGCCTCGGCCTTGCTGATTTCGCTCACGAGGCGCAATAGCACCCCTTTGAGCAATCGGCAATCCTGCTCGTACTGCGGCACTTCTGCCTCGTACACTTCTGCTGTCGTTGACATGGTTGTCCCTTTGTGCCACCCCCCCGCCAGCAAGGGGGTGGCACGGTTGTTGGTGCGCTGGCGTACCCCCCACCCTATCGGTTATTATGTATAACGCCAACCTGCGAACTATCGCACAAGCCTCGCGCGCGCGCATGCGTATGCGCGGCCCCGCGCGCGCGGGCGCGCGTGGGAGGGCGCGGGGCCCCCAGCCGCCATCTCTTGTCTCTATCTTTTACGGTGGCGGAAAGCGAACCGTGGGGCTGGGCATACCCCCATTCTATCGGTTATTATGTATTACTCCTCAGTGAACGGCCAGAACTTGGAGACCCCCACCCGCTCCACCCGCTCCACCCACTGCTGGCCCTGAGCCTGCGCCAAGTTGTGAGCGTCGCGCAAGAGAGACACCGCGTCATCGCTCTGCATGGTGTAGTCGCGGTCCTCGCCCATCGCGCGAGCGACGATGATAAGGTGGTCGGCGGCCTCGCGCATGAGAGCGCGCGCGGTACGCACGCGGAAGTAGATTTCATCGGTGGTCATGATTTCAGTGGTCATGCCCCCTACTCTATCGGTTATTATGTATTACGACAACCCGAAAGTCGCGCGTGCGCGCGCGTGTACGCGGGACCCCGCGCGGGCGCGCGGGCGCGAACCCAGCCCCGTAGGCAGTTCTGTCCCTACCATTGTGGTGGTGGAAAGAGCCGCCCCTCGGGGCTCGAGGGTCAGTCCACCACCGCCTCGCACACTTGTTTGAGTACATCCGCGAGAGTGACCCCTGCGGCGAGGTGGATGCTGACGGTGGAGAGTCCCGCCTTGATTTCCAGAACCGTAAAGTGTCCGAAAGACACGATGCGGAAGTCGGGCAGGTTTTGCTTGTCGGTGTGGATGGTGATGCTGGTTGGTGTGGTCATGCCCCCCACTCTATCGGTTATTATGTAAAACGACAACCCTGCTCGCTAGGTTGTTATACTACATAATGACCGATAGAATAACACTCATGAACATCGTGCTAATCACCGACACCAACGGCGATACCGTTGATGTGAACTGCTACTGCTCAGACACCTGCGCTCAGACTGACCCGCTCTACGAGGGCTGGTTCGGGTGCGTTGAGGCTGCCTACGACACGGCTTGCCGTGCCTGCGGGGCTGCCATTATCGCTCCCCCAGCGCGTTGGGCTACTGCGCCACGCTACGCCTCACGGCGTGACGAGCGCAAGCACAACGAGGAGTTGCGCTTCTAGAACAGTGTCTCTTGCTGCTCTCTCAGTTGCTTATCCACGCAGAAGTCGTGGCGCAGTCGGTAATGCTCTTGCTCAACTGAGGCGAGCGTGCGGGTCTGGCCCCGCACCCAGCCTGTAGCAAGGCGCAAGGTATTGCTTCCCTTAGGGTCAATAGCAAGTCCGCATAACTCGCATGTGTAAAGCGGCGGGACTACCAGAGCAACTCAACCTTGTCGTGAAGTTCTGACGACAGTTCGTTATGGTAAAAAGGGTCAAACTCGCTGCCAGCAATACTGTCTGCGACATCGGGACGTATGGCGAGAAGCATCGTAAAGTAAAACTGCCCTAAGCGCAAAAGTTTATTGGGTGGCGTGACTTTCATGTGCGCGTCGTACTGAATGGCAAGGTCAGCCAAGAATGTGTTGTAGGAATAGCGGGGCGTGTTGTCGTCAGGCAAGGTCAAGGTGTCTCAGCCCTCTCACGATGTAAGGGGTCTGTTCTCCCACCCACGCACCTTGACAGTTGTACTCAATGTATTCTTCGGCTTCCTCTGCGCTCATTGAGTCCCGAAAGATGAGTATCTTTACCATCGTGTCGTAATCATACACGGCGCAGTCGGGTTGGTTCATACGAGTTGTGTACCCGATGAAGGCATCCTCAAATCCATCCATGAGTAGCAGGCTCATGTCGGCATCCTCTAACGCTTTCTGGATAGCGGGGCGGTCAGTCATGGCTCTACTCTATCGCCCCCGATACTTGTAGGCGTTCATTCCGAACCCCCATTCCACTTCCACTTACGGCAAGCGTTCTTACTGTCCCGCTTGCGCCTGTCCGTGAAGGTCTGCGCCTTGTTGCGCACGCCGTCAGCGTGAGCCTGACGCTCTTGCGGTAGCCATTTATGTCTCTTGGTCATACCCTCTATCCTATCGGTTATTATGTCTAACAGCAACTGTCAGCGTGCGTGCCCTCGGGGCTGCGCACGCAGCCGCCCCACCGCCAGCCCCGAAGGGGGGCTTGGGGCGGCAGCAGGGCGGGCGTAGTGCGGGCGTAGGGCGGGGAGTTTCCCCCCCGCCCCCCGACGCTCAGGCGAGCAGGTCGGCGACCATGCGCGCCACCGCGGCGCGCAGGCGAGCCGAGCCGTGCCAGCCCTTGAGCGACACGCTGTTGTCCAGCGTGGCGAGCAAGGCGAGCGCCAACGCTAGGCGTTGCGACTTCATGCTTCCCCTTCCCGCGACCCCCCCCGCCCGCTAGGGGGGTCGCGCAGGTTGGTGGCGCGGGCGTACCCCATACGCTATCGGTTATTATGTACAACGACAACCTTGTGCGAGCCTTCACAAGGGCTGTGGATAACCTGTGGATAACTTCGTGCGTGCGTGCGCGCACGGGGGCGCGTGCGCGGGGCCGCGCGTCGCGCGCGCGCGGGCGGGGCGCAAGAAGCGCTTGTCTCTATCTTTTACGGTGGTGGAAAGCAACCGTTGTGGCCCCGCAGGCGGGCGGGTTATTCGCTTTCTTCTAGGTGCTTTTCCAACTCCGCAACTTCGCACTCGCAATACACGCGACCCGTCTGAAGGAATAGTTGGTGCTTGTCGCCGTGGATGTGCTGGTAGGGGCAGGGGGTGGGGGTGGTGTCTTCCATGCCTCCCACCCTATCGGTTATTATGTAATGTGGTACGCTTTGCTTATGGGCGATGAACTCGATGAACAAGACTTTCGGGGCTGGCGGTTTGAGCCGCAGCCCAGCCGAGAAGCAATACTAGAACGCAGGGTCAAAGAACTTGAGAACATTGTGGCGCAACTACAACGAGACATTCGTAGCAAGGGCGTTGCCATCGAGGAGCCCCGTGAGGGGCAAGGTATTCACACCGTAATGGGCACTATTGGCAAGTTGCGTGGCACTCTTATTCAGAAGCCGAACCCATGACCAGCGTCCCGCCCCCTGAACATGGAGTTCCCAAGAAGAACGAGACAGTCAAGGTCGTAAAGAAGGACAGACCCCCGCCTCGCTTCGTAGAACCCCGACCTCGGGGCTCGTCGTGTTGCCCTAACCGTTAGCCTGTTGTAGCGTTTCCAGCAACGCAGGGAATGTATCAAAGAACTTGTCGGCGCACTTGCGACACAACTTCCATACGGGCAGGTTGTCGTCGGGGAATGGGTCAAAGTAGCCACCGTAGTAGCCGATGTCGTGTGGGTCTATCATCAAGCCACCGTCGCAAAGGTGTGTGTTCACGCTCTCTGCTTCGGCAGCGGCCCCGCACGCGTCGCAGTGTACGGGTGGCAGTATGAGTTCACCGTTGAGCGTGACGGTCATCTCCACTCCTCGTTCGCCAGCGTGGTAGCGAATGGGTTGGGATACCTAATGGTGTCATTGAGCCAACGCTGAGCGTCGTCAGGTTGCGTCTCGCAGTCTCGGAATGGGTGCTTGGCGATTATTTCGCCACTATCGGCATCCCGAATGACGACATAGATATTCTCGGCTGTCTCAACTTGCGTGTAGACAGACAGTAGGTAGTTGCGTTGGGGTACGCCCCACTCCCACCGCTGTTCACCGTAAACGGTGTTGGCGTGTTCGTACTTCGTGCGCCCCTTAGACATGGTGGCAGGGATAGTGATGGTTGTGTTCATGCTGTTCATTCTATCGGTTATTATGTCTAACGAATGTTGAGTAGGTAGGGGTTGCCATCTATCTCCCACGCCTCGCATAGCGCAAGCGCAAGTCTAATGCGACTGCGGTTACTTATCGTGGTGATGCCCACCGTGGGCAGTGCGGCTAGCCCTGCCACGACAAGGGCATCTGCCTCGTCATGGGTCATCTCGCCGTTGGGGTTGGTGATTGGCAACAAGTAGGTGTTGCGCCATTCCTCTTTGGTCATGCCCCCCACCCTATCGGTTATTATGTGTAACGACAACGCCCACCGCACCCACCCACGCTAACGGCCCCGTCGCCAATAGCGAGCGAATAAACAGTCGGGGCTCCAGATGGGGTCTATGTCTCTATGTCTTACGGTGGTGGAAACGACTTAGTGCTGGCAGTCGCACTCGTCGTCATCACGCTCTATGTAGTTCTCAGGGTCGGTGGCTTCGTGCCACTCTTCCCAGAACTCAGCACGGCGTTCAGCACGGTCCCGCTTGCGGTTTGCGCTTCTTTTGCCAAGTCGGTAAGAGATTATGTTTCCAAGCAAGCCCATTACTTGGTCAGTTGTTCTAGGACTGCTTGGCGCACCCATTTGCTGGTGTTCACGCCTGCTAGGTCGCTGGCTGACTGAACTTTCTCGTACAACTCGCTGGTCACTCGCACGACAATAAACTTGTCTGCGGTTACTTCCTTGCGTCGTCGTGGCTTGCGTGGCTTCTTGACGGCCCCGCCTACGCTCATGTCTGGCTCGTTGGCAATAATCGCCAAGTGTTCCATGTATGTCTTAGTCGGCGTTCCCGAACTTATCGGCAGTACGCTGTCAATAAGTTCTTGCCATGCTTTCGTGTGGCTGTTCTGTTCCATTAGATTACCTCTACTGCTTTCTGGGTTACTTCTTGTTCGTCGGTATCCCATGCTTCCATTACGGTCACTTGGGCGTTCCAATGTGTTGCGTGTTCGTTCAGGATTTCCTCCATAATCGTCATGGCGATTTCTGCCGACGCTTCTGGCGTACTCTCCATTTCCTCCATAGTGACAAGCACTTCTAACTTGACGCTGTGGGTTCTGTTTTCTGCTGTTGTTGTCATACCTTCCACCCTATCGGTTATTATGTGTAACGGCAACCTTGTCGGTGGTCACATCTACGATGGCAACATCGTCGTATCCCTGAACCTCATAGGACTGAGACAGTAGAACTGCCTGCCCCCAAGTCAGCAAGTGGTCGTTCACTTCGGCCCCGCCGACGAAGACGGTGTACTTGTGTTCGGGGGTGCGGGGCCTCGCTTCCGCCATTATTCGTAATCCTCGTCGTAGCACCATGTTTCTAGGTGGTGCGCTTCCACGATTGCGTAGGCTGGTGCCCAATCGTTGCCCTTCCACAACACGCCCTCTGGCAGTTGGATAATGCGAGCGTCGTCTTGCCACCTAATAGCCTCAATCGCCTGAATACACGGCTCAATCATGCTGGTCGGTACGGGTGGATAATGGTTGCCCGTTAGGTGCCATGACAGTTGCTGGCGAAGGCTAATGCCCATTTCGTCGCCAGCCTCTTTCATGCTCTCTGCGCCAAGTCGCCCCATGTTAGGCAACCCTCACATGGTCGTGGTTGGGCTTGACGATTGCGTTCACGGCTCTGCCGTATCCGTTCGCCTTGCCCTCACGCTTGATGAGACGCCAGACGCTTGGGGTGACCCTTGCGTACAGATAACGCCCACCGTTGATGTACTCAACAGTCAAGGTGCGCTCACGCTTGTCATAGCGGAGTTCAGTGACTGCCCTGCTCTTTCGTGGTCTGATGATGTTTCTCATGTCGCCCACCCTATCGGTTATTATGCGGTATCACAACCTACCGCTTGTGCGCTTGTGCGCTTGTGCCAGAAACGCCCGCCGCCAGCCCCGCCGCACATGGGCGGCGATAAGCGAAATAAACGCGGCGCGGGGCCCCTTTGGGGGTGTCTTGTCTCTATCTTTCACGGTGGTGGAAAGGACTACTTCAGTTTGTCAAGTTTGTTCAGAATACCTTGTGCGATTTTCCTGAGTTTGTCCTCTGGAATGTGGGCGAAGTAGGTGAAAGTGCCATCCTGTTGCACTTCAGTCGTAATACTGTACTTGTCAATAGCACGGATAAGGTCGCCCTCCATTTTGGCAAGTATGCGTAGTCGCTCTACTTGTGCGCTTAGGTCCCGCTTCGTCATGACACTAACTCACCCACAAATGGGCTAGGTGCTTCCTCGCCAAAGACGGTTTCGTACAGTGTGCGCCCAGCCTGCCAATCAGTCCAATCGCCGTCTGAGCGAACCTCTACTAAGTCACCGTAGATAACTTTCGCACGGATTAGCACGGCGCATACGACAGCGTCGTAGGGCTTGTGGGCGGTCTTACAGAAATCAAAGATTTGGTGCGGGTTTCTGCCCTCGGCTGCGTAGTGCTTGCGTTGCCAATCGGGTTGCTCTGGCAGTGCTTCCCAAGCAAAGGTTTCGTAGTCATGCCCCTCGGAAGCGTCACCGTTGAAGCGGAAGTACGCCTCGTTGTATTCGGGTTCGCCGTTGCCGTCATAGCCACGAATGGCTATGCCCTGTTTCTGAGCCTCGGCAATAATCGCCTTAGCGTCAAGGGCAAGTTTGCCGAACATGTAGGCAGAACCCTTGTTCTTGGCGTTGCGTGTGTGGTAGTGAGTGTATCCCATGTGGTTCAGTCTATCGGTTATTATGCTCAATCACATAACTGAGAAGGTCAATCGTGCCACAGTCATAGCACTCGACTTCTTGCGCTTGCTTGTCAAACCAAATGACTTCGGGGCTCCCGCAGTGGGCGCACTTGACATCCACATAATCGCTGTCCTGCGGATACTGAACTCGGTGGTGCGGATAATACGGCCCCGTCATTGGCAGTCAAACCATTTCATCGTGGTCATTAGCAAGTGGTCATAACTTCCCGATGTGGCTTCGCAGTAGAAGTCGCCCCATTCCATGTCGCCCAACCCTGAGCGATACATAGCACGGCGCACACGCCCCAGAATGGAGAACGCATTACCGTCTTCGCCCAGAAGTTTGATAGTGATGTGCGGATACTTTGGGAGTGTTGTGGTCATGTCCTCTATCCTATCGGTTATTATGTCTAACCACACATGGTCGGGGAGTGGTTGCTAGCCACCCTGCCATTGACCGCAGTTAGTGCTTGGATTACCTGCCATGTGGTAGTTCCCTTTGGCAGATACATGGTGATACGAGTAGTGTGGCCTTTTGTGTCGGCGCAGACTACATCTAGCGAAGTGAACCAACCGAAGTCGGTGAACTCCACGGTGGGCATTTGTGCGTCATGTATGGCGAGTGTTGTTTGGGTCATGCCCACTACTCTATCGGTTATTATGTGCTACCGCAACTCGGCGGTGCGGTTGATGTAATCCCTAAGCCAGCCGTCACCGTTGGTAATCCACACGATTATCTGGCGCAACACGGCCCCGCGCTCGTCGTCGGTCATTTCCAAGTTGATTTCAGCCAAGTCCTTATTGGTCTCGGCTAAGGCGGGCAAGTCGAGCGGGGCGCCCTCATCTTCTAGTTGCCAGCGAACCAGCAACCCTAGTAAGAACGCTTCCGTGTTCGCCTGAGCCACGGATAGTCTGCCCCTATCGGTATCGGGCTTCGCTATCTCGTCTAAGAACGCCGTGAGCGTGGGGTAGGTGGTGGCGGTCAAACCGCCACCCCAACCGTCACTCGCTTGTGTGGCTTCACGGTCACGACCTGCGCTACTGCGTTGGCGGTAATCGTGCCAGCCTTGACTTCTGCGTCAAACTTCTTGGGTTCAACCTTGATAGAAGTCACTTTCGCAAACACATTGGGTGCTACTTTCAGTAGCGTGTCTGCGTCAAACTCCCTGCGCTCAACCATTTCAACGGCAACCATGTGTCCGTCGCTGGTGGCGTGGCGAGTAATGCCTGCTAGGTCAAAGTCGGCTTCAAGCGTGGTGCGAGCCTTCGCAAGTGCTTCCTCAGCACTTTTGAGAGCGTCATACGCCTGCTTGTAAGCGTCTGCTGTCTGGGTTAGTTGTGTCATGCCCATCACCCTATCGGTTATTATGCTCAACCGCAACCTGCGAACTAACGCACTTGCGAGTGCCTGTGGATAACTTCATCCGCACGACCCTATCGGTTATTATGCGCCCCCGCCGTGCCAGCCCCGTCTTCGTACAACGAAATAAATCGCACAGTCGGGGCCCCCAAGGGGAGTTGTTGTGTTTCTATGTCTTACGGTGGTGGAAAGGCTTACCAGATTTCAAAGCCACCGCAGTTCTCTAAGAACTCGCAGAACTCTCGCACATTCTGAATGGCAAACGGATAGGAAGCCATCCAATGTTCGGTAGTTCCCACTCCGTCACAGCCGTTACACCAGCCGTGCGTGCGACCTGTCAGTATCTGAACTTCGGGCTTCAACTCTTTCGTTGGTTGCCCCATGTCCACGCCAACCTTGTCGGTGCGAATACCAGTGCCGTCGCAAATCTTACATACTTGTCGTGGCAGTTCAGCCATTTTCTCACGATACGCAAGTTCATACATCAGCACAGAGCCGTTGTCTAGGTCGTCACGCATTAGTCGTGCCAGTTTCTTGGCTTTCGTGGCGTTGAGACCCCTTCCGTCGTTGAAGTGCCAGCCTTCTCCGTCAAAGCCAACTTCGTCGGCATAACGCTCAATACAGAAGTCAGCAAGGGGTCGCCACCACCACACATTATTGCGGAAGTATTCGCCCTTATCGGTTGTCGGCTTCTTGCCGTAGATGTCCATTCCCATAGTGTTGTCCAGCCTATCGGTTATTATGCGTTATCGCAACTTGATGGGGCGCGTGGGCCCCGATGGTGCGGTTGGTTGCCCTGCGAAGGAGAAAGGAATAAGCCTTCGCAGGGCAGAGCCGTTGGTGTGGGTGGCTGACCAAAGACCACCCACACCGTTTGGATTACAGGTACTGACTGACCGACTTGATAGTGCCAGCCGATACATACTCGTCGTCGGACATTTCCAACATACGGAGTGCGTTCTCTATGGCTTCCTTGTCGTCACGATACTTGTAGTCGGGATACAACTCAGGGCTCTTGGGCTCTTGTGGGGCAAGAGACTTCGGCACTTTTACGGTGACGCAGTATTCAACTTTCGTCTTGCTGTGTGCGCCGTAGCGGTTGTATTCGCTTACATCACTGAACTCCACCTTGCCCGACTTGATGAGTTTCAAGAGCGAAGCGGTGTACGCTTCCATCTCCTTGTCGTGCTTGGCTTGGTTCTTGTCGTTGCTCTCATAGCGAGCCTTGCGTTCGGCAAGTGCCGCTTCAAGGGTCTTGATGAGTTTGGCTTTCTTGATTTTCAGGTTGAGTGACTTAGCCATTAGCGCACTTCCTGTT
>Ga0194133_10006912_pt1 | contig 13781 bp, 7 predicted proteins | sample TA2KigOf40mmetaG_FD_155448 | JGI IMG/M metagenome (GOLD analysis project Ga0194133, IMG submission 155448) | Freshwater microbial communities from Lake Tanganyika, Tanzania - TA2015055 Kigoma Offshore 40m | ecosystem: Environmental > Aquatic > Freshwater > Lake | place: Tanzania: Lake Tanganyika...
ATCTTTTTTTTTACTAGTTCTTCTGTTTTTTCCCCCTCATCATCTTGTTGACATGGTGAAATGAGTTTGAGCAGATTTTCAGTTTTTGGACCCCTTTTTTTTGTTCCTGTGGGTCAAAACTTTCTGATCTTGAGCTTTGGTAAACAGAAACCAAAGAAGAAGACATTTTTCCCCCCTTGCTAATAAAAAAGTAAGGCAAGTGCTAGTTTAGAAATTTTATTAATCTTCCGTTCTCTATATCGATAGGGGCTGTCGGAAATTTTGTCCATCCGTCTGTCCGTCACCTCAAAAAGCTCCCTCAGTTTGGAAGCTAAAGGGCTGAAATTTTGCAAATAGACTCCTCATATTACGGCTAAAAAAGCTACCGACCAGATTTTTGAAATTTTGTCTAGGAGATGATATATGAGGGTTTTTCTAAAATAGGTTTCGTGATCAAATAGTTATTACTACATTAGCTCATGCAAGTTCAAAAAATACCCGTCTACTTAACATACCATTTTTTAGCCGCACCCACTTGGACTGATTTTAGACTTATGAAGATATAGCCCATAGGGATCTCGATACTTTTCATTATTTTATAATGTAACCTATCTATCCGAACATGATTCCCGAGCACACTTGATCACTGTGCACCTGCTTGTCAGGTTGATAAATAGGTTTGCGGGCCTATAACCATGTCAACTTGTTAGTTTTCACTATTCTTAGACGTTTTTGCTGGATAATTTAAGTTTAGGTGACTGACTCAGATAAATGAGATGTGAGAGTCCAAGGAAGGGTCAAACCTCTGTTGTGACACCCATTTTTCACCCAAGCTTGAAAGAAAGCTAAATTGAGTAGGCCTCTGATAAATATTGGCAAAGTCATGATTCATGTAGATTGTACCACTTCTTCATGGGCCAGGCTGTGAAGCTAAGATTCCAAAAGTAACCCCCTTAGCATATTTTGTTTCCTTTACAATCAAAGTCTCTCCTTTGCCTCAAGAGGTTTGTTGGGACTAAACCAGGGTTTAGATGTGAGGTGAACTTCATTTTTACATATATAACCCTAACATCTGTCCTTAAACACAAGGGCGCAGCGGGAGGCATGGCGTGGTGCCAGGGGGTGGGCATGGAGCAAGTGAATGGGAGTGAAGCGTGAATAAGGACACGAGTCATTGCAGATTTCTATGACCCTGACTGGGGTTATCTTTTTGATTGTTTTGCAATCCGGGGTGAGAAAATTGCAGGCATGGTCAGGATTGATTCCACAGAATTAGATATGAGTTCACAGCTATAGGGACATATTAACCACTCAACATTGGCAACCCCGAGAAGTGATTAAAGTACCCTCCACAAGCGAACAACGAAAACAAAAATCCATCCGTCACCTCTCTCAGTCTTGAAGCGAGAGAGCTAAAATTTTGCATACAGGCTCCTCAGATGCTCAACCTGAGGAGTCTATGGCTATGTGCAAAATTTCAGCTCTCTAGCCTCAAAACTGAGGGAGGAGTTTGAGGTGGCGGACAGACGGACGACATTTTTTCTCAGCTGTTCCCCTTTGCGTGCACCTGCAAACCACAGCAATTTTTCTAACTCCCCTCAACCGCTTCGCTTTATTGAGGAGATAATTAATCACAGCATAGACCCAAGTTAATTCACCTTTAGGAGAGTCACATATATTATTACTACCCTGACTAAGGATATTTTGTCGATTTTTTTTGCAATTTGGGTTGAAAAATTGCTTGCACGGCTGGGGGTTGAGCCGTCAACCTGAGATCTCAATTGGATGTCTTTAACCCTTTGACCACAACAACCCCTTTTCAATGTATAAAACCAACATAGCTAAAAGTCAAAGCTTCAACCATCATCCCTGAAATATTGTGCCAAATTAACAAGCAAAAAAAGTTTATTTTTAGTTCAATTCTGATTCAAATTGAAATTCAACCCTCTAGTTTTGCTTGACTTTTAGTTTGTTTAAATAAGCAGCAAAGAAAAGTGGATCAACTTGTTTCTGGTATCATTCAAATTTATCCCACGGCCCCAAAAGAGGGTTTACCCTGTCACCACCACAATGATGAAAGGAGGGGGAAGGGGGGTTGGGAGGCTCAGAGGATCAAAAAAATGGGAGCAAAGAGGTATCAAAGTGGATAATCTCTGTGAGTTGTGAGTCAACCTACCCTCATATAAGTTTGTCAGATAAGAAAAGTTGCAACAAGTTCTATGAAAATGAAAAAAAAGGGGTCCAGATCGACACACATAAATAAACAAATAAAGGTTTGACTTATCAAGTCGTTCATTGAACTCTTACTTACAAATATCCCCCTTCAATACACAATCTCAATATGCAAATAAATTTGTTAGCTATGTAGAAAAAAAATTTAGGTGATAAATGCATGCCTGAAAACCCAAGGTTTCAAAATATTATCCCCATATTAAAACCAAATTTTGGATTCAAAAGTTTAGTAAAACATCTGGGAGGTCATTAACCCCATGATACTGAGGGCTCATTTTTTGGCAACCCGGGGTCAAAGGTTGACTTAAGGTGCGCGCCAGGGCTCAAACCCAGGACCCTCAGATTCCCATATAGTGTAATTACTCTACAATAAGGATTTAATATTTATATATATAAAACCCTAGCGTATGTCCCATCATGCGAGGGCAATGAGGGCGCAAACCCGGGGGAATATCACAATCACCCTTAAGCTTCTAGTGCAACCAGCATGAAAAGGATTGGTGTGGGATGCCACTGCGAGCTTAAAAAGAAGGGCAGGTTAGTCGCTAAAAAAATGTATGTTTGTTATCCAAACAGTGTGGGCAGCTAGTTTGAGTGTTATTGCTCCTTTGTCTTGCGTAACTATGTTTATTAAAGGCAGACTGTTTCCTTTATTGTGGCATTGTTTGCGAGTTACCCTGGGCAGGAGTTGCACCCAGGTTGCTGAAATGGAATTCTGGCGTGTAACCCACTGGACCACCCTGACTCCCCACACAATGTTACAAGTACTCGAATGCTGCGAGTGCAACTAGTAAGTAGGGAAGTGGTGCGGGTGCCCTGCAAGCTAAAACAGATAGGGGAGGCTAAGCTGTTCAAAAATTGTTGAGCCTTCTTGTTTTTGAGCCCAACCCAAGATACCCCATTTCATTCGATACACCCATTACTGACCTTTGGAGGATCTTTCAAGACTGCTGACTTACTTCTATGATAACCCTGTTAAAATCATGAAATGTGCTCCAAAAGTAGCCACAGCCAATTGGTCATATTTAACACATTGTAATCTTTATGTACAAAGCTTACTAAACAGAAATATTATTAAGGTACCCTACCAGAACTGCACTACCAAACTCAAAGCGTATTATGCCCGAGCCATGCTTTATACTCAAGTAAAGTTTTAAGCCTGGTTGGAGCCCCACACAACCCCTGGGACCCATTTAATCACAGACAGTGCCAGGGTGCAGACAGTTAGTTCTATTATAAATCATTGGTAAGTAAGTAAGTACTTTTGCGTATCCCTATCATAACGCTTGATCCGCTTGTCTTATCTTAACCAAAGTCTTAGCCCATCCTCAAGCAATGCTCTGAGCCAGGTTTCAAATATCTCATGGCCTTTGAGGCCCATTATTCTTAAAAGTGCCTGTGATCGGTTGGCTTCCAGACACTTTTCTGGAAATAGCGACAAAATGAGTATGTTTCTGGAGACGACACCCGTATCAGAGTATAATTGCCGGTGTGAAAAGATACCATATTTATAAAAGTGAGTATTCGAGCGTCAATATAAATTAGTGAGAAAAAGTACTAAAACTGCCATAAGTTTCCCATTTTTGGATGCATTCCTTATAATGAAAAATGGCACAAATACACCGTCTTTTTTTGGTCGAGTTGTATACATAAAACTGTTTGAACCAATGGCATAGCCTTTCGCTTGATTCACATGTCTTGCCCAATACTCAAGGAATATTTTGGGCCAATACCTCCTATGGACCAATTTCATGTTAGTGAGAACCGTGGCTGAGCGGTCAAAGGCACCTTGCTAATAACTTCAACCTACGGTGGTGAGTTTGACCCCCAAGCCTTGCCAACAATTTTTCATCCCCGAATTTCAAAAAAAATCAACAAGGCACCCTGAATCGCGCTCAAAGTCATCTGCAGTGATCGTAGACATATTTATATGTACGGATATAACGGGGTTTATCATGCACCAACAAAAGATGAGTCATTTCTTTTCAATGAAATGAACATTTAAATTTTCTTTCAAGACCCACCTACCCCACCCCATCTAATATATACTTGTTACAAACAGACCCTTCCCATTTGCTGAGAATTTCTTTTTCTCTTAAAAAAAGAAGGCATGAAAAAAAATTTCAAGTCACTCCCCATCTGAAAAAATGACGTGGCGATTGGAAGGAAGGTAAAAACAAGTCATATATATATAGAGTGTGAGTGGTAAAAAAAAGTTTCTTTTTTAATCCAAGCCACACACACACCCTGTGAAGAAGAAAAAGCACCAATCACAGCCCAGGAAATATTTATTTTTAGCACATAGTGAAGAAAAAAAAGCAGCCAGCTTACCTTTCAAGCACTTGATGACTTCAGCAATTCTCCACTTGATGAATGCATTTTTTCAGGCTGAAAAAAAATCGAGGGGGTTAAATTTTTTTTTGTTTTATCCAAAAAAAAAATGATGTTTGTATAAATGAAAGTCTCTCTATGTGTGGGACGTCAAGTGACTGAATCGACTGCAGATATGTGTATGTGCAAAAAAAAAGTATAAAAGAGGGTGCAGAATGCAAAGAAATATCACCCCCTTTTTGAAATTTTACTACCTGGTAAAAACTGCAATCCTAGCTGTGTGGACTGCATGTGTGAGACGTGGTGATATGAAATTCTCCACCCCCACTTTGTAGATATAGAGAAGGAACTGAGGGTGGATGGGTGGATGGCAAGTAGCCACAAGACTTAACCCCTTCCTCCATGTAGTTAAAGGGAAAAGTTTTTCACCTCTTGCCTAAAATGCACATGCAACATTCACATGCATTCATTCACATACAAATAAAAAGACCATTTTCTTTCACATGTACACATACACACAGAAAAAAATTATTTCATGTTGTTGCATTTTTTTTTCAAAAACTTAATAATGTTATTATGATTCATGAAAAAAATACTGATAAACATAAATTTTTTGCAATTTATCTATTACATTAATCTGTAAATTAAAAATTTTTTTATTAAAAAAAAAGACAATTTTTAAATTTAGCATAGTTAGCGTGTCTGATGCTTAGGCATCGTAACGAAGGCAGAGAACGGAACAGAGTAGTGAGGATAATCCCAGTGAAGACCTTCCCAATCAAGAAAAGAACCAATACTGATAGGAAGTGCGGGCTTTATAAACAAAAGTAAAGGAGGGATCGGATCAAGAAATATCCGACCTCTCAGAAGAGGGTAAAGATATTGGCGGGAAATAACTGAAGCGGGAGTGAAAACAGCGGAAGCCTGTTTAGGTATGAACTTACAATTACTAACAATGGCAGATTGTTTGAAACGCTTTGAGCTTGTAAAGTGAAAAATATTGTAGCGCGAAAAAGAGGGTAAATGAGCGTGAACTACGATATAGTATATGTGTGCGTTGAATTACAGTTATTGCTTTTATTTTCACTTTACGATAGTTTAACGTGAATGTGCAATCTCTTTTACATATCCTGATAAACTCATTTCCAGACAAAATCATCCCTTGTCTTCCATTCCCACATCTTTCAGCGCATATTATACTTGACCACCTTGACTATGTATACGTACAAATCCACCATGTTAAGGGCTGCCGTTTTATCATTAAGCAGTTTAGTACTAGTTATTTTCTTGATTGTGAAGGTTATCACTGTGTTTTTGTCTTTCAGCAACCCCAACTCACTAGCTGTCTTCAGACCACAGCATCTAATATTGTAAATATTTTACTTGTAGAATCTGCTTTTGCAAAACATGTTGATAAAAGGAAGTGTCTAGGTACCAAAAGCAGGGTCTGTTATTCTCTCTGAAAAACAAATGCTCATAGAGGGCTACAACTTTACAATCTTTTTGCAAGTTGTGTTATATCAAGCTTATTTCAATTATTTCATCAATCCCACTCATTTAAAAGAATATGTTGATTTTTCATTCACATTTACATTAAAAGTCACTTAAAAATAGTTTTCATATGGATTGTGGTTGCTGCAGCTGAATGGTCAAAGGGACTTGACTGCGAGAACTAAGATCTAGGGCTGTGGGTTCAATCCCCGACCCATGCCAGCAATTTTTCAACCCCAGATTGCAAGAAAAAATTAACAAGATATCCTCAATCAGGTAATAGTATTCAGCAGTGACCATAGACTTCTATGGGAGGATGGAATTATTGTAAAGTCAACACCACTCGGTGTTAGAATAATTAGTTCCAAATAAAAGCTGTCAATCAATCAATCAATCTTATAAAGGTGTTGATTGCACTTCAACATAGCCTGCGAGTCTATACAACACCAGATTATTTATCATAGTTTGCAATCATTTCAAATTATTCGCTTCAACTAACTTCACAATATTTTTTAGTTACATCATCGTTGAAGTCATTTCAAGCAGGCTGCCATTATTGTTTCTCATTCCCCTAGACTGTAGTTCATTCCAATCTGAGTGGTTTAGTGAATCATAAGGCGGATTGCCATCCCAGCAATGAAGAACCGACTTCTGCCTGGGTAATAGACACTGAATATAACCACTATGTGTGGCTGATAAGGACTGAAAAGATTTCACCCTGAATTTTAATTATGTAGATGTCCACGAGCGATATCTTAGAGCAGCGGCCATTTACAAACTATGCATGCCTTATTGCATAAAAAAACCATCATATCTCAGCTTTAAGGTAAAATTTCCAAAATCCCCTATGTGACTTTTTTGGCATTAAAATTGATGGTCTATATGCAAAATTTCAGCTTTCTAGCTTTAAAACTAAGAGAGGAGTTTGAAGTGGTGGACGAACGACATATAGTATGAAAATCTACCAGTATGCTACCATATTAAAAATTCTAACTTGTCCACTCACGTGCTTCGCTTGCTCGTGTAGGATAAACAACAAGCATCAAAATTAGAACAGTGTATTACATAAACTCTTATAGAGATGTTGATTATAGCTATAGCTATCTGATTCTTGTAAGTCCATAACTTAGTGTTGATTCCTATAATTTTTATTTCATCTTAAAGTTTCTCAAAAAATCCAAATTGGAATGACATTTTAGCTAAAGTCATCAAAGTCATCATCTTCATCTTCTTCTGTGTCATCTTCACTGTTTGTTGGAGAAGGACTGTCAGTCACATAATCACTACCAACAAAGTTTTGGCTGGAATCATAATCATCATCATCTTCACTATCAAAGAGTGGAGTTGAACTTCTGAAAAGATAATTCAAATTGATATACAAAAAAGTGTGATACTTAAAGAATAATAGTACCTTTCTGTCACTGTAGTGGTTGAGGTTGTTGTTGAGGTTGTTGTTGTTATTGTTGTTGTTGTTGACTGAGGTAAGGACAAACCTCCACAATCAAATTCATCTGATTCATCATCACAATCAATGATTTTGTCACATTGTTGGCTGGCAAGGATGCAATCCCCTGATTTGCATTGGAATTCATCCAATGGGTCACAAAGTGACTCTTGAAAACAATAGAATATATTGATTGTTCAGTTAGATAGATATCAATTACAAACTCGTTCTCACAGCTTTCAGAGCCGGTCAAATCTATGTAGACGGCACACACGGACCTCAGTTCTTAGATTTAAGTTTCGGTAAAATATCATTTTGATCACACAACCTTTTACCCACATCTGATTCCCGAGCACCCCTGATCGGCGCGCTCTTGTCTCACATGTCAATAAAAGGCCTGCGTGCCTTAGATTTAGTACCTAATTATTCTCCGTGTACTTAGAGGTAAGTCATATAGAGGAGATAGCTTAGTGATATTCTTAAGGACTTTTGTATGTTATGTGTGTATACAACTTAATCCAATAAAGTGTTATGAGCATATTTAAATACCTCGCATTTTTATTGTAAAGCCAGGGTCTTTGGATTCTCATAAGTCATGGGATAAGAGTTACGCAACTTCACATCGCTTATCTAGATTCTTGCGACATGCGACTACCTCGGAAATAGTAAGCCTACATCTATATAAAAAGCCCAAGCAAGATCACGATAATCTAACACAGTATAACACGACTAATCGAGGACTATCATAATAGTGCTCCGACTTTGAAAGATAATAAAGGAGATATGTAATGTGAAAGACAACATTTCTTACAAACTATCCACATAAGATTCCTGAGCGCAATTGATCATAGAGCTCCTCCTTCCCGTGTTGATAAATAGGCCTGCATGCCAAAACGAGTTAAACTCTCACATACTTTCCCATAAGTTTTTTGTTGGATAAAAACTAAGGCCCTTATTTTCACAATGTTGCAGATACTTAAAAGCCACAATCAAAGTAGTTCAAAGTTATCCTCCACAAGCAAGTAAGTGGATAAGTAAGAATTTTTACTTTGCTAGATTTTTGCCTAGGGCACACTTAGGGGAGCAGCAGGGGAAAAATGTCGTCTGTCAACTCAAACTCCTCCATTAGTTTTAAGGCTAGAAAGCTGAAATTTTGTGCAGAGCCTCTTCATGGCAATGCATAAAATGTGTTAAGGGGTATTTTTGAATTTTTGTCTGGGGGCTCAACAACTCAAGGCAAGACAGAATCCTTGGCACTCCTTGCTTGCAAAAATTAGGAAAACATAAAATAGAAAAAATGGGTTATAGCCTTACTCCCCACAAGCCTGTAGATAAAATGATTGGCAATAATACTTTTGTTTGTTACATTCTATGACTGAGTTAAATAAATTAAGGATGAATGTTTAAAGTCAGCTACAAGACTTCAGATTGTCTAGAAAATTATACTTAGAATCAAAAAAGATGTCACGTTACGTTATTGCCTTGGTGGCGCCACATCATTGCTTTTTGATATGCTACGTCACACTATAGAAGTGCAAATTGGGAAGGCAAAAAATGGGGATGCATGGCCTCTCATTAGCCTGCTTGTACATAAAATGTTTGATAATACTCATTTAATAAAGGATGAATGAATAAAGTCAGCTACAAGATTCCAAATTGTTCGGATATGCATAGATGTAATCCATAAATTGATTTTTGTTCGGAAAATTTAAGTAAGATGTGATGCTACGTTATTGCCTCAGTGGCGCTACATCTGGGATGCTTAGCCTCTCATTTGTCTACTGGTAAGTTAAAAGTTTGACCAATTTACTACTATCTAGATAGTGCAGATTTGTTACCTGCTTGTGCTGGTGTCGTGCCATTCTTAGCGACCTAGGATTAGTCTAGATATTTGTCATCGTATGGTAATATTTTATGTCACTGAACCTTTTGTTCAGCCAATTGCTTAATGTGCACACATAAACTGTTATACATGCGGCCTCCTAGTAAGGATATAAAAGATAATGAAATATCTCATGAAGCGTGTCAATACAATGATATTGAAAACCAATGCTTGTTTTATTTCACATCAATAATCAGGTCTTACTCTAGAAAAATTGTCTTGATATTTACCAACATTGCTTTCTAGATATTCAGAGATGTAGGGATAGTCTTGGCAGTCAAAGTTGTCTTCATATTCAAAACAAAGAGGCAATTCCACACAGACTTTTATTACTTTGACAAGGCGGCCGGAATAGCACATATAGTCGTAGTAGTCTGAAGTGTTTGTTGTTGTGTAACATAGTGTAGAGTTGTGATGATTAGATGATTTGAAATAGAAAAAAGATTTGAGAGAAGAACACATGTTTAGTTAAAAGTCTAAGGAAGTGTGTTATTCTATACTTATCCCGACCAAAAAAGTGACCGCATTTAATGGAAATTTTTGAAGTAAGTAGCAACATTGGTGAAGTTTGGGATTTTATGGCCCAACGTTGGGAAAATTTCCAACATCTGAAGCATTATTTAAAAATAATGTTTGAAAATTGCACATTGGACAATACTTTTTGTACATTTCTGTTTATACGACTAACATCTAATATTTTGGCAAAACTATGGGACACTTTTTCAGTCGGGATTTGTTATGGATTATTAGTAAGTAGATGATTACATTACCTTCTTCGTTATCACAAAACAGTTCATCTTCTCCATCAGAGCAATCATTCACCTATTATATTTAATGGATAAATAAATTATATTCTTTCTCAAATTTGTAAATTAACACAAATCATGCCAATCCTTGTTTCAGTATTGGTGAAATATTTGCCTTCAAAACATTTTGTAACAAGCCGTGTGTGTCCCAGCTTTGCCAATAAAAATTGACCCTCAAAGACACGGAGGGCTTAAACTGGGCTTAAAATACTCTTCGAGTAATGCGGCAAGGTCTGTGCAAACTATGGTGAAGTTTGGTCCAGCGATTCTTATGTCATGATGAGAAATATATAGGTACGTTCAGTCTGTTTTATATCCGTTGAAAATCTGTCACATTTGGACCAGCACAACTTGAAATTTGCTTCAGGACTATCTACCAAGAAGAAGCAAAGCTCCTGATTTACTAGGCTCTCGGGATATCTGGGATCAGACTGTGATAAGATGTTAAAACCAAGCTTTAAACATTCCTTGAGTACGTGACAAGGCTCGTACAAAATTTGGTTAAGTTAATGGGAGCAATCTATTAATACATTGGGAAAATTATACATATACCCTTACATACCCGCAAAGTGTTTTACATCTCTATATATATAAATGTAGAGTCTGTCTGTTTATGCCGGTGTCCAAACAAATCTGATTGATCGAGCAAGGGGCGTGACAATATGATATTTGAACAAATCTGATTGCTCGGAAGGTTCAGGGAGCGTGGCAGCATATTTCCTGAGCAGCACATAGCCCAGGTGCTCAGTATACATATTTATAAAAGTAAACTGCCCTTTGATCTTGTGCTCAGTTCTAATGCTTGCCTGCTGTCATCTTTTATTAAAAATTTATTAGTGGATTCTCAAATCATAAGTAAGGATCTGACCAAATTTTGTCATGCAATGGTTAGTTTGTATGTTCAGTAGTGTTACTTACCTTGTTACAGTAGACACTTTTTGGAATGCATTTTCCATTATTACATTGAAACTCATTGGTGTTACAGCTGGTAAAATAAGAGTTGTTATTCCAAATTTTTTGTTGTCAATTTATATATTAGCACCTGCTTGGTTCAGAAATCTCAGTGTCAGGAAAGAGATCTTCTGGAAAAGAGGGCTGAATGCATTGTCCCTTGTAGTCAAGTTTCAATTCTGGAACATCTCCTTTGGTAAAATACAAAAACACTAAGGATCATCTGCTTAAACTCAATTTATCTATGTAGATAGCCCATAAGGATCTCCGTGCTTTCTATATCTTGTTGCTCAATCTATCTATCCACATCTGATTCCCAAGCCCACTTGATCGATGAACTCACACCTCTTTTGTTGACAAATAGGTTGCGTGCCTAATCGCATCAACTAGTTATTTTTCACTATTCTTAGATGTAAGATTATGTAGGATAATTAAGCCTTAGTTTTAAGATTAGTAATTAAGTCTTATTATTTTTCAAAAAAGTACTTTGAGCATTTCTTTCGACTCTAAATTTATAAGATTACGTCATAAGTGGCACATGTGATTATGCTGGGTTAACGCTATTTTGAGTATGAGGTTCGATCATATACGCTACGAGAGATAATCTACAATTATCTGTCTTATTTCTTATATGGTTAGGAGATAAATGGTCTGCAGTCTGAAGAATACTGACAAGTATAATAAAGATTCAAAACAAGTGACGTTGTTTCTCTTACTGGCAAGGTTTGACAATTTGCCATAACATTAGAATAATACACAAAACTCATAACCATGCTATGACTGCATTAGCCCAGTCTTCAGTGACCAAACATTCCCAATTTTTTAGAGATGTATTTCACCTTAGAGCAGGATTTTGAGTAAAGGAATAAAGCATAGTTTTTCAAACCTCTTGTTGGCTGACAAATTGCCACTTTAAGAAAACATTCATTGCTGTATGTTTTTCCATCAGATCCACACACTGGATCATAAATAAAAGTGCAAACTGAAGGGCAATCTGTAACATTTCAACAATATAGTTGGATTCTCTGAATAAATAGGTTGTGTTTTAGGAACCTGTTGTTGTGTTTAGGGTAGTGGTTGTTGTCAACAAGCTTTCTGTTGTGGTTGACACTGATGAGGGTTTTTCTGTTGATTCCTCTTCATATTCATTAAAAATATCTGATGTTGATGTAATTGTCTCCTCTGTAGTTGTGAACATGCTTGTTGTTGGTGGGGTTGGTGAAGGTGTTGCAGCTTAAAAATAAGTTGGGTCTAAAGCAGTTTCATCATTTTATGTTCATTAGATTTACTGTTGAAGCATCCAATCTCATCACTTCCATCAAGACAATCAGTGATGCCATCACATTTTCTCCTTGTATCTATGCATATTCCATCACCTCCACATTTCCATTGCCAATAATTGCACTCATCTGTAAACATGTACGTGTTTAGAATCTTTCAAAGACTATTACATATATGCTTGTTTTATCTCACATTCCAAGCAGTTCTGCTCATCAGATGCATCTTTGCAGTCATCATATCCGTCGCATTGTCTACGCCTATCTATGCAACGCTTGTGGTCTATGCAATGAAATTGCCAATCAGCATTGCAAGGTACTGTAAAAGAAATTTTGATTGAAGCACAAACTCAAATTTAGAGGATAAGCTCTTCCATTTAACAAAACACTCACTTTCTGGACACATGGTTTCATCTTCGTCTGAAGAATCTGAGCAATCCGGATAACCATCACATCGACGTCTCAAATCGACACAAGCAAGACCATCATTGCAAACAAAGTCTGTTTCAGAATCACAAACCACCTTTGTTCCTGTGAAAATAAGTTACAACTACATGTTTGATACTGAATCCTTGTAGAAAGTCCAAACAGGACATCAATACTTTCAAGCCGGTATCACACAACCTTTCTTTACAATAGAGGCTGAATGTGGTTTATCACTGGGCTCATTTCATCCTCTCCCTTTTCTAATGTTAGTGATTTTAAATTACAGCGAATCTGATACTGTGGTCTGAAGAGAGAGTGTGAGTAGAGATGCAAACCCATTGATGACCTTACCAAGCGAGTAAGGAATCAATACTGAACAGTTCATTGCTAGATCGGCAACCCTAATGGTCGGATCAAGAATGTGGTGAGGGTGGTCAACCATCAGTACTGGTAATGGTTGATCTGCAGATTGATTATACTGTATGCTAAAGATGCAGAAATGAGAAACAAGCGGCAGCCTGTTTTGAAATTACTTAAACACAAATTTTAATAGAGATTGCACATTAATGTTAAAGTATTGCGAAGTGAAGTGAAAGAAATAACTCGAACTTATTGTATTGTATTCCAAACTATCTTTTGTTCCCTCACTTATTTCTACACTACAAAAGCTTTCTGTAAACATCAAATGCATCTCTCCAGACAGCCACCAGTGATGTTATCTTCCTCAAAATCCTCTCATATTGATATGTACCTAGTCCTACAAATGGGCTGCCATTCCATCATTAAACAGGTCAGTTCAAAATATTTGTTCGATTGGAAAGGTCACGTTCTCATTTGTCGTTCACCCATTGCTTATGCTTAAGAGATTTTTCAATCCTGCTCTCACGCGTTATCAAAGGCTTTGGTAAACATTACCATTACTACTACAATTGGCCTCATCCTTTCCATCATCGCAATGAGTT
>Ga0194133_10006915_pt1 | contig 13777 bp, 10 predicted proteins | sample TA2KigOf40mmetaG_FD_155448 | JGI IMG/M metagenome (GOLD analysis project Ga0194133, IMG submission 155448) | Freshwater microbial communities from Lake Tanganyika, Tanzania - TA2015055 Kigoma Offshore 40m | ecosystem: Environmental > Aquatic > Freshwater > Lake | place: Tanzania: Lake...
ACAGCCCGCCACCAGTCCTGCCACTTCGCTCGAGCATCTTTGCCTGTGAACGCACCACTTCATCAAGACCGCGCCGCATGAAAATCACGCGGTACGAAAATGGCGGCGGCAACTCCGGCAGCAACAGATGAATCACCTTCACGCACTTGCCCAGCGCGCCCGTCACCCATGCCTTGTCATCGCGCAGCGCCTTCACCCGCTCAAACTCCAAGTAGCCGCGGGGATTGTCATCGTCTGCTGCCCGGACGGCATCGGTCAGCGCCTCAACGCCCCCTGCGACGAGCATCTGCATCGCCATGCTCGTACCCGAGCGCGGCAAGCCGGACACTACGGTGATGAAGGGTCGTTCCATGCGTTCGTGCAGGTCCTCCAAGCGACCAATGCGCTTCGAGTGTAAGCCGCCGTGCGCTTTCACTCACCCGCTCGACCAACCAAGTACAACGACATCACCGCGCACCTCATGGTGCGAGGGCTTCGCCACCCCTGAAGCGCCGAGAATGATCTGCGCAGCCGACGGAATCGTCACGATGCAGAACGACTTCCAGCCGCCAGCGCGCAGGCGTTCAATCACCTGCGCCACCGACACCAGCCGCGCCTGATCCTGGGGAAGATCGAGTTCGTTGTCGAACTCGCCTGCACGCCCCATCACAAGCTGGTCGCGGCGGCCGGAAATCCACGTGACGCAGTGCGCCAACTGATGATCGCTCGCAATCACCTCGCTGCTTCGGATCACCGCCTCGCTCGCGCGCAGCGCAGGCAGCGGAATCTGCGAAGCGCGCACCGCCGCATCCGGGAACAGGAATGGCACGAGCGCAAACAGTACGGCGGGCGCGGTGGCGCTTCGGAGTACCCAATCCGTTCCGCAGCGCGCGCGCCAACTCCAGCGGTCCACCACTGCCCACACCACAAGCGCGGCAGCAAGTGCCAGTAGCCGCGGAGTTGTTCCTTCGGACCACAACTGCGCCGGCAGACCGACCCACGCAGTGCCTGTAAAGACCGCAAGAACGACCGCAGCGGCAGCGGCCAGCAGCAGCGACTGCCCGACTGCGCGGCCCACGCCAGACTGGCGGATTCCACCCTCGAACGCCCTCACGAGACCGAGCGCCACAAGCACCGACACCGCCGGGTAGAGCGGCAGGATGTAGGTCGGCAACTTGCCCGCGCTGAGAGACAGCAGAAAGAGCGGCGCCACAATCCAGGCGAACGCGAAGCGCGCACCCGAAGCCCATGCCACGGCGCTTCGAACGCCCTGCAGCGCCTGCCACCACACGAGCGACCACACCACACCGCCTAAAGGCAAAAGCGCGATGAGCCACCACCACGGCTCGCGGTGTTGGTTCGAGTCGGGATCGGAAAAACGCCGCAGGTGCTCCACGGTGATGAAGTACTCCCAGAAGCGCGGCTCCGCGCGGTGGATCAGCCAAGCCACAGGCAGCACAACGATCAGACTCTGCGCCAGCACAGGTAGTGGCATCCACAGCAGTTCGCGCCAGCGGCGTTCCCACACCAAGAACGCGCCAGCCGCGAGCGCCGGAATTGCCCAGCCAAGGAACCCCTTGGTCAGCACCGCCATGCCGCAGCACACGCCGGCCATCAGCAGCCAGCGCACGCGCGCGGCACCGAGCGACGACAGCGCCCCATGCAGCGCCACCAAACTGCCCGTGACCCACGCTGCGAACATCGCATCAAGCGTGACAACTCCGCCGATCACCATGGGGCCAACCGTTGTGGCCTGCACCGCGAACGCAGCCACGCCGATCTCGCGGCGCCCGCTGATCCGTGCAGCCATCACGCCAGCGAGCGCAGCCATGGCGAACGCAGCGACCGCGCTCGGCAGCCGCGCCGCGAAGGCGTTCCTGCCAAAGATCTCCAGCGACAGCGCGGTACACCACATTCCCATCGGCGGCTTCTCGTAGTAGTGGAAGCCCGCCATGCGCAAACTTGTCCACGCCCCCGTATCAAGCATCTCTGCAGCCATGATCGCATAGCGCGGTTCGTCTGGCTGCACCATGGGGCGCACGCCGAGCCCAACCAGACCCACCGCAGCGAAGATCCCAAGAACCCACCACACGCGCGTGCGCAGCGACATCGGCGCGATCCTAACTCGCCGCGGCGCGCGGGACGCACACCCAACCTTCGCGCCCAGCCACATGACCCGCAGCAAGCGCTTGCGGTGCACCAACTGGCTGCGCTGCGAGCCACGAACCAAGCGTGCCAAAGGCGATCCCCTGTGCCGTCGCGCGCGCAAGGAAGTCGTCGAAGAGCTGCGCCTTTGCCCCGCCTTCGGACTCCGCATGAACGGTCAGCACATGCGGCTGGCCATCGGCGAACCTTCCGAGCAGCTGCGCGTTCCACTCGGCATCGCCGCGTGCCCCGGGGCGCGCGCCCTCATCGAAGGTTGGCAGGTCCACGGGAATCTGTGGCTGCTGCAGCGGAACGCCTTCCACGAGCGGCAGAAACGGCTGCGCACGACCACGGCAATCGCTGCGCCAGCGGAGGGCGCGCGAAGCGGGAAGGGCCAGCACGCGTTCACTGCAGCGCCAGCCTGGTGCAGCGGCGCACTCGGGCGCGCGCCGAAAGACCTCCGCGAACGCCTCGCACGCACGGCGCATTTCCGCGTCGAGCGCTTCGTCGGGAAGGCGGTCGATGCCGACCTGCCAGCGGTGGTGATCCCAGGCATGCACACCCACTTCGTGCCCGTCCGACTCAATGTCGCGCAACTGCGCGCTCAGCCCCGCACCGATGCGCGGACCCGGCCAGAGCGTGCCACGCAGCAGGATGTCCCAGCCGTAGAGGCTCGCCGCGCGCGAGCGAAGCATCTTCCATGCGAAGGCAGGTCGCAGCATGCGCCATGCATGGCGACCCATGTTGTCAGGCCCAAGTGTCACAAACCACGTGGCGCGAATGCCGCGCTTTCGAAGCGTGCGCAGGAGCGTGGGAACGCCGCTGTGCGTTCCACGCCATGTGTCGACATCGATGCGAAGTCCCGTCGCCACGGTTCGCGTCACGCGCCGACGGGCGTGCTGCCGCGTCGCGGCGCATCCTTCGCACCGAGCCGCAGCAGACCGTTCTCGCGCGCGTGCTGCTGCAGGAACCAGTCGAGGGTGCGTTCCACGCTTGCTGCCGTCGCGATGTGCGGCGTCCAGTCGATGATGGTGCGCGCATTTCGAATGCTCGGCCGGCGATGCTGCACATCCTCGTAGCCCTGCCCGTAGTACGACGCGCTCTCGATCTGCTGAAAGCCCGCGAACGGCGGATAGAGCGAACGCAGCGGATGCCGATCGAACGCTGCCACCAGCATCTCGGCGAGTTCACGAATGCTCGCCTCGTTGTCGGGGTTGCCCACATTGAAGATGCGTCCGTCGCAGGTGCCCTTCTCGTTGGCGATGATGCGGAAGAGGCACTCGATGCCCTCATCGACATCGGTGAAGCAGCGGCGCTGCGCACCACCATCCACGAGCAGGATCGGCGTTCCCTCCACGAGGTTGAGAATGAGTTGCGTGATCGCGCGCGAGCTGCCGATGCGCGCCGAGTCGAGCGAATCAAGGCGCGGACCGATCCAGTTGAAGGGCCGGAAGAGGCTGAAACGCAATCCACGCTGCGCGCCGTACGCCCAAATGACGCGGTCGAGCAACTGCTTGCTCGCCGAATAGATCCAGCGCTGTCGGTGGATCGGCCCCGTCACGAGCGGACTGGTCTCTTCGTCAAAGAGCTCATCCGTGCACATGCCGTACACCTCGGAGGTACTCGGGAATACGAGCCGCTTGTTGTAGCGCACCACATCGCGGACAACGCGCAGGTTCTCCTCGAAGTCCAGCTCAAACACGCGCAGCGGATTGCGCACGTACTCAATCGGGGTGGCGATCGCCACGAGCGGCAGCACCACATCGCACTTGCGTACGTGGTACTCGACCCACTCGCGGTTGATCGCAATGTCCCCCTCCAAGAAGTGGAAGTGCGGATGCTCCGTGAGCGCGCCGAGATTCTCGGAATTGAGATCCATCCCGAACACCTCGAACGCATCATCACGCAGCAGGCGTTCCGACAGGTGGCTACCGATGAAACCGTTCACGCCGAGGATCAGCACAGATGTGCGGCGGCGACGGCGTGCGGCAGCTTTCTTTCCAAGGCGCATGCGCGGACGAAGATTCATCTCGGCCGCCAGCTGCGGACCTGTTGTCCACACACCATCGGGTCCCTGCGCCTCGACGATCTCCATCGCACCATCACCTGTTGCCACGACCAGCGGCGCCGCAGAGATCACTTCGCCGGGGGCTGCCGCCGCGCCTGAGGGGGTCTGCACACGGCGCCCCTTCCAGACCATCATCTTCCGCGTGCCCGCATGACTGAACGCACCCGGCCATGGATGCGAAACGGCGCGAATGAGATTGCAGATCTCAGCCGTACTGCGGGTCCAGTTGATCTCGCCGTCGGCGGGCGTGCGCGGCCCCATCACCGTTGCCTGCGATTCATCCTGCGCGCGCCGCGGCGCGGTGCCCGCAACGAGCAGTGGAATGGTCTCCGCCAGAAGCCGCGCCGACTCCGCGCACATGCGCTGCGTCAGTTCCCACGCCGTCTCCTCCGGACCGATGGCCACGGAACGCTGCGCAATGATGTCGCCTGCATCCGCCTTGTCCACCATGTGGTGCAGCGTGACACCAGTTTCGCTCTCACCATGCACAAGCACCCAGTTGATCGGGCAGCGACCGCGGTACTTGGGCAGCAGCGCCGAATGCAGATTGATGCAGCCCTTGGGGAACAACGCGCGCACGGCTGGACCGACCATGTTTCGGTAGTGGAACGACAGCAGCAGTTCCGGCTTCAGTGCACGAATGCGCTCGATCCAAATCGGATGATCGATCCGCGCGGGCGCATGAACGGGGATGCCGTGCTCGGCAGCGAGCCGCGCAACGCTGGCGTACCAGCCGCCTTCCTTCGGATCATCTCGGTGCGTGAACACCGCCACCACCTGCAGTCCGCTCTCAATCGACTGCCGCAGCGCTGCAGCACCGATCTCGTGGTACGCCAAGACGACTGTCCGCATCATGCACTCCTTCTTGGGGGTCTTGCGCCCCTCAGTTCCGAACCTGCGGGCGATCACGCCCCGCAGCGCGCGCGCCCTGCGCCGCATCACGTGTACCGCCCGTGGTCTCGCCGAGCGTTTCACCGACCACGCGGTCGATGATGTAGCGCGGGCGTTCACGCACATCGGCATGAATACGCCCGATGTATTCGCCCATCAAACCAAGCGCCACGAACTGCGCGCCGATGAAGAAGAACGCGACGGCAAACAGCGTGAAGACGCCCTGCCCCGCCCATTCTGCACCGTAGATGAATCGCAGCACCAGCAGCACTGCGCCGAATCCGATGGACAGCGTGGAAACGGCAACGCCGAGCCACGACAGCAGCCGCAGCGGCGCCGTGGTCATGCAGGTCAGCAGATCAAACTGCAAGTTCACCAGTTTCAGCAGCGTGTACTTGCTCGTCCCGCGTGCGCGTTCTGAGTGACCGACGGGAATCTCCGTCACGCGCCTCGCGAAAAGATTGGCGAGCACAGGGATGAACGTATGGCGTTCGCGGCAACTGAGCATCGCCTCCACCACGCGTCGGCGATAGGCGCGGAGCATGCAGCCGTAGTCATGCAGCCGCACGCCCGTTGTACGGCGCACCATCAGATTGATCACGCCACTGAAGACTTTGCGGAAGAGCGCGTCCTGCCGATCCTGCCGAACCGAGCCCACGACATCGAAGCCCTCGTCCACCTTGCGCACAAGCGCGGGGATCTCCTCGGGCGGATTCTGCAAGTCCGCATCGAGCGTCACCAGAATGTCGCCTTGCGCGGCGCCGAAGCCGCAGAGGATCGCGTTGTGCTGTCCATAGTTGCGGTTCAGCAGCAGCGCCTTCACGCTGCCCGCATGCGCTGCCGCAGCTTCCACGAGCATTTCGCTCGAACCATCGCGGCTGCCATCGTCGACAAAGATCACCTCCCACGGGCGCTGCAGCGAGCGACATGCGGCGATCGTGCGGTCCACGAGCTCCGCGATGTTCTCACGCTCGTTGTAGACGGGGATGACCACGGTCACGGATGCGTCGCTCATGAACGCCCCCCAGCAACCACGGTCCGTGCGCCCGCAAGCACATCCTTGATCGCCGCGACCACATCGCGGACATCGCTCTCGTGCATGTCAGGAAAGCACGGCAGCGTGCAAATGCGCGCGGAGTTCCACTCGGTGACGGGCAGCCGCCCGAGCCACTGCGGGCGGTTCTCGCGGTACCAGGTGTGCGTGTGCGCGGCGAGGAAATGGATGCCAGTCCCGATGTTGCGCGCCTTCAGACCATCCATGAACGCCGCCCGATCAACGCCGCAGCGAGTCTCGTCCACGCGCACAACCACCAGATGCCGCGCGTGACGATGCGGCCACGGCGGATCGCCAAGCATCTCGATGCCATCCACATTCGCAAGCAACTGCCGATACTGCGCGGCGATCGCCTCACGCCGCGCGATGAACGCATCGAGCCGCGGCATCTGCCTCACCGCAAGGACCGCGTTCATATCCGCCATGTTCTGCTTGTAGCCCGGCGACTGCACCTGCGCCTGTGGCGACCGCCCCTGCTGCGCACGGTCATGCGCATCCACCGCGAGCCCGTGGAAGCGCAAGCTACGGATGCGCGCAGCGAGTGCGCGGTCATTCGTGGTCAGCACGCCGCCCTCACCCGAAGTGATGTTCTTGATCGGATGCAGCGAGAAGATCGCCGTGTCGCCGCCGCCGATCTCCACCCCGCGGTACTGCGTGCCGATCGCATGCGCCGCATCCTCGAGCATGGGAACGCCTCGCTTCCTGCACACAGCCCGCACACCATCAAGATCGACGGGCGCGCCCGCATAATGCACGGGGATCACCAGCCTCGTCCTCGGGGTGATCGCGGCATCGATCGCATCGGCCCCAACCAGCAGCGTGTCCGGATCGACATCCACGAACACATTGGTCGCGCCACGCAGTTCCACCACATTCGGCGTCGACACCCAAGTCAGCGACGGCCCGACCACCTCATCGCCAGGACCGATCCCCATCGCCTCGATCGCCAACTGCATCAGCGCCGTTCCCGAGGTGGCAGCAATCGCCTCAGCCGCTCCCGTCCGCCGCGCGATAAGCGACTCGAGCTCAGCCACCTTCGGACCCGTCGTGATCCAGCCGCTGCGCAGCACATCGCCGACCGCGGCAATGTCCTCCTCGCTGATTGAGGGGCGGCAGAACGGCAAGAACGAGGTCCGCATTCATCAACTATATCGGCAATCACCCCATTCCCAAGCCGATGAAAGCACCTATCAATGCGCATCAATCCTCCACTCCTCTGACCGCCGCGCCGCTACACTGCGCTGCTCATCACGGGCTGTAGCGCAGCTTGGCTAGCGCGTTTGACTGGGGGTCAAAAGGTCGTGGGTTCAAATCCCGCCAGCCCGATTTCAGACACGCGAGGTCAGCAATGGCCTCGCGTTGTTCTGTGCAGCACTCCACGCGGTTTCGTTGTCAGCCCTCGAAAGTCATGACGGACTGATGCTCTGTCCTTGTTTGGGGAGAGGGCTGCGGCAGCCCGAAACATTGGAGGCTGAAAGTACTTGACAAGCCTCAAATGAAGGGTATTTTTCGAGTTCGAGGTGGGAGGCAAGGGACAGGAATCCTGCCCATGCTCACCCGCATCACTCTCGTCGCATCCCTGACCGCTCCCGCTTCCGCCGGCCTTTTGCTGAATGATGGCGATTTCGCGAACTGGACCTACGGGTCATTCGGAACAGCCACGCCGACCGTCCTTGCGTCGGGAGGGAATCCCGGTGCACGGCTCCAATCCACCACTGTCTCCGGCTCCGGGTCAGGAGTCCTGGCGATCTATGTGCCAGCCGTCGACGTCGCTGTTGAAGGGATAAGTTTTTCCTGGAGTCTGGATGTCCTCCGGGGCCCGGGCAGCTTTGGCCAAGGACAGGCCATCAGCATGATCATCCAGCAAGGCGATTCGATCTTCTTGGACTTCCTCTACATAACTGGCGTCCAGTCCGTATGGACGACGCAGAACTTCAACGGCACCCTCAATGCCGCCAACTTCACGCGCTTGACCGGGACGGGATCCCTGAATCTCTCCGGGGCCGTCTCCTCGCGATTCGGATTTGCAGCATCAAACTCGAGCAGTGGAACGCTGACGCAGTATTACGACAACTGGTCTCTTCAGTTTGGCGTCATACCGGCGCCCGGCGCCATTGCGCTCTTGTCCATCGTCGGGCTGAGAAGGCGACGCGCACGCTGACAGCAACTTCGACAGGTCGCTCCCGAGCAGCAACCCAGCACCGCTTTGGAGCAGTGCGGACACTACATCGGCCACCGGAGGCGGGCGCCGCTGTTTTGACCCTCTGAATCAGACTCGCCCGGGCCGCATGGTCAGTGGACAACCAACGCGATCAAACCGACCGATCACGACTCCTGACAACGAGGGCCGCGGGCGCAAGATCGGTGCGCGGCAGCCGCAGACCGAGGAGATGGTGCGGCAGTGTCGTGATCATGTAGAAGGCGATGCTTGCCACGGCGATGGTGTTCAGCGTGAAGCCACCGAGGAGCCAGCACAGCGGTATCACGCACGCTGCAGTTGGAAGCATCAGCGGGAGGCTGATCGCATGGACCCGCACAATTCGCTGCAGCAGTGATTGCTCGTTTGACCCGATCACTACTCGAGTACACGCCAAACGACGCGTATGTCGAAACGCGTGGACGCCCAAAAAGAAGCACCCAACTGCAAAGAGCGGATCGGCAAGAAGTGCGAGAGCGAGTACCAAACCATGCTCTGCAAGATCCATCAGCGCCGCGCGTTTGGAGCCACGGCGGAAGCGCTCGACTGCACTGAAGACTGCGCACAACACACCAGCCCCCACGCCAACTCGCGCCCACCACTGCATCTCATCAAGTGACGGCATCCACGGCGACCGAGCTGAGGAGGCCGATCCAAGTGCAGCGGCGATATCGCCGAAAGGTGCCCAAGCGCTGACTGGATGCGATGCGAACGCAGCCGCGAGCAACAATTGTCCCCGACCGAGTACGAATCCCCACCGAGCAACGGGGCCATCATCATCCGCGCCCACCGCCGTGGAGTCCGCCATGCCAAAGTGGAACACGGTCAGCAGAAGAAACAGGAGCGCAGCGAATCCGGGCTGCCAGATCATCACGCCAAGGCTGACCGCCATCAGCAGCAGATAGCCAACGAATCCGCGAAGCTGATGACCGATTCCAACACGCCCCGACAGTCGGGCTGCAACAGTCCAGTCTGCAGCGCCGTGCGGCATGCCGAATACGAAGAGCGCTAGGACGAAGGGATAGGGCGCAGCTCTCGCAGTCCACTCAGGCGCGAGAAGCCCCGCAGCCGCGCCACCACCGAGAACAACCCACGGCAGGATTCGTGCAGAGAGAAAAAAAAGCCCCGTCCACCCCGCCGGTCCACGCGCATCAGGCGCGTGTCCGGCGGAGGCGGACGGGGCACGATTCAATGAGGCGCTATCCGACTCAGGCCTTCTCACCGAGGGCCTTGACGCCCTGGTAGCAGACGAGTCCGAAGAACACCTTGTTGATGACATCGGCCACGTTGTAGCAGACTTCGCGCCAGCTCTCGCCGTTGGTCCCGCCGAGTGCCATGAGGAAGCCGATCGGGTAGATCACCCAACCGATGAGCACAAAGAGCCGCATGGTCTTGAGGCTTGCCTGAATGCTCGATGGCGCGGACGCCATCGCCTCGGTCACCTTGGTGAACAGCATGTACACGATGTACAGCCACGCTCCACAGCTGACCACGTACCAGGTCCACCACTGCTGACTGCCGGTGGGGCTCTCTTCGGCAACCCAAGCCGTAATCAACATGACGAAAGACCAGAAAACGAGGCCCTTGAAGAGCTCAGAGCCCTTCTTGCCAAGGTTCAGGAGCAACGGGAACTCCATCACCAACAGCGGAACGGTAATGAGCCAATCGATGTACCGATAAGCAGTCGGGAATTGCTTGATGGTTGCTCCGACCACGCGCGTGCCGTCCGCATTGAAGAGGCTCGCTACGCCTTCCAGATAGATACCGGCCATACGCCAGTAGTGGAACGCGGCCACCGCACAGATGATGCCCGCCACAGTCACCGCCGTCTGGTACTGCATCGGAACAGTCTTGCGCTGCAACCAGAAATACAGCGCGCCTGCGCCCATCGCCACGGTCGACAGCCAGAAGAGGTACATCGTTACCCCCTCCATGGTCAGTCCTGCATTGAGGGCTCTCATTGTCGTTGACATGTCTGCAAGAATGCTCAGCACCGCTTCGTCTCCTGTTATGGTCTGTTTCTCTTGCCATAAACCCCCACGAGGGATTTCGGCTCAAGAAATCTCTACAAGCGAAACTTCCGTTACCTCAAACTGTAGCACTATCGGCAACCTCAGGCACTGCCCTGCGATCTTCCATTGCCAAGAAATGTGCGATAATCCTTTTGTGGCCTCCCGTGATGCAGTCACCAAAGCGCTTCAAGACGCCAGAAATGGGCGCATAACGGCAGCGCTTGCGTCCCTTCGTACGCTGCAGCGACTCCACCCTCGCGATATGGAAGTCCTTTCAGTGCTTGGACTTCTGCTCACCCAGTCGGGGCAGTTGGACCAGGCGGTCCACCACCTCAAGACAGCTGTGACGATCAACCCCGCGCTGCCTGGTCCACACAGCAATCTTGCCAATGCCCTCATCAACGCGGGAAAGTTCAAGGAAGCCGAATTCCACTACCAAGCCGCCACCGAGGCAGATCCCACGTACGCCCGTGCCTTCATGGGGCTCCTGATCGCCCGAACATTCCTGAACGATTCGAAGGGCGCACTCAACGCGGCCGAGCAAGCGCTTGCCCTCAAACCAGACTGGCCAGAACTCAGCCCAAACTACGCGCGAGCACTCGCCGCCGCTGACCGACCCGCAGACGCAGTCGAGCACCTCGAAGCTGCCGTCCGCAGGCATCCCACGCTCGCACCACTGCGCAGCAGTCTGCTGATGGCGCTCAACTATCTCGAACGACCAGCCGCCGACATCGCCGCAGCGCACCGCGACTACGCCGCGTGCGTCACCGCCGCTGCAGACCCGCCGCCGTCCGACCGTTCGCCAGAACGCCCCCTGCGCATCGGCATCCTCTCGGGCGATCTCACCACCCACTCGGTCGCGTTCTTCGCCGACGCCATCTTCCGCCACCCACCAGCAGACTGGCACCTCACCGCCTTCTCCACTTCGGGCGCACGCGCAGGCGACAGTGCAGCGGCAGAGTTCCGCCGCATGGCCCACTCGTGGTGCGACGCGGCCACACTCAGCGACGCAGCCCTCGACGCCGCCATTCGTGCCGCACACATCGACATCCTCATCGATCTTGGCGCACACACCTCAGGCGGCAGACTCACAGCGCTCGACCGAAAGCCAGCACCCATCATCGCCACGACCATCGGCTACCCCAACACCACAGGTCACCCGCACATCGACCTTCGCATCGTCGACTCCACGACCGACCCACCAGACAGCGACCGTCTCTGCACGGAACGAATCGTCCGAATCGACCCCTGCTTCCTCTGCTACCGCCCACCCACCAACGCACCCGCGCCTGCACTGCCGCCCGCCGACGCGCCAATCACCTTCGGCAGTTTCAACCTGCTCTCCAAGATCAGTCCCACCACCCTCACCCTCTGGCGCGACACACTCGCCGCAGTCCCACACTCGCGACTGCTGCTGAAGTCCAAGTCATTCGCCGACCCGACCGCACAGTCGAACTTCCTCGCCCGCGCTCGCGCCGCAGGCATCGACACCACCCGCATCGACATCATCGGCTTCACCGACTCCATCGCCGATCATCTCGCGCTCTACCGCCGCATCCACGTCGCCCTCGACACCACCCCCTACAACGGCACGACCACCACTTGCGAAGCGCTGTGGATGGGCGTTCCCGTCATCACCCTTCTCGGCGACCGTCACTGCGCGCGCGTTGGCGCAAGCCTGCTCCGCGCCGCCAACCTCCCACACCTCGTCGCGGCAAACGCTGCGCAGTTCACCGAACTCTCGGCCAGACTCGCAACCGACAGATCGCAACTCGCCATGCTCCGAGACAATCTTCGCGGCATGCTTGGGGCGAGTGCGCTGATGGATGCATCGGCGTGGGCAGCGCGGTTCTTTGGAGCAATGCGCGACGCGTGGCGAAATCACTGCTCTGCCAAAGCGAGTTGAACGCGTGCGCGGCTAGGCACATTCCCACGCGAGGGGGCTGCGGCATAGCCGCTGCGCGGCTGCGCACACTCCCACGCCAGTGGGCTGCGGCATAGCCGTGCCGGGGCTCAGACAGCTCTCGCCTGCTCCACGCGGCTGGCGCCGCGCGTTCGCAGGCTCGAGAACTCGCCCGGCACAGGCATGCCGCAGCCCACACGCGGGGCGTGGTTCGGCTCGGGCGGTGTTGTCGCTTGATCCCGCAGCGCGGTATCGCGCGCGCGGGACAAATCTCAGAGGCCGTGTCTAGAACCTAGCGACAGGAGGAAATGAATAATCAAAGACGGGAGATGAAACTCACGGATTCCTGGCGACACGGAACCCGAAATAGTTGTTGGAACCAGCGGGGTAGTTGTAGTAGCGATCCGACGCGCGACAGAAGTCGGAGTGCAAGTTGATCCAGCTGCCGCCGCGCAACACACGGCTCGAGCCAGACGACGGCCCCTGCGGGTTTACCGATGGGCTCGTTGAGTAGTAGTTGCTGCTCCACCAGTCGTTCACCCACTCCCACACATTGCCCGACATGTCGTGCAGACCGAACCCGTTGCCGAGCTTGCCGCCAACCACCCTGGTCTGATATCCACCCTGCAGATTGAACCACGCAATGTTCCCAAGCAGGCTGTCGGCGTTCGTGCCGCTCAGCTGCCCTGTGTAGCCGTGGAACGCCGTTGTTGTGCCGGCTCGGTACGCGTACTCCCACTCCGCTTCCGTCGGCAGTCGCATGCCCGTCTGGCTCAGGAAGCCTTGGATCGTGTTCCAACTCACATTCTCCACAGGTCGCTGCGGTACTTGGGCTTGGGGTACCTCTGCACTCGCGCTTTGGAATTGGCTCGGGTTCGATCCCATACGCGCCTGCCACTGCGCTTGCGTGACTTCGTACCGACCCAAATAGAACGCGTTTGTCAGTGTCACTTGGTGGACGGGGTTCTCACTGCTGAAGCACCCAAACTGCTGCGACGCGCTGCAGCCCATGTTGAATGTCCCAGGTGGGATCAGCACCATCTCGATCTGCGTGGCAGTGTCCTGCACGCGCCACGCAAATCCTGTTGCCGTGATCGCAGCGCGAAGGTTTGCGTCTGTCACTACCGATGAATCTGGGTAAGCCTCGATGAGCGTCGCCCACGACGGAACAAAAACGCACGGACCCCATGACGCCAGAACGAGGGTGAGGTCTGCACCCTCAACCACGCCGTCGCCATTGATGTCGGCAGCTGCGTTGTTCGTGTTCCACACGGCAAGGAGCATGGCCAGGTCTTCGCCACCCACGGTGCCGCTGCCGCTGATATCAGACTGGCAAGTCTGCGCCGATGCGCGCTCGCCGCCACCGAGTACTGCAAGCAATACAGCCACAAACAGAACATGGAACAATGACAGACCGCGATCGACTTGCATTGGGGGATACTCCTCAGTTTGACATGCGACCCACGAACACGGGCAAGCGTACCCAAACCTAACGCCGCCCCTGCCAGAATCAAGTCAACCACGCTAA
>Ga0194133_10006918_pt1 | contig 13777 bp, 11 predicted proteins | sample TA2KigOf40mmetaG_FD_155448 | JGI IMG/M metagenome (GOLD analysis project Ga0194133, IMG submission 155448) | Freshwater microbial communities from Lake Tanganyika, Tanzania - TA2015055 Kigoma Offshore 40m | ecosystem: Environmental > Aquatic > Freshwater > Lake | place: Tanzania: Lake...
CAATAAACAGTAGTCGCTTGGGAGGACCTGGTTTTCTGAATGGTTTTGCAATCAAATCAAATAAGGCTACGATTGGACTGGCAAGTGCGCAAAGTGGCACACCGGCCCAGTGATCAATGGTTCGCAATGCGTTAACGCTGATTGCCATTCTATTTTCCTAACAGTCGAAGACTGTATTTTATGCTGAGCAGGACCTACTTCCGTTTGAGCAGGTGATAAGCGCCCGGGAGGACGCATATCAAGGTGATGGCGCCATAACTAATTGAACCCAAAACGGTCAAGGATGGGCTAACTCCCCATAAGGCAAGCACCGAGGCTAATGTCGCCTCACGCAAACCCCAACCCGAGATACTAATTGGCAACATCAACAATAAACTCAATGCCGGCAATCCAATCATAAGAGCTTCTGTAGGAACATCGGCGCCATAAGCTTTTAAGCAAAAGCCAAGCGCCAAAATATTAAAACAATGAATGCCCACGGCAAACATAGCTTGACCGATATTGGTTGGCCAAGCAAAGGCAAACCGAATTCCGGGAAGTGCATGATCGAGTGCAAAACGCGCTAAGAGCGACTGAATGAATGCGATTAGCGACTTGTAACTTAATCCAACAGCTAATACAACACCACCACCAATCATAAGTGCTAAGACCCAATACCCCAACTCAGTTCCCCAAGAAGCGATAGTGGCGCCACCCAATACCAAACCAATGCCACCTAAGATATTGTTTCCTATGAGACCGACTACACGATCTAAGAGGGTCATCGCAAATCCCAGTCGTAATTTGGGATTCTGTTTTGCTAATTCTTCAGCATGGGACAACTCGTTAGTAAGTTCCTGCTGTTGACCGAGTTGACCGCTGCGAGTGAGATGCGTACCGGCAATGGCTCGATAACTGTCGCCCCCTAAAGTACTGGGTAAACCTTGATTAATTAAGCCTCCCGAGAAATACAGCCCGATATATCCCGGCAGGCTGCCTTGAAAGCCTGCGCGTCGCATAAACAAACCCCAACGTAGGCCGCCGCATACGAAAGCAGCGGTGATACAAAGCGCTCCAGCGATCAGCCATTGGGCTTCTAGCTGCAGCTCGGATTCAAACAGGGTTTTCCAATCAATACCACTCGTTGCTTTCCATAAAAGAGCAATCGACAGAATGATCCGAATGGTGGGCCAACTCTTTTTAAGGACTGTTTTCCATGAAGCATTCATGGGCGTAAGGATAACGCCTCTCGTTGCGGGTTCGCCTTTCCACCCCAACCCTGACAATAACTGAGCTCAAACTGGCTAAGTGTCTCACCCATATAACCAATGCTAAGTCGATCTAGGGGGCGGCAGGTTCGAAATTGACCTTCCCCCACTGGCGGTTTAAAGGACATGTGTGACCAATTGAGTAAAATCACATTCGATCCCTCGGGCAAGGATCCAAACCACAAATCAAATTGATCAAATCGATCATCCAATACAAAAACAGAAGTCGGTCTGGCATACCAAGCCACTCGGCTTGCTAAGCTCCAGTTTTGGACTGCGATGCCGCTCGCTTTTAGTTCTTTAACCAATAGATTGGCAAGCGTAGATGCGGAGCGCCAGCCATATAAATCAGCGAGGGGATTTGATTTCATCTGATTCGCAATCGGATAGCCAGCAGTCATTACGAGTGTTAGTCCTACTGCAACCAGTGTCCCTTGAATTGCTAAAAATAAACTGATTAGCCAACGCTTGCCTTGCTCCCACCAAAGTACCAGACCAACACCCGCTAAGGGGGCTAAGCAAAACCATGCTGGTGTGGTCCAGTGCGGCAAACCGCCACCTCCGGATAAAGCGGCAAACACTGCAAAGGGGAGTGCAAAGAAAATAAATAACACCACCAACTTCTTGGAAGACAGGGCTAATGACCAGCGTAGTAGGCTCCATGAACCCAGCAAGGGCAGAAATCCAAATACACCAATTTGAATTCCAATAAAGGCAGCCACTCGGCGCCATTGCCAGGTACCGCCGGCACCATGGTCAATTTGATAACGAAATGAGATCCAGTCATGAGTCGCATTCCACAAAATGACTGGGCTGATCACAACAAGTGCAATCAGAATAGCAATGTAAAACCCTAGCTCTCTCAAGGCGCTCCACCGTGGGACGCTCAAGCAAGCGATGCTAAATGCCAGTGCGTATAAAACGGCTGTGTATTTACTTAGTCCGGCCAATCCAAACAATACCCCCAATAAAATCCATTGGGAAAATCGATAGTGACCATCTTGCATAATCCACCGCAGGGCCATCCACATAATACCGAGGGCAAGAGGTGTTAATAGCGAGTCAGGTACCAATCCCACAGCAAGCACATGCGGTAAGGGTGCGAAAACAATGACGGCTACAGCAAATAATCCCGCGCGTGAGGATGACTGAGATAGCGGTTGCGAATGGTAAAAATTCCATACTTGCTCGGCAATTTGATAGACCATCGTGCACGATACGATCCACAGCATAATCGGGATTAGTCGCAAAATACCATCGGGTGCGTTGATGGCTACGAGCGGCCACTGAATCCATCCCACTAGCGGTGGGTGATCAAAATAACTCCAAGCGAGACGATCTGCATATAAGGCGTAATGCGCCTCATCAACCGACAGCTCGGTAGTAAAACCTAACGCTAAATGGATAATTGTGCCGATCGCAACCAGAATAAATGCCCAAGCATAGGGTGTTTGCTTGGTAATTAGCGTCGACATAGAACGTCAGACTTTATTAGCTATATAGAGTTGGTACAGTGCGTGATAGCCAGCGCGCGCCATCCCATCATCGAGCATGAGTTGGTAGAGTTGCTTCGCTTGCTCTAAGCCAGGCAAACGAAGTCCCATCTGTTCGGCAGATTCAACTGCAAGTCCAATGTCTTTCATGAAGTGCTCCGCCATGAACCCTGGGGCGAAGTCGCCCTTAATCATGCGCGGCCCTTGCACATTGAGCTGAGTTCCACCGGCAGCACCGCTACCAATGACTTTGAGTACCGCTAAGGCATCAAGTCCTGATGCCTGGGCGTAGCGAATACCTTCACATACCCCCATGATGGTAGAGGTAATCACAATTTGATTACAGAGTTTGGCATGTTGACCAGATCCAGCAGGACCAAGTAACGCAATGTTATTGCCCATGCATTGCAAGATAGGTAAAACACATTCGTATGCGCTTGGATCGCCACCGACCATAATTGACAGTCGAGCATCTCGGGCACCGATATCGCCACCAGATACAGGTGCATCAAGAACAGAAACTTGGTGCTCACGAGCGAGTTTTGCAATACGCACAGCCAATGCCGGACTTGAGGTTGTCATATCAATCGCAATGCAGTTTGGCTTTGCGCCAGCCAAAATACCATCGACCCCCAAATAAACCTCTTCAACATCTTTGGGATAACCAATAATAGTAATGACCACATCACATTGAGCAGCTAACTCCTTTGGAGAAGAATGCCAAATCGCACCTTGCTCAAGTAATGCCGCTGCTTTCTCGGGAGAGCGGTTAAAAAGATGCAATGGATAGCCCGCCTTTAATAGGTGCGAAGCCATACTCTTGCCCATGATGCCAGTGCCAATAAAACCAACTGCCGGTAGTGATGTTGTTGGAGAGTTCATGATCGTATTTTAAAGGGGCTGTACTTGTGTCGGTTTGCGCTGAACCCCAAGCCAGATTAGGGCAATAGCAATGATCGTGAGCGGAACAATGGATCCTAAATTAAGAAGAGTCCAGCCTTGCGTGGTAATTAGAACCCCAGAGCTCAATGCTGATAAAGCAGTTGCCAAGAATACAAAGAAATTAATTGCGCCTTGGGCCTTATCGCGTTCCGATGGGCGATAAGCTTCAAGGGCTAATGTCGTACTGCTAGTAAATAGAAAGTTCCAACCCACTCCAAGTAAAAATAGCGCGGTCAAAAAATGAAAAAAAGTAATTCCAGAGAGCGCAATCATGACGCAAGCGATATTGAGCGCTACTCCCATACGCAAGACCCACATCACACCGATCCGCTTAATGAGGGTGCCGGTAAAAAATCCCGGAGCAAACATGCCAATCACATGCCACTCAAGAACCCATGCCGTTTTATCAAAGCTAAATTGACAGGCTTCCATGGCTAATGGTGTCGCAGCCATGAGTAGGTTCATCACACCGTAGGCAAGTGCAGCAGTTAGAGTGCAAACAATGAATAAGGGCTGGCGCATGATTTCAGAAAGAGGTCGACCAGGCTCTTGTTCTGGATCAACGCGCTTTTCAGGAAAATGAATTTGACTAACGACCCCAATCGCAATTAAGGCAACACCTGCCAAGGTGATATAAGCGCCTGCAAAGGGTTGTATAAACCAATCACGCGTCCAACTTGCCATATTGGGTCCTAGAACAGCCCCCAAGATTCCACCGGCAAGCACCCATGAGATCGCTTTCTCTTTGGCTGTTTTATCGGCAAGCTCAGCGGCTGCAAACCGATAGAGTTGGGCATTGGCGTTGTAAAACCCAGCAATGACCGTGCCAAGATTTAGTAGCCAAAATTGTTTTTCAAGGGTCGCATAGGCACATAAGAGCGATGAAAAAAGGGCTACTAGTAAAGCAATCTGAAACGAGCGTTTCCGACCCAAGCGTCGTTGAACTTTGGCCACGAGGGTCGTTGCCATGGCGCTACCCACCACATAGGCCATAACCGGTAGGGTCGCCAGCCAAGGTTCTGGCGCAAGAGCAAAGCCCACTAAGCCATTAATGGCGATAAAGGTAACGTTGTTGGTGAGATAAAGCCCTTGTGCCAGGGTAAGAAACCAGAGATTTTTATTCATTCTGCACTGTCATAAAAGCTCTACGATAATGCATTGCATCATGGTTAAATCATTTCTTAATCGCATTCTTTATTTTCTTCTGAGCATCTTGATGCTGGGATGCGCAGCAACGGGCTTCGATTCTAATCAGTCTGGCGCAGAAAAATTAGATCCCTTAGTTCCCCGTGAGGAGATTACGAAATTTTCGGAGCAGTCAGTAAATGAACCTTTGCGAGGTTGGAGTTTTTATCGAGTAGCACCCTATAAAAAGAATACGGCCTATCGTCTCGAAAATTATCAGGGCCGAACGGTACTCAGTGCCAATGCAAAAAAATCAGCCTCAGGGTTAGCGGTAAAACTCAAACCTCGACCATCGCAACATCTCTGGCTCGAGTGGGAATGGAAAGCCACTGGTACTTTAGATCAGGCAAATAATTTAGATCGGTATGCGGATGATGCACCGCTACGAATCCTAGTCGCATTTGATGGCGATCGATCAAAGTTAACTTTAAAAGACAAAATGGTCGGTGAGCTTGCACAAATCATGAGCGGTCAAGAAATGCCATACGCCTCATTAATGTATATCTGGTCGCCCAATGGTCAGCTCAATCAAATCAAACCAAATTCACATACGAATCGGATCAAGATGATTGCAGTCGATGCCGGTAAAGAAAATCTTGGTCAATGGCGCAAGCACAGTAGAGACCTAACTGTCGACTATGAGTCAGCCTATGGTTATGCTCCAGGGAATGTTATTGGTATTGCGCTTTTGACCGATACGGACAATACCAATTCAGAGACTAAAGCGTATTACGGGGATATTGAGCTGAAATATAAGAACTACAAGCCCAATTAAGTACTAGCTTAGGAAATTTCCTTTAGTTCCCGTTATGATCAGTTTTAGAGGACATATTTTTGGATTAAAAACGCTTTAAGGAGACAAAATTGTCGGTTAGTACGGAACAGGTTCAGAATTCCCTAAAAGGGGTAAAAGATCCAAATACTCAAATTGATTTTGTGAGTTCAAAATCAGTACGTAATCTCAAAGTCAATGAGGGAGATGTTTCCCTAGATATCGTTTTGGGGTACCCAGCCAAAAGTCAAATTGACCTGATTCGTCAATTGGTCGTTAGTACCATTCGAGAGCTTCCCGGTGTAAAGAATGTCAGCGTGGCCATCACCACCGATATCGTTGCACACGCAGTACAACGCGGTGTGAAGTTACTTCCTGGAGTGAAGAACATTATTGCGGTCGCTAGCGGTAAGGGTGGCGTCGGAAAATCAACGACCGCAGTTAATCTAGCTTTGGCATTAGCTGCTGAGGGCGCTCAGGTCGGAATCTTGGATGCTGATATTTATGGCCCCAGTCAACCGATGATGTTGGGCATTACTGGACGTCCAGAGTCATTGGCTGAGAATACGATTGAGCCGATGGAGGGGCATGGTTTGCAGGCCAGTTCGATTGGTTTTCTGATTGAACAGGACAACCCGATGGTTTGGAGGGGGCCCATGGTCACCTCGGCCTTAGAGCAACTTCTACGTCAAACACGTTGGCGTGACCTGGACTATCTCATAGTGGATATGCCACCAGGTACTGGCGATATTCAGTTAACGCTTTCGCAAAAGGTTCCAGTGACAGGATCGGTGATTGTTACTACCCCTCAAGATATTGCGCTGCTAGATGCTCGTAAGGGGCTCAAGATGTTTGAAAAAGTTGGGATCCCCATCATCGGCATTATTGAGAATATGAGTACATACGTATGCCCCAAATGCAATCATGAGGAACATATCTTTGGTGAGGGCGGTGGTAAAAAAATGTGCCAAGATTACGGGGTGGATTTCTTGGGAGCTTTACCGCTCAATCTTTCAATTCGCGAACAGGCGGACTCGGGAAGGCCAACCGTTGTAGCTGATCCTGATGGTGCAATTAGCGCTATTTATAAAGGCATTGCGCGTCAAGTTGCCATTCGGATTGCGAACCTGAGCAAAGACATGACTAGCAAGTTCCCGAGTATTGTGGTGCAAAAGACCTAACGGAATAGATTATGCGCTTTGCCATCGTTCTGCGAAAGGAAAAGATTGATAATCCTTGGCAAAACTATCGTTGGCGCTTGATAGAAGTTGTTCCAGATATCGGTCAGTTTGGTAGCGCTTTGGAGCAAGCGGGGACAGAACTTAACCCCAAGGTAGTCGGGCGATTTTTAGAGCAAGATGACGATGGCGAATCTTGGTTATTTGCAGGATTTGACTTCCAATTCTTTCGGGATGAGGCAGAGGGTTATTATTTAAATTCCACGTCACCCAATCCTTGTTGGTTCGTGATGTGGCGTCTTGAAACAGATTTTGAAACGTATCTGGAGCCAAATTCAGCGCCAATGGTAAACAATGATGATGGGGCAGGACTTGCCATACCGCATCGATTGATGTTGAGTTATAACGAAGCAGCCCGATTAATTGATGGCGGAGAGCAAGTAGACACTTGCCAGCTTCAAGAAGAGATGAAGGCTTTCCTAGCTCAGTACGTTGCGGCTAATTACAAACCAGAACCCAAAAAGCGTGTGAAGCCAGCATCTTTCAAGGGCGCTAATCGGCCCGCCGACTCCTAATGACTGAAAAGAATTTTTTATCCCGCTGGTCTCGCAAAAAAGCAGGGCTCACTGAAGAGACCGCTTCAACGCAATCAACTCCACCGATTGCGAAAGTAAGCACCCCAATGCCTTTGTCAAAAAATGAAGCTACTGAGGCTAATCAGCCAGCCGCAGATCATGATCAGAAACAACCCCCGCCACCAACTTTAGAGGATGTCGAAAAAATCGATGTAAAGGCACCGGATTTTTCAGCGTTTATGCGCCCCGATGTCGATCCTCTAGTGCAGCAGGCTGCTCTTAAGAAGATGTTCAGTGATCCACACTTTAATGTGATGGATGGCCTCGATATTTACATTGACGATTACACAAAATCAGATCCAATTCCATTAGATATGCTCAAGCGTATGCAGCAATCCGAGCTTCTGGGCCTATTTAAATCGGCTGAGGAACTTTATCCTGATAGCACCCAGAAAACTGAGCCTGAGATAACACCAATCGAGGATTCACCCGAAAAGCTTGCTGCCAGTTCGTATACAGTGGAGTCGGCCGAATCTAATCCAGCAAAGCCAACTCCGGTTGATCAGAAAAGCGCGACCCAGCCAATAGAGATAGAATCTGAGGCAACAAGCCCAAGGGCACCAGAAACAATACCAATTGGAGAGAGACAGGCTAAACGTAATTCTGATCAAACAGATTCTTAATGCGTTTGCTTTAATACAGTGATGAGTAAAAAATTAGTCTGCGATTGCAATCGCAGCATGCCCCTTGACCCCAAGGAACTGGGTTTGCCCATTCATACAGCTTTGTGTCGTCAGGAGGTTGGACAGTTTTTAAATGCTTTAAATGAGTCTGAGCCCATTGTGGTGGCTTGTACGCAAGAGCGCGCCCTGTTTTCTGAGCTTGCGACTCAGGCAGAAAAACCCCTGGTTGCGCCCCTTAAATTTGTCAACATTCGTGAGATGGCGGGTTGGTCCAAGAATGCTACCGAAGCACATCCAAAAATTAAAGCATTGCTATCGGTTACCGATTTGCCCGAGCCAGACGCGGTTCCAATTGTCGACTATCACAGTGATGGGCGTATCCTAATTATTGGCCCTGGAGAGCAAGCACTGTATTGGGCCGAACGTCTTGGTCAGTCGCTCGAAGTTAGTGTGTTATCAACTGAGGCTAGCCCCTTGCCCACTGGTCGAAGTTACCCAGTGTTTACGGGCAATATCAAAAGTCTCGAAGGCTATCTAGGGCGCTTTATCGCCAAATGGGAATTAAATAATCCCATTGATCCAGAGATGTGTACACGTTGTGGCGCATGCGTTGCCGTATGCCCTGAAAATGCGATTGATTTGTCATTTCAGATTGATTTGGATAAATGCAAGTCACACCGCGCATGTGTTGCTGCATGCGCTGGCATCGGCGCAATTAATTTTGAGCGAGTAGAGCGTTCTCGCGAGGGCGAGTTTGATCTAATTCTCGATCTGCAGACTACTCCCAGCATCCAAATCAGTCAAAAACCTCAGGGATATTTTGCCCCCGGCTCAGATCGATTTGAGCAATCAATGGCAGCTAGCCAATTACTTGGAATGGTCGGTGAGTTTGAGAAGCCAAAGTATTTTGTGTATACCGAAAAAATTTGTGCCCATGGGCGTAATGGCAAAGTAGGGTGCTCCGCATGCATTGATGTGTGTTCAACGCAAGCAATCCAGTCGGTGTTTAAGGACGGTCAGGGTAAGGTAGAAGTCAATCCCAATCTTTGCATGGGATGCGGCGCCTGTGCCACTGTTTGTCCCTCAGGGGCGATGCGCTACAACTTTCCAAGTGTTGCGTATCAGGGCCGACAGATCAAAGCACTGGCACAAACGTACTTGAGCACTATTGGTAGCTCGAAGCCTGGTCAGAATGCGCCAACCTTATTAATTCATAGCCAACAGGCCGGCACTACTCTTTTAGAGAACGTTGGCCGTGCTGCGCGGACGAAACCTAAAGAATTTGTTGGATTGCCAGCATTTGTCATTCCATTTGCCGCTGAACATATTGCGTCTACCGGAATTGACTTGTGGTTTGGGGCCATGTCTTATGGTTTTGGTGAGGTTGTTTTATTACTCAGTAGTGAGGAAGACCCTGGATACCGAAGTGCGCTTGCCGAGCAGGCAGATCTAGCCAATTCGATTACGCAAGCATTAGGCTATGGCCAGCGTGTGCGCTGCATCATGGCCTCCTCAAGCTCAGACGTGGATACAGTCAATCGGGTCATGATGGAGTTGCTAACACGTAAAGCCCAAAAATTGATGGCTCCGCCAGCCAGTTTTGCACTAGCTACCCAAAAGCGCGAGACCCTTGAAATGAGCTTGGAGCATCTCCTGCAATTTGCTCCTCAGGCTTTGCCCGCCGAAGGTGTGCCATTACCAGCCCACTCACCCTTGGGTGCAATCGTAGTGAATAAAGATGCGTGCACGCTTTGCATGTCTTGTGTGGGAGCTTGCCCAGAGGGTGCTTTGTTGGATAACCCCGATGAGCCACAGCTCTCATTTATTGAGAAACAGTGCGTGCAGTGTGGATTGTGCGAGCAAACCTGCCCTGAGCAGGCAATTGCCTTAAGTCCCCGTTTAAGCTCAATAGAGCAACGAAAGCAAAAAGTCTTGCTAAACAAGACCGAGCCATTTCATTGCATCAGCTGTGGAAAAGCATTTGGAACCCTAAAGATGGTCGAATTAATGCTTGGCCGTATTGGTACACATCATGCATTTTCTGGCGATGCACTTGATCGTTTGAAGATGTGTAGCGACTGCCGTGTTGTGGACATGATGAAAAAAGAACTGTGAACAAAATTCATGAGCGAAGCAAATACCCCCCAGACACCAGAACTTAGCCAAGATGGCCTCGCTGAAGACTTAGCGCGTGCCGATTTGTATGGCCTCCTTGCTAACTTATTTTTTCAGCCACCAAATCAAGTATTGCTGGATCAAATTAAGGACTCAGAAAACTCCGTAACCCCTGATAATCAGGCACCACTAGCCAATGTTTGGACGAATTTGGTCGAAGCAGCCAAACATAGCAAAGCATCGGATTGGAAAGCAGAATATGACAGCACATTCATCGGCGTGGGTAAGCCAAACGTTTTTCTATACAGCTCCTATCACCTCGCTGGTCACTTACATGAAAAGCCACTCCTGGAGATTAGGCGCTCACTTCTGCAATTTGGATTGGAAGCCTCGGATTCAGTCGCTGAAACCGAGGATCATATCGCCGCCTTATTTGAGGTCATGCGTTACTTGATCGCGGGAGAGGATGCGGGTGTTTCTAACCTTACTAACCAAAGGGTTTTTTTCAACGATCACATCCGGCCTTGGTATGACGAATTATGTGACGCTATCGATGCCGACCCGGAAACCCACCTATATAAAGCAGTTTCGGCTCTAACCCGGGAGTTTTTGGCAATCGAAAGTCAAGGTTTTGATATGGTTTAGTTAAATTTAATTGACACAATAGCTTTGGTATTTAAGGGTAAGTCCTAGCGAAAAAAAATTGCAAAAACTTACATAAATAATTTAGTTCTTCTAAACTAAATGGGTTGCAATGCAATAACTATATTCGTATAAAGGAACATTTATGGACAGCAAAAAACCAGAAGCAAATGAAAAAACGAAATCTTCGCGTCGCTCGTTTTTTATTGGCGCAGGGGTCACGGTTGGCGCGGCTGCGGTTGCTACCCAAACACCATTAGGACAAGCCGTTGTTCAAAATGTTGCGGAAGCGGTCACTACCAAACCTGACGGTTATCACCTAACTGCTCACATTAAAAAGTATTACCAAACAACGCTTATTTAATAAAGCGTTTTTAAACTGGACAAACATTTTTCATTCGCACATCGCAGGAGCCTCACCATGAGCCTAACTCGCAAATCTTCCTCAGCCTCTAACCGGGTTACATCCCAATTGATCGGTAGCCTCTCGCGAGGACTGCGCTCAGCGGTTCCAACTATGGACCGTCGAACATTCTTGAAACGTTCCGGTATTGGTGTTGGTGCAGGTATTGCTGCCACTCAACTAACTATGTTGCAAAAGGCCAATGCAGCCGATACCAGAGCTGTGCTTGATGGTAAAGGCAAGATTGAGGTTAAACGTACCGTTTGTTCACACTGCTCAGTAGGATGTTCATTTGATGCGACCGTTGAAAACGGGGTCTGGGTTCGTCAAGACCCCGTATTTGAATCCCCCATCAATATGGGTGGGGCTTGTGCAAAGGGCGCAGCGCTACGCGAACACGGTCATGGCGACTACCGTTTACGGACCCCCATGAAACTGGTCGACGGTAAGTATCAGAAAATTTCTTGGGACCAAGCGCTTGACGAAATTACCGCCAAGATGAAGGATCTGCGTTCAAAATACACACCGGATTCCATCTTTTTTATTGGTTCATCGAAATATAACAACGAGCAAGCTTATTTGCTCCGCAAGTTTGTATCGTTCTACGGTACAAATAACACCGACCACCAAGCACGTATTTGCCACTCCACCACAGTTGCGGGTGTAGCCAATACCTGGGGTTATGGTGCGATGACCAATAGCTATAACGACATGATGAATTCAAAGGCAGCCATCTACATTGGCTCCAACGCTGCAGAAGCGCATCCTGTGTCGATGCTGCATATGTTGCACGCTAAAGAAAATGGCTGCAAGGTCATCGTGGTCGACCCACGCTATACCCGTACCGCAGCGAAATCGGATCAGTACGTACGAATTCGTTCCGGTACCGATATTCCTTTCCTTTTCGGAGTTCTGTACCACATCTTCCAAAATGGTTGGGAAGATAAAAAGTACATCAATGATCGTGTCTTCGGAATGGACGATATTCGCAAAGAGGTCATGGAAAAATGGAACCCAGCCAATGTGCAGGAGGCTTGCGGAGTACCTGAAGCTCAAGTCAAGAAAGTGGCAGAAACCTTGGCCAAGAATCGTCCTGGAACCATTGTTTGGTGTATGGGGCAAACCCAGCACACCATCGGTAATGCGATGGTACGTGCGTCTTGCATCCTGCAATTAGCACTTGGCAATATTGGAGTATCTGGCGGTGGCGCTAATATCTTCCGCGGACATTGCAACGTTCAAGGTGCTACCGACGTTGGCCCCAATCCCGATTCATTGCCAGGCTACTATGGTCTTGCCGCTGGTTCTTGGAAACACTACGCTGCAGTCTGGGGTGTTGACTACGATTGGATTAAGGGCCGTTATGCACCTGACATGATGGAGAAGTCAGGAACAACCGTTTCCCGTTGGGTCGATGCTGTTCTTGAAAAAGACGATATGGTGGATCAAGCCACGGCTGTTAAGGGTGTGTTCTTCTGGGGTCATGCACCAAACTCCCAAACCCGTGGCTTGGATATGAAGCGTGCCATGGATAAATTGGATCTGTTAGTGGTGGTTGATCCTTATCCAAGTGCCACTGCGGCAATGGCAGCTATGCCCCCCGCACCGGGCGACACCGTTAACAAAAATCGTGCGGTATACCTGTTACCGACCACTACTCAGTTTGAAACTGTTGGCTCAATCACCGCTTCAAACCGTTCAGTGCAGTGGCGCGAGAAGGTAATTGATCCGCTCTTTGAGTCGGTGCCTGATCATGTACTCATGCAAGCACTTGCTGATCGTTTAGGTTTTGGTAAAGAGCTCTCGAAGAACTTCAAGATGCTTGATTCTAAGTTTGCTGGTAAGAACTGGAAAGAGCCTGAGATTGAGTCGATCTTGCGCGAAATTAATCAAGCCGTTTGGACCATTGGTTATACCGGCCATACCCCAGAGCGCCTGAAGGCTCATATGCGAATGATGAGCGTGTTTGATCCGAAGACACTGCGTTCACGTGGTGGAAAAGATCCGGTAACTGGCTACGATACGGCAGGTGATTACTTTGGATTGCCATGGCCTTGCTACGGCAATGCAGCCCTTAAGCATCCTGGTTCACCCAACCTCTATGACACCAGTAAGCACGTGATGGATGGCGGAGGCAATTTCCGTGCCAACTTTGGTGTTGAGAAGGATGGTAAGTCCCTCTTAGCTGCTGATGGCTCGTTCTCAAAGGGTGCTGATATTAAGACCGGCTACCCCGAGGTTGATCATGTGATGTTGAAAAAACTGGGTTGGTGGAATGAGTTGACCGAAGATGAGAAGAAGGCCGCTGAAGGAAAGAACTGGAAGACCGACCTCTCCGGCGGAATTATTCGTGTCACCATGAAAAACCATGGCTGTCACCCATTCGGTAACGCCAAGGCTCGTGCGGTGGTGTGGAACTTCCCGGATGCTATTCCAATTCATCGCGAACCTTTGTATTCCACATTGCCAGCAATGGTTGCGAAGTATCCAACCCACGACGATGTGAAGACCTTCTGGAGAATGCCAACACTCTTTAAGACCG
>Ga0194133_10006919_pt1 | contig 13772 bp, 14 predicted proteins | sample TA2KigOf40mmetaG_FD_155448 | JGI IMG/M metagenome (GOLD analysis project Ga0194133, IMG submission 155448) | Freshwater microbial communities from Lake Tanganyika, Tanzania - TA2015055 Kigoma Offshore 40m | ecosystem: Environmental > Aquatic > Freshwater > Lake | place: Tanzania: Lake...
GGTGGCGGGTGTCATTCGGGGCGCTCCGGCTCGGGTTTTGGGGCCTGTCTGGTGACGTCGATCGCGGGGGTAACGAATGCTGTTCGCTGCCGAACGAGAAAGGCGCTTGTTGTCGGTTAAACTCAGGACATTGCATTGTACGGAGAAATCACGATGGCCCTGCTTATCATCGGATTGGTGCTTTTTCTGGGGGCGCACTCGACGCGTATGCTGGCTGATTCTGCGCGCAGCAGCCTGATTAGCCGTTTCGGCGAAAACGCTTGGAAAGGCTTGATTACAGTGGTATCGATCGCCGGCTTTGTTCTGATCGTGATTGGCTATGGCCAGGCACGCACATACGGCCTGCCGCTCTGGACCCCGCCGCTGTGGGCCTATTACCTCACGATTCCGCTGACGCTGCTCGCCTTCGTGCTGGTCACCGCCGCGTATGTGCCAGGCAATGCCATCAAGGCCAAAGTGGGGCACCCGATGGTTGCCGGCGTAAAGACCTGGGCCTTCGCGCATCTGCTGGCGAATGGCAATTTGGCTGATGTGCTGCTATTCGCCAGTTTTCTGATCTGGGCAGTCGCCAGCTTTGTTTATTCACGCAAGCGTGATCGTGCCAATGGCACCACCTATCCCGCTGGTACCGCAGCGCGCAGTGGACTCACGCTCGTGATCGGCACGGTAGCTTGGGTCGTATTCATGATGGTGCTGCATGTACGCTGGATAGGGGTGTCGCCGTTGGGTATGGTGATGGCACCGTCAACGCCTGTTACGGAACCACCTGCGGTGGTTGAGCCAGCGGCGCCGATCGATCAGAAGACCGAAACACCGTCGAGTGATAATTCCAACGCTTCATCAGTAACAAAATAATAATTTATCGGCGCTGGCTGTTTTGGGCGCCCTGACCAGGGAGGAAGGCGATCATGGCAACGGCATCGGGGGAACACGCGCATCAGCGCAAAGCGTCAGAGTTATTTGTCGAGGCGCTCGAGAATGAAGGGGTGGAATATGTATTCGCGGTACCCGGCGAAGAGAACCTCGACTTGCTCGATGCGCTGCGCACTTCTAAAAAAATTCGCCTGATACTCACCCGCCACGAGCAAGGCGCTGCCTTTATGGCGGCGACGTATGGGCGCCTCACCGCCAAAGCCGGCGTGTGCATGGCGACGCTGGGCCCGGGCGCAACCAACTTCGCCACGCCTGCAGCGTACGCGCACTTGGGTGCTTTCCCGATGATCATGATCACCGGACAAAAGCCGATCAAGAAATCCAAGCAGGGGCAGTTTCAGATCGTCGATATCGTGCAGTTGTTCAAGCCGATCTGCAAAATGGCGCGTCAAATCGTCAATGGCAACACGATTCCTGCACTGGTACGCGAAGCCTTTCGACTCGCTGAAGAAGAACGTCCCGGTGCGGTGCTGCTCGAGCTACCGGAAGACATTGCAGCCGAACTATGCGACGCGCAGCCGATTCCGCCGCATCCACGCTACTACGCCGAAGCCTCGGACGCCGTGCTCGAGACTGTCGCTGATTTAATAATCAAAGCCAAACACCCGCTGGTGCTGGTGGGTGCCGGCGCCAACCGTAAACGCGCGCGTAGTGCGATTCACGATTTTGTGCATCAGTTGCAGATACCGTTCTTTACAACCCAAATGGGCAAAGGTGTGGTGGATGAATCTTCACCGCTGTATTTGGGTACTGCCGCGCTGTCAGATGATGATTATCTGCATGCATACATTCATCAAGCCGATTTGATTATCAACATCGGCCACGACGTCGTAGAAAAACCGCCTTTCTTCATGGAGCCCGCGGGGCAAACCGTGGTGCATGTGAACTACCGTGCCGCACAGGTGGATCAGGTTTATTTCCCGCAGGTGGAAGTGGTGGGTGATCTGGCGCTTTCGCTGAGCCACCTCACGCGTATGCTGCAAGGTAAATTGTCGATCGACCTGACGCTGTTCAAGCAAGTGAAAGCCGATGTCGAGCAGCGTATCGCCGAGGCTGAGGATGATGATCGTTGCCCAATGCTGCCGCAGCGCCTTGTTAAAGATATTCGCGCAGTCATGCGCGACCATGACATCATCGCGCTGGATAACGGCGTTTATAAGATCTGGTTTGCGCGTAACTACTCTGCGCATCAACCGAATACGATTTTGCTGGACAACGCACTTGCCACCATGGGTGCGGGTCTGCCGTCAGCGATGATGGCATCCATGCTGCACCCGGAATCGCATGTGATGGCGATTTGCGGCGATGGCGGGTTCATGATGAACAGCCAGGAGTTGGAAACCGCTGTGCGCCTCAAAATGAATCTGGTGGTACTGGTGCTGAACGACGGCTCGTACGGCATGATCCGCTGGAAGCAAGCGGGTGCCGGTATGCCGGATTGGGGGCTGGAGTTTGGCAATCCGGATTTTGTGGCGTATGCCAATAGCTATGGCGCGCATGGTCATCGCATTCAAAGTGCGGCCGAATTCAAAACCGTCGTCACAAAAGCATTTGCTGATGGCGGTGTGCACCTGATTGATTGCCCGGTCGATTACTCGATGAATCGTAAATTGCTGATCGACGATCTGCGCAAGAACCATGCGCTGCAAGCGAAACATTAGTCGATCCGGAACCGCTCGATCAACGCTGATGCATGCTGACTTCGTCACTCCGGCGAAAGCCGGAGTCCAGAAAAAATAAAATTTCACATGCCCATCGTGGATATTCAATCCAACCAATCAATGACCATACGATCATGAGCACACTTGAAGTCGTCAATCCATTCGACCAAAACCCCATCGGCAGTGTTGACTTGGTGCCTTGGAACACCATCGACGGCTGGCTGGATGAAGCCAACCGACTAGCACGTGACCGTGCGCAGTGGCTACCAACACATCAGCGCATCGCTATTTTAAAAAACTGCGCGAAGCTGATGAGCGAGCGCAGTGCTGAACTGGCACATCAAATTGCTGGTGAAGGTGGCAAGCCACTGATTGACGCACGAGTTGAAGTGGCACGGGCGATTGATGGTGTGGAGCTGTGCATCAAAGAACTCGGCCATCTGGTGGGCAGTGAAGTACCGATGGGTTTAACGCCTGCGGCTGCGGGCAGACTGGCGTTTACGACGCGTGAGCCCATCGGTGTGGTGGTGGCGGTATCGGCGTTTAATCATCCACTGAACCTGATCGTGCATCAGGTCGCACCTGCGGTTGCGGTGGGTTGCCCGGTGCTGGTCAAACCGGCTGACGATACGCCGCTCAGTTGCAAAACTTTTGTTGATCTGCTGATTCAAGCAGGTTTGCCTGCCGCGTGGTGCCGCTTTGCGCCCTGCGATCTGGCCAGTGCGGAGCGCATGGTGACGGATCAACGCGTCGCGTTCTTCAGCTTCATCGGCTCGGCCAAAGTGGGCTGGATGCTGCGCGCCAAACTCGCACCCGGCACCCGCTGCGCGCTCGAGCATGGTGGCGCTGCGCCTGTGATCGTCGATAGCGGTGTGGATAGCGCGATGATGATCCCCAAGCTGGTCAAAGGCGGCTTTTATCATTCAGGGCAAGTGTGCGTATCGGTACAGCGTGTGTTTGCGCCCAAAGCGCAGGCGGCGGCGTTAGCCGAGGCGATTGCCGCGCATGCCAGCCGCTTGGTGGTGGGCAATGCGATTGAAGAAATCACTGAATGCGGGCCGCTGATTCGCCCGCGTGAAGTGACCCGTGTCGCTGAATGGGTGGATGAGGCGATCGGCATGGGTGCATACAAACTATGTGGCGGTCAGAGACTGAGCGATACGACTTATGCCCCTACCGTGTTGCTCGACCCACCGCAGAACTGCCGCGTCTCCAACAGCGAAATATTCGGGCCCGTCGTGTGCGTCTACAGCTACGATGAACCGGCGCAGGCGATCAGCCTCGCGAACAGCTTGCCGTATGCGTTTCAAGCATCGGTGTTCAGCAACCGATTGGACTTCGCGATGCAGGCGTTTCGAGGGCTGGATGCCTCGGCGGTGATGATGAATGATCACACCGCGTTTCGTGTCGACTGGATGCCGTTCGCAGGCAGGCGTCACTCTGGCTATGGCATTGGCGGTATTGGTCACACCATGAAAGACATGACCCACGAAAAAATGATGGTGCTTTAGCACCTGCGCCAAATCGTGAGAACAGATCGAATCAGTCGATAGCAAGGGCCGCCGACGCTGTACGCAGCAAGATTTGATTGGCACTTGGTACTAAATGAAACATTTGGTGCACGATATAACCACTACGGCGATGAAGGTTTGATAAGATCCGCAGGTTTTTCTCTACGCCTGTTGCGATCCCCGTGGATAAAAAATTTTTCAGGTCAGCAGTCCTGACGCTCACCCTGTTTGTGCTGTGGGTGCTGATGTCGGGCATGTTCGCGCCGTTTCTGCTGGCTGCAGGTCTTGGCTCGTCAATCGCCGTGAGCTGGATGGCGCATCGGATGGGTTTGCTCGACACCACCGACGCGGGACTGAAGCGTTTCTGGAGATCGGTGGGTTACCTGTTCTGGTTACTGATTGAGATCATCAAGTCATCGTGGCAGGTGACGCGCATTATTCTTCATCCCGGGCTACCCATCAGCCCGACTCTGGTTCGGTTCCGCCCCTCGCAAAAAACCCTGAGTGGTCTCGTCATTCATGCCAACTCAATCACGCTGACGCCCGGTACTTATACGATTGAGGCCAGCCTCGATAGCATGTTGGTACACGGACTGACTGGCACTGGCGCCGAGGGGGATATTGATTCAGAAACTGATCGCCGCGTCACGCTACTGGAGCAAGCATGAGTATCTTCATGGTCGCTACACTGGCGCTGCTAGCGACGCTGATGCTGATGATCGTGCGACTGGCGCTCGGCCCAACGGTTTTCGATCGACTTCAAACAGCAAACTCAATCGGCACGGTAGCCATGCTTTTATTGGCAACGATCGGGTTTGCACGAGGTCGCCCTGAGTTTCTAGATCTTGCTTTGGTCTATGGTCTGCTGAACATCATCGGCACGATCGCGGTACTGAAATTCTTCAAGTATGGTGATCTGGGTGATGATGGCAGCCGCGAGCACGCACGAGAGGAGGCTTGATCATGCTGCCGACCTTCTTAATTGATGGCCTTGCTTGGTTGTTACTTATTGCGGGAAGTTTTTTCAGTATCGTTGGCGCGGTCGGTATGTTGCGTATGCCTGATGTGTTTACCCGCATGCACGCTGCCAGTGTGACCGAGACACTGGGCGCGGCTCTGATCTTGATTGGCCTGATGTTGCAGGCGGGCCTATCGCTCATCAGCGTTAAGCTGCTGATCTTGGGTGTACTGATTTTTATTGCCGGCCCCACCGCGACTCATGCCATCGCACACGTTGCCATGCTGCGTGGCCTGAAACCCCTGCTTCATCACGATCGTTCACAGAAGCCTTCGGAATGAGTTTCTGGTTCGATCAACTGCTGCTTCTAGTACCGATGCTGATGATGTTGGTGATTGTGGTATTGATCATCACCGGTCATAATTTATTTGGCGTGGTGATACTCACCAGCGCGTACAGCTTTTTAATGGCCACCGTTTTGTTTGTGCTAGACGCAGTTGATGTCGCAATGACTGAGGCGGCCGTTGGCGCCGGCATTTCGACCGTGTTGCTGCTCGGTGCCTTACGCCTTTGTGGCTGGCATGATTCAAAACCCATGCGCCGGCCTTGGGGCAAGTTGATCGTGTCAGGCGCACTTTCGGCTTTACTGATGGTTGGGATGGTTGGGCTACCCGAGTTTTCTGATCCTGCAGCGGCTATTCACCAACATGTCGTGCCGAGATATCTGATCGATTCGACCAAAGAGATCGACGTACCCAACGTTGTCACTGCAGTATTGGCCAGCTATCGTGGTTACGACACATTAGGCGAGACGACGGTTGTGTTCACGGCGGGTGCAGGTGTAATTGCGCTGCTACGGCGGCGGCGTCTGCAGCGAGCCAAACACGAGTCCGCGGGGGCAAGCAATGCGCCATGATCCAATCCTGCAAGTCGTTGCCCGGCTGCTGATTCCGTTCATTCTGCTGTTTGCTCTCTATGTGCAGTTTCATGGCGATTTTGGTCCAGGCGGTGGCTTTCAGGCCGGTGTGATTTTCGCTGCGGGCATCATTCTGCATGGCCTGATATCCGGTTTGGATGCCGCAAAAAAAATTCTGCCCGAGCGTCTGGTCGAAGCGATGATGGCGATTGGCGTTCTGATTTACGCTGGCGTTGGCTTTGCCGGGATTTTTTTGGGTGGTGCCTACCTGGATTATTCGGTACTTAGTCACGACCCTATCCATGGTCAGCACCGGGGGATTTTCTGGGTCGAGATTGGCGTCGCTGTCACCGTCTGCGGCGTCATGCTGAAAATCTTCTACATGTTTGCCGGTCGCGGTGACGTCGACCAAGACAACTAGCCGCGTTAGATCAGTATGATTTTCAGCGCTTACTTCACCTATATCGTTACCTACTTGCTGATGACAGCAGGTTTGTTCATCGTGATCGCGCGCGGTAATCTAATCAAGAAACTGATCGGATTAGGTATTTTTCAGAGCTCGGTGTATCTGCTTTATATCGGTCCCGCCAAACTCGTCAGTGGTACTGCACCTATTTTGGCGCAAGGGTATTCGGTGTATTCCAACCCGCTGCCTCATGTCTTGATACTGACCGCCATCGTCGTGGGCGTTGCAACGCTGGCACTCGGCTTGGCTCTGGTTGTCCGAATTCGCGAAGCCTACGGCAGCATTAAAGAGGATGAAGTGCTGGCAGAAGACAAAGCGAACACCAGCACCACAGGACATGCATGAGCCTCAGTAGTCATTTGCCAGCCTTACAGGTCGTCATACCGCTTGCCAGTGCACCGCTTGCATTGCTGATTCGGCAGCGGCACCTCTGCTGGGCACTGATGGTTTTTGTGTCTTGGGTGAGCTTGGCGATTTCGATACTGCTTTGGCTTCAGGTCAGCGATGGCTCGACCATCTCCTACGCGATGGGTGCCTGGGCACCGCCGTGGGGCATTGAATACCGTGTAGACAGCCTGAACGCTTTTATTCTTGTACTGGTCTCGGGTACCGCGGCGCTCGTCGTACCTTTTTCATTGCATAGCATTGAACACGAGTTACATCAGCAGCAGCATTATCTGTTCCACACCATGTTTGCGCTATGCCTTGCGGGTTTGCTAGGCATTACGATCACCGGCGATGCTTTCAATGTGTTTGTGTTCCTTGAAATTTCTTCGCTGTCAACTTACGTACTGATCGCGCTCAGTCGCCGGCGGCAAGCATTGCTCGCGTCGTTTCAGTATTTAATGATGGGCACGATCGGCGCAACGCTGATCGTGGTTGGTATCGGGCTGCTCTACTTGCTCACTGGCTCCCTGAACATTGCAGATATCGGTACACGTTTACAGTCTGTGCCAGCAAACCGTGCGCTCTACACAGCACTGGCGTTCTTATCGATTGGCCTCGCGCTCAAGCTCGCGTTATTCCCTCTGCACCAGTGGTTACCCAATGCCTATACCGATGCGCCATCGGCCGTTTCAGCGTTTTTGGCGGCTACTGCAACCAAGGTTGCGATCTATGTATTGTTACGTTTCTACTTTGATGTATTTGGCCTGCAGCTGCTCGAGTCTACGGGTACTTTAATGCTACTGATGCTGTTAGCGATTGCAGCCATGTTTATTGCAAGCGCAATAGCGATTACTCAAGCAAATCTAAAGCGCTTGTTCGCTTTCTCTAGCGTGGCCCAAGTTGGTTACATCATGCTCGGCATTGCCATCAGCAATGAATCGGGCCTGACCGCATCGCTACTGCATATTTTTAATCACGGCTTGACTAAGGGTGCTACTTTCCTCCTGCTTGGCGTTGTAGCCTACACGATAGGCAGCACTGATCTTGACCGGTTACGTGGTTTGGGTCGCTTGATGCCGCTAACTGCATTCGGCTTGCTGCTGTGTGGTTTATCACTGATCGGCATACCGGGCACCAGTGGCTTCATCAGCAAATGGTATCTGGTACTTGCGGCACTCGAAGCGGGTCATTGGTGGCTGGCATTCGTCATCGTGGTTTCGTCGATGTTGGCCGTTGCCTATGTTTGGAAAATAGTCGAAGTCCTTTACCTGCAACAACCTGATAGCGGCGCACACTTGCAGCGCAAGCCCGTGCTGACCATGGCAATACCAACCACTGTGCTATGCATCGCCACGCTTTATTTTGGTTTGGATACGCGCTTTAGTTTGGGTGCCGCAAGCGCCGCCGCCAAAGTACTCATCACTAGCATCACCGGAGCAGCGCCATGAACGGCGAGATTTTGTTGGTGCTGTGTCTGTTGATTCCTCTACTGGCCATGTTGGGGATACTACTCACGGATCACACACCCAACCTGCGCGAAGCGATTGGACTCACTGCCGCCCTGCTACTCGTTGTTTGTGTTGGGTGGCTTACCTATGCATTTATTCATGGTGAAGCGCTAACGCTGCTGATTTGCGAGGTGATGCCCGGGCTTTCCATCGTGTTGTCGCCTGAGCCGATGAGTATCTTGTTCGCATTGATTGCCTCCGTGCTCTGGGTGGTTGCCATCATCTACTCGATCGGGTATCTGCGCGGTAATGACGAACACCACCAGACCCGCTTCTTCGCCTGCTTTGCGGTGTCAATTGCATCGACTATAGGCATTGCATTGGCTGGTAATTTTTTTACGTTGTTCCTGTTTTATGAGTTGCTGACACTCGCCACCTGGCCGCTCGTCACGCACCATGGTGATGAAGCTGCGCGACGTGCAGGGCGAATTTATCTGGGCACCTTGATGGGTACCTCGATCTGTCTACTACTGCCTGCCATGATTGCGATTTGGTATGTGGCCGGCAGCACCGATTTCACCACAGGAGGATTACTTGCAGATAGAGCCTCGCCCTCGCTCACCTTGGGGCTGCTAGCGCTCTGTATGTTTGGCGTTGGTAAGGCGGCACTTATGCCTGTGCACCGCTGGCTACCCAATGCGATGGTGGCGCCCACACCAGTATCGGCGTTACTGCATGCCGTGGCCGTGGTCAAGGCAGGTGTATTCACAATTTTGAAGCTGATTGTGTACGTGTTTGGCACGCAGCATCTGCAGCAATGTGGTGTAACTGATTGGCTGACGCTGCTGGCTGCCTTTACTATCGTCGTATCATCTGTGGTGGCGCTGAATGCCGACAACCTGAAACGGCGTCTCGCCTATTCCACCATCAGCCAGCTTTCTTATGTGACGCTATCGGCATCACTCCTCGGCCCGCTCTCAGTAGTGGCGGCCGTGTTACATATCGCAGCGCATGCAGTCGGAAAAATCACGCTATTCTTTGCAGCTGGTGCTATCTACACCACCGCGCATAAAACGCTGGTGAGTGAATTGCACGGCATCGGTCGTCGCATGCCGTGGACCATGACAGCGTTTGCCATTGCAGCGTTGTCCATGATTGGACTACCGCCCACGGTCGGCTTTGTCTCGAAGTGGTTCATGCTGTCCGGCTCGATGTCTGCCAGTAGTGGCCTGGGTGGCAGTGTAGCCATCATCGCGATCATTCTCAGCACGCTGCTGAACGCTGCTTATTTTCTGCCGATTGTTTATCACGCTTTTTTCTCTGAGTACAAAACTGACAATCATCATGTCACAACGCAGGGAACAGTAACTGGCCATGGTGAAGTGCAAAGCCAAAATGATGTATATGGCCAGGCCGAAGCTGAAACGCACGGCGATGCACCGCTACCGATGCGTATAGCACTGATCTTCACCGCCGGGTTGACGCTGCTGCTGTTCTTTGTAGCTGACGCACTCGTATCGCTGACCCGTAGTCTGAATTGAAGGGTTACTACTTGATGAAGACACCGCACTGGCTGGATCGCCCTGCAAACCATCGCAAGCTGTGGATTGGTTTCATTGTTGTTCTCATTGGCACCGTACTGGCCGAGTTTGCATGGCCGATCCATGGGCATTTCGAGGTTGAATCAATCAAGGCCTTCAATGCGCTATATGGCTTCGTGGCCTGTGCCGCCATGGTGGCTTTTGCAAAACTCCTCGGGCTTTGGTTGAAGCGCCCGGATACTTTCTATACCTCAGAAACCTCAGAGTCCTCACTCTCTGAAGTCAATGCTGAAGCAAAGACGACGGGGGTAGCGCATGAGTAATCTGCTAATACACCCGGGGTTGGTCTTGATTATCGGCGGCATGCTGATGCCGCTTTGCGCGTCGAGACTGCGCACCGGGTTACAGCTGGGTCTGCCGATACTTGCATTGTTTCTGGTTTGGCAGATTCCCGACGGCGTCGCGCTGCAGCTGAGTTTTTTGGATCAGTCATTAGTGCCGGTCCGTGGTGATGCTCTGTCACGTTTATTTGCGACCATTTTCGCGCTGATGGCAGCGGTAGGCGGGCTTTATGCATTCAAGCAGCGCAGCCGATTGGAGATCGCAGCTGCCTATGGCTATGCGGGTTCTGCGATTGGTGTTTGCTTCGCCGGTGATCTACTCACACTATTTGTGTTTTGGGAGCTGATGGCGATTGGCTCTAGCTTGGTACTGTGGAGTATTGGCACGACCGCCAGTGGACGTGCTGCGCAACGCTACATTCTGATCCATATCTTGGGCGGCGTTTTGTTATTTGCTGGTATCGCAGGGCATGTGCAAGGAGGTGCTAGTCTCGAGTTCAGCGCTATGCGCGCTGATAATCTTCCCAATCTTCTGATTCTTGCAGGCATGCTGCTGAACGCGGGCGCGCCGCCCTTTTCAGCATGGTTACCCGATGCCTACCCCGAAGCCTCGTGGAGCGGTACAGTTTTTTTATCGGCATTCACCACCAAGACGGCTGTGTATACGCTGATCCGTGGCTTTCCGGGGAATGAGATCTTGATCTGGATCGGCCTGTTCATGGTGTTCTACGGCATCGTGTATGCATTACTTGAAAATGATATGCGACGCATCCTTGCCTACGCCACCGTCAACCAGGTCGGATTCATGGTGGCGGGTATCGGTATTGGTACCGAGATGGCACTGAACGGCGCTGCCGCCCACGCATTCACTCACATTGTTTATAAAGCCTTACTGCTGATGTCAGCGGGTGCCGTGTTGATGCAAACGGGGCGAAGCAAGTGCTCTGAACTAGGCGGGCTGTTTCATAGCATGCCGCTGACCACGACGTGTGCATGCATCGGTGCGCTAGCGATTTCTTCTTTCCCGCTCACATCAGGCTTTGTATCCAAGTCAATGGTAACGCAGGCGGCCGCAGATGGGCATTTGTTATGGGTTTGGTTGCTGATGACCGCTGCCTCTGCAGGCGTCTTTCTGCACGCGGGCATCAAGTTTCCATGGTTTGTATTCTTCCAAAAAGATTCGGGCTTACGACCTGCAGAACCTGCGCTCTCGATGCGATTAGCCATGCTGATTCTCTCGGCACTATGTATCGTTATAGGTGTTTGGCCCGAGCTGCTGTACCAGCTGCTGCCGTTTGAAGTGAACTATGCGCCCTACACGGCGGCGCATGTAATCGCGCAGCTGCAGCTGCTATTGTTCTCTGGCTTGGCGTTTTTCGTGCTACTTGGTTACTTGAAACGTACGCCAACCATTACGTTGGATACGGACTGGTTCTGGCGTAAGGCGCTGCCGGGTACTGCGGGCTGGCTGGCTCAATCGACCAGAGCACTCATCACCAGGCTATCGCCTTCAGGCCGATGGTTAGGTCGAGTTTCGAATCTTGTCAGCTCAGCTGTTGGTGTGTGTAGCCCGCTGAGTGGTACCTGGTCGCTGGCGACGATGGGACTGGCGGTTGTAATCCTACTGATAGTGCAGCTCGTTGTGGTGATGGACTAATCCGGTTCAATCACTTCGTGCCAACCGCTCGCACGTGCTTCACTAAAAATTGACTAACCACGTTGGGATATCCCGCTGACTATTGAGTACTCGCCAGATATCGAGAGCATCTGGCTGCTCTAAATAGAACACAAGAAATGGATGGTGCCTGAGCGGCCACATGCGTAGCCCGGGTAAATCCAGCTCGTGAGCATATCTTGTTGACCCGATTTGAGGGTATCGACGCAGGTGGAGGTAGGCTTTTTGGATCGAATCAATCAAGCCCATCGCTGCCTCAACACCTGCCTCCCGCAGGTAGTAATCAACAGCTTCGTCAATATCTCTTTGCGCTTCGGGCCGGGGAATTGCTTGCTTGGTTTTCACGCCGATTTGGCGCGAAGTACTCGTTGGCGTAGGCCGTCAAAATAGGCCTCATCGGCAACGACACCAACGCCCGATGAAGCCCCGGCCAATAGCAGGCCACGCAGGTGCTGACGATCTTGCTCTTTTCGAATCAGCTCACGGACATACTCGCTGCTGGTACCGTAGCCGCGCTCTACAACTTGTCCGTCAACAAACTCTTTGAGGGTCTCGGGCAGGGAAATATTCATGGTCGCCATGCCCCTAAATTTAGAGGATTTGGCAAAATTTGGCAAGATCCTCTGCAAATATTAGCGCGCGTTAAACAGCCTCAGCCCCACCTCATCCATTGCCCGTTGCTCTTGCTTGGCAACGGCAATCGCCTGATTACGCTCGTCGCGCTCGACCATGGCGTCCATTTTGGCTTGCTCGCGCAAGGCTTTCGTCAGCTCGGCCTTGGCGTCGGCCAGTTGCAGGTTGGCGTCTTGTAGCTGACCCTCGACCCGACTACGCAAACCACGCAAATGCTCCAGAAACTTGCGGTAGGTAATGGTATCGGCAATCGCGTGTGCTTCTTTCTGCGCTTCGTTGTAGCGAGCAATGTAATCATCGCGCAGCTGGTCAAGATGCGCGAGGCTTTGCTCCAGCTTGGTGACGCGATGGCGTGCCTCAGTCACAAGCCGCTGCGCGTCATGCACTGCAGTTTGTGCTTTTTCAGCGAGGACAGTCCAGGTGGTTTGCTTCATGGGACTCAGCCGCCAATCAACTCACGAATACCTTGCCAGGTTACTTCATGGCTGACACCATCATGCAAATCTTGCTGTAAAAAGGATTGAATACGCTCACGCATCGCAATCGCCAGATCAATTTCCTGGTTTGAGCCTGTCTCGTAGGCACCAACAGAAATCAAATCTTCGTTTTGCTGATACAACGACCACAAGCGTCGAATTCTATTGGCAAGCTTCAGTTCAGCGGGTGGTACCAAGTCTTGCATCACACGTGAAATCGAACCATTCAAGTCAATCGCCGGGTAGTGTGCTGCATCGGCGAGTTTGCGTGACAACATCACTTGCCCATCCAGTGAGGCGCGTGCAATGTCCACGATCGGATCTTGAGCATCATCGCCTTCGGCGAGTACGGTATAGATTGCGGTAATCGCGCCGTAGCCGTGACGGCCCACGCCGGTACGCTCAATCAAATTCGGTAACAACGCAAACACCGAGGGTGGATAACCCTTCGCCGTTGGTGGCTCACCAATCGCCAAACCAATTTCGCGCTGCGCATACGCTACACGTGTCAGGCTGTCCATCAGCATGAGTACGTTCTTGCCTTGGTCACGAAAGTACTCTGCAATCACATGAGTCAGATGTGTGGCCTTCAAGCGCATGACTGGTGACACATTGGCCGGCGAAGCGATGACGACGGATTTAGCGCGACCCTCCGGGCCGAGCACATCATTAATGAACGCTTGTACCTCGCGACCACGCTCACCGATCAGACCAATCACGACCACATCCGCTTCGGCATTGCGCGTGATCATGCCAAGCAATGAGCTTTTACCAACGCCAGAACCTGCGACCAAACCAATACGCTGACCACGACCCATGGTGAGCA
>Ga0194133_10006920_pt1 | contig 13772 bp, 14 predicted proteins | sample TA2KigOf40mmetaG_FD_155448 | JGI IMG/M metagenome (GOLD analysis project Ga0194133, IMG submission 155448) | Freshwater microbial communities from Lake Tanganyika, Tanzania - TA2015055 Kigoma Offshore 40m | ecosystem: Environmental > Aquatic > Freshwater > Lake | place: Tanzania: Lake...
TGACAACCCCGGTACCGTCTACACTGAATTATAAGCCCACCCCCTGGATGGGCTTAAACACAGTGTAACGTTGATGCCTAGACACTCGTAAGCCCACCCTTCGGGGGTGGGCTTATAATAGAGTGTCTACGGTATCCCACTTATTGGCTTCTATAATATTCACAATGGATATTATGGACATGATGTGAATTGGTCTTTTACTGGACCAGACGGTGAGGAACTGGCGGTTGGTCGAACATGTATCTAGCCGTAGACGGTATCATCATTAACCATTAAATAACTTTGCACTGGTGCATCAGCGGCATATTTACTAACCAATTCAGCCATTTCATACGGTAAATAATCTAGTAGCATATCCATACACGGTTCGGGCCTAGCCGGGTATAATATCCTAAACCTATTTGCTTCAACTTTAGAAGTAATAGTTAAAGGCCTACCTGGATTTATTTTATATTTTATGTCCCTAATAATAACTGTATTATCCAGTCCGCCATATATATGTTTCATTTTACCTTGCATAGAGGAGTCTAGCATGTAAATACATGCATGTATAATAGCTGTCATTGCGTCATAATCTAAATATATCAGCAAATGTGGTGCCATGTTTTGATATTTTTTATTTGTTTTATATGGCGAATTTGGTAAATCAACATCTATTAAAAGCAAATTACCAGACAAATATTCCTTAATACCATACTGGTAATATAAGATATCAGTATCTAAATTAAATGCATCAGGACATGAATTTACTATCTGGAATTGATATGATTTATTGTCCATATGTAATGCCAAGCTGCATTTATTCGATTTGTGGTCTGTTTGCTTAAGTTTGTTTTCCAAATTAAATATAACGAATCCATTACATCCATGGCTTGCTTTTATATTATTAGTTTTCTGATATGAACCAGTTTGTATGCACATATTTTCCATGATAATTTTATCACTCATCTCATTTAAGCTATGTTTAATTTTAAAGTAGTTATGTTGGATATGTTGGAAATCATACATATTACGTTTATTATGCTGTATATTGATTATATTATAATCATCAACCAATATATGTTTAATGTTGTTAAACATACAATATTTCACGGATGGACCACACGTTGAGTTAATATTACATACCGGGTCATATTGCACAGCACAACGCTTTATATTTTCATAGTCTAGCTCTGTCGGGAGTTCGATGCTACCCCTAATTAAATATAAATCATTGCTCCTCCTATCATCTTCATTTTTATTATTTTCTGGTTCATGTTCTAGAACTCCAATAACGGAATAGAACTCAGAGCCATATGGAACAAATGAATACACAGCATTCATACATTGTGATGTATTCTGTGGCATTATTCTCTTAATAACCGTAATAGAGTTATTAAATACGGATACTAGGTGAAAATTACCGATTATATAGGAATCTGGAATTTCTTTATCCTCTAAAAGCCTATTGCATTTATAAATGCAATCGGCTTCTTACGAGGAGCTCCTCAACAACAGGCGGATTTCGTATTATTACGAAATCCTAGCCGGTTATCAGAGGATAGGAACTGGCAGTCTGTTTGCGGTGTATATATGTAATAATGTATTCGTCCGAATATTTACAATTTAGTGTATGAACTTCTATTTTCTGGTATTCTAAGCCGAGAACAGGGTTTTTCCGCGGTATTTTAATATATCCGGTCATATCGCCTGACCACCGTAAATCAAGCTTAAACCAGAAATCGGGGTCAAATTGGTATATCCGGGCTTGAATTGTATTAGTTGCAGGGTTACGCACGGCTAGAGTCACTAGGTCGATGTTTCGCGTTAAGGACAGTAATTCGTCATCGGGCTGTAATTGGAAATCATCATTAAATAACAAATCACGATAGTTAAATTTTGGTATTGGCATTTGCGCTGTCGGTATTTCAAATAAGTATTATTTAGAAAAAATGTTTAAGTTGGATTATTGGATTATTGGATTGTATTATTGAATTTAAGCACTTAATAATCAATTGTAATTAAATTAAACATGCCTGGTGGTGGATTAATGCAATTAGTGGCGTATGGTGCACAAAATGTTTACATAACAGGTGCACCAGTAACATTCTATAGGGTTACTTATCGCCGACATACTAATTTTGCAATGGAAAGCATAGATTTCAATGAGGATAATAGAGACCCACCACAAATTCAATTACCGGAGCTCATTATTAAATATCTACAACTAGACCCGGTAGGTGGAAATAATCAATGTGTAATTAGCTTGGAACCAATACAGGAAAACGATGAGTATTGGCAATGTAACACATGCACTAAGGTAGTAAGTTGGGAAGCTGCCGGTCTATGGATTGGTCAGCACAAAACATGTCCACATTGCCGCCAGGTAGCAGGGCTTGACACCAAGTTTGTAAATGGATTACAGCCACCAACTGAATTCTAGCCTCACATGTAAAAGCAAAAGTAAAAGTAAACGCAAAAAATTGTTTTTTTAATTAATTATTAATTACTAATTACTATTTTGTTATAGCGATTCATAGTCTAAAATCTATAATCTATAATCTATAATGTCTCAATACGATAATCAAAACAAGCAAGGTCAGGAATGGTGGAGTTACCAAACGTTGCCTCCTGCATATTCTCCACCCGAAGGTCAACAACTAGGGCAAGCAGCATCAGCCCCGCCGCCTGTAGTATCCAGCCAACCGAGTAGAACCATTGAACAGAAACGCCAAATGCTAGACCAACTGGCTAGTGACCATGACATCAACCCATCATTCAAAGACAAACTATGGCAAATTAACGAAACCCATATTATTCTTCTGTGTGACGATTCCGGCTCAATGAACGCCCAAGTTGATGGTCAAACGAAAACCAGATGGGATGAACTCAAGAAGGCAGTTACCGAAATACTCGATATTGCACTCATCTTTGACCCAATCGGTATGGATGTCCATTTCCTTAATCGCCCGCAGCAGCTTGGCGTGAAATTCACAGAACAAATCGCACAGTCATTCCGAGCACCGCCAAATGGTGGCACCCCGCTAGTAACCAAACTTACTACATTGGAGCAAATGTATCGCAATATGGAATATAATAAACTTCTAATCATTGCAACGGATGGCGAACCATCGGATGACCAATCCCCTAATTACACTAATCTACGGCAATGTGTGGCTAGACTGATTCAACAGGGATACCATATTGGATTCCTAGTTTGCACAGACGATGACAGACAAGTCCGCTATATTAACGAAATTGACCGTCAATATCAACAAGTGGATGTAACAGATGATTACCTGACGGAACTCCGTGAAGTTCGCCGGGCCCAGGGTCGGAACTTCAAATTCAGCTATGGTGACTATATAGTTAAATTACTGGTTGGGAGCATTGACCAGACAATGGATTTACTAGATGAACACCGTTTGCTACTTCCAAATATCCGGCACCGAGCCAATGGATGCAGTATCGTCTAGTCTAAAATTCTTTTACACTAGACTTCAACCCGTTTTTCTATTCTTTTACACCGCTATCGGGTGTAAAATAAATTGAGACAAAACGGTATCTTGTAACTTATTGAACTGTTAGTAATACGCCATAATACATTCACCATCCGGGCATGTATTAATCTCCGACCAAGTAAATAGGCTAGACCCAGCCGGACCCCAACCATTACCTCCGCAATTCACTTCAATTAACTCCACTTCACCATCCGGCGTTACATACATATCCAATACTGCATCTTCATATTTAGTCAGCTGTTGGATTTCGGACCATTTTTTTTGAATGGAATCGTATAGGCCTTCCGGGTCGCCGTTCATAATCATACCGAGAACCGGACTACTCTTATATATATACTGCTGGCTAACGGCACGGATTTGCCGGTTTTGAATAAACACCCGGATTTCATTATCATCGCTAACATCATAGTTCCATGGTCGGAGTAGGAATTCAACAGTCTCCCCCGAACGGGCTAACACACCCTGAATAGTAGGGCTGGATAGTAAGTAATTTAGGGCGTCTTCCGCATGTGTAACAGGTTGCACCCGGACATCATGCTTAGTGGATTTGGCGGATGTCTTAATAAATAGCTCTTGCTGGCCATAATTATGCTGTATGGTTAGCATTTGATAGTCTAGCCGTGCGATGAGTTTATTTAGCCAGTGTTCGCGTTGGTCAGACGGTGGAAGCCGTTGCATACCTGTTAGGCGCACGTGTTCCTCTGACGTGAGACTGACAATTTCTACTAGGTTACCGAATACTTGATACCAAATATCGGCATTGAACATACGGCACCATGCACGATATACGAGCCAATAACCCGTTTCGTCCAGTTGCCTACCAACTTGTTCTGTAAATTCCTGGCTATCTGGAATGATTGAATGGGTATCGAATTTGCGGAGTAGGTCTTGGTAAAATTCCGGATATGCATTTAATTTACGGTTGAATGATTCCCGGATTTCCAAATGTCGAGTCCCGGTAGTGGAAATCCATGTGCGGAATGGTGTCAATTCGCGTATGTTATTTTGGTTAATATCTTGGTCGGTCCCCGGTTGGTATGGGATTTCGCGGACGGTGATTTTAACTGGATGAGATGTCATTTGTGGATTACGGATTATTTAATATATTGTACTGTGCTGTGAAATGATTTATTTGCTTTTATCACTGACCATAAACTGACTCTAAATCACTTTTTCCATTTTCCAGATTAAAAATTGTTTATTGGTTGTTTAATATCCAATATATAAACTCAAAAAAATGACAACTCTAAATTCAACACTTAAATCGATGGCACATGTGTTATCAGACGCACATGTAATTAACGCGATGTCCGATGAGCTATGTGAGGCACATGCAGATAAATATCCAGATTCAGTATTAGAATTTGTTAATGTAACGATGCCGAAAACATTAAAATATATGCATGACTGTATATATGAAAATATGAAGGAAAATCCATTTGTAAAATATACAAAACTGTATCCGCATTGTGTTGTTGAATGCTGGGATTTAGATTCTATTACTATCACAATAGATGATTTATATGCCACTTTTAATAGAGCCCGTGGTAAAGGGATTTGCTGTGATATTAGCCAATACAACGTGTACATAAATGATAAATCTTTTGATAAGGTTGTTGTTGTATTAGTATTGGAACAACTCCGGCCGCTTTTGGAAAATAAGGGATATAAGTTAATTCGTAGGACTAATTGCAATGTTATAGATACTATTAATTTTGGCATGTTTGACTATGACTACTATGAACTTCACTGGGGCTGAACAAAAAATTGATTTCGTTATATGGGATTCTTGCAGGAAAATCAACTTACGTAAATATACATAAAAACCAAACAAGCTATGTCATTGTCATCAACATCATCAAATAACACAATGGATGCACGGCTAGAAGCTCTCATGGCTAAGCTGACACCAGCAAACACCGTAATGGCAACATGTAAGGCTAATAAGGCACAGATTGTGAAATCAGCTAGTATGAAAGTAGCAAAGTTTATTGATAGTGTTTTGGAACCGACATTGAAGTATATTGATTCTATGGTATGTGCTAGTGCTGATTTGGCACCTAATGAGGATTATATTCTACTTATGCACGAATCGGTATACAAGAAATGGTCGACCGAAATAGACGAATCTCTATACACAGCATTTAATGAATCGCGTGGAGAAGGCTATTGTAAGAATCTGACAGGTGTAGTCACTGTAATTAACTTTCCAGTGAAGGCAGTGAATATTGTATTGGAGCAACTCCGACCAGTGCTAGAAGCCCGTGGATACCGGCTGCAGCTATGTATGCGATACGGTAGTTCAAGTGAACACGACTGTTTTGATATTATCTGGGGGCGTGAATAACGGGGTAGAGTTGACACTGACATTCTATCCCAGTGTCAACGGAACAGCATGAAAAATTGTTTTAATTTATTTTGTTTTGGAATCCTGTATCTTACAACAATGGACAATAGTAATGTTCCACAATCACACATATTCAAATATCCAAGGTCATTATTCTATACAGATTTAGTCTTGCTATGGGGGACCGGAATGTCGGTTATAGGGGTGCAATGATTCACTTGGCTAGAACCATAAATTATGATACTTGTGTTATTCATGATAAACTATATAAGAGTAGTCTAGCCATCGGTATAATTGATTTACTGGCAGGTCTATTTATCATAGTTTGCACTATTATTAACCGGTCAAATATAATTAAAAACATTAGGGCAAATATACCTATTGATACAATTAACAAGGAAGGACTCGATAAATTATTAATAATTGCCGGTATATACAACACAATTTGCTGTAATATACTAATAATTTTAGCAATTGTTACAACTCCAGTGTATAATAATTATAACCCAGATGGCTGTAATGTGCATTTATATACAATGGGTTTTGTGTCAATGTATGTATTATATCCGATAGGGCTAGCTTCAATACTCGCTCTTATCATACTCAGTTATACATTTTGTATATTGGCCTACTTATGCAGTAAGTTATATATATGTATGTGTAATTTGCAAGATGTATACAACTTGTTTTGCGGATGCTATTATACCGTAGACCCTGGGCTAGAAACACATGTGGAAGATTGTGTGATTATAATAACAGATATTCCGAATGACGATACTATCAAACTAGAACATCGCGTTTATAATACCGAATGTCCGATTAGCCTATCTAGCCCTGCTAATACCGTTTACACTGAATTATAAGCCCACCAGGGGTGGGCTTAATTCATAGTGAAACGTTAGAGCCTAGCCACTCATAAGCCCATAACCTCGCCGAAGGCTCGGTGGGCTTATAATAGAGTGTCTACGGTACACGACAGCAAGTCATTCTGCCATGTAATCACATGATTTGCAAAGCGTGTAATACTAAATTGCACGAATGTAATCCCAATTATGTTGAGTGTCCCCTATGTAGAGTGTCCCTTATGTAGAAATTGTATTATAAATATTTAAGTATCCATAAAATAGTTTTTTTATACGATAATTACGAAATAACATCACTAATATAGTGTTCTAATTCATTCAAATCAATTCAAAGAAACAAATTCAATCAATTCAATCAATTCAATCACAAAAATGGCAACCAATCAACGAGTCAAGTTAATCGATTCAAGGGAGAGGTTTTCAGATGACAACATGCGATGTTGCATCTGTCATGACGACCTACGTGAAAAGCGTGGTTTCCGCGAGCTATCCTGCTGCAATGGCTGCAAGATGTGCGAAACATGCGAACATGAATACATGAATACATTAACGTGCGTAAGAATACGCAATCTCCATGTCGGACTAAGACACCACATCTAGCCCTGCTAGCTGCATCTGCAACTGCAACAATTAAGCAGGTTGTGGTTAGGGAATCTTTCAATGAAGAGGATTTGATTCGATACATTGACCCTGCAGATATCGAGCAATGGCATACACTCGAGACACAACGCAACGCTATCCTGGAAAATTGCCGTAGCCGTCGTGCTGCTGAGCGCGCTCGTCTTGAGCGTGAGCGTATTGAGCGTATACATCAACAGCAATTGGACTGGCTTGAGAGAATTGCTCGTGAGCGTGAGGCTAGAGAGGCCAGGGAGCGTGCAGAGCGTGAGCGTAGGGAGCAGGAAGAGCGCCGACAACTGGAACTCGCGCGCCAGGTCAACGATGGTATTCCGTTCTTGGATTTCTATAAGACTGTCCGTAGGAATGCACCAGCTCGCGTTCCCGAAGCGATTGCAAGTCTGGAGCGCGAAATCGCCAAGCTTTCACATGTGAGTGTCGAGCAAATGACACGAGCACAACTTGTTAACTATAACAAGCTTAGGAAGTGGCATTTTGTCATGACTAGGAATCCGGTTCATAACCAGGAGCTCGATAAGATTTGGGCGATGATTTGGGATGCCCAAGTCCGTATCCAAGAACAGGTTGATAAGCCACCAGCAGTATTTGACAGGACAATTCGACCATCAGTGCTTTCGGCAAACCAACTACCATCTGACCAACATCCGTATGTGGAAATTGTGTTTGATTGCAAGACAACATTTACATTTACCATCAAGCATATGTATGCCATGCTACAAACATGTCAAGTAGTTGTAGCAAATGTAGAGATGCAAACCGCCGGACTCTATCCAATTGCCATGAACATTGTAACTTGTGAGAATGCACCTGTGGGTCTAGCCACTGATAAGTATATCGCGGTATCATACTGTTCACCAAATCCTGATAGACTCGCAGTTATCCAGCTCTATGAGTTTACGGTTGTTGAGCCGCTGTTTGATGGACATGCATACGATATTGCAATGAAGTCTCTCGGAAGGCACAACGTGGAACCTTGTATTGACGTTACGTGTGTAAGGAGGTTTCAGAAGCTGGCTGTTGATTATGATGCTTCTGCACATTGGCATTGCATGTATAAGTATGAGTATTTGTTCTGTTAAGTAACTATTTTGCATGACATAATCTAACCTAACTTAAGTGTCTACGGTATTTAATTATGTTTTTTATCGTTGGATTAAGGATTGTGTGCTTGGCTAGAACCTGCAGCTTGCTTACCCTTCTTTGATTTACCACCACGGCGAGTTCGACGACGACCTGATGCAGAGGCAGATGCACCGGATGTGCTAGCTGTTGCAGCTGCTACTGCAGCTACTGCTTGTTGGGCTTGAGCTGTAGCAACTTTTTTATGTTTCTTAGAGCGTTTACGACGAGCAGGACCCGCAGACGCAGACGCAGACGCAGACGCAGACGCAGATACTGGAAGTGGCTGAACAGGTGCAGCTTGAACAGGTGCAGGTGGTGGGATAGGAATACCAAATATAGGATCATCGACTTCCATACTATTTAGTTCAAAAGCATCATCATGGTTAAGAAAGTCTGCATTGTTTGGAACCCCATGCATATTTAAAGCAGTATCTACTGCAAGTGCTATTTTACCAAGTAAAACATAGGTTACATATTGACCGGGATTAGTATGATCATTTTGAATCATGAGACACTGAGGCCGGCAACTACGTCCATACCTGTAACATTCGGCGTTGTTTCTCGAGAATGCAGGAAATCTGGGATTATTCATCAAAAATGCCCGGGACATACCGCAATCAAGCCGCCATATTTTACCACCTTCCTTGGAATCGGGTGTATCGGGACATACGTAATTAATACCAAACACGGCATCAGTAGGGGTCGATGGTAACCCAGGTGATGCAAATACTAGGCGGTCGGCATCGCTAGCCGTAAGCCGTGGTGTGCGACGGAAATCATAAAATATATTTCACCAATCGAAAGACGATAATCATTTTGGTTTTGGACACAATGAGCAACTACGAGATGGTTACCGGGTCCGCCTACATTATTTAATAGCTCGCCAAGGGCAGGTTCGGTGACGGCACAAGTATAAATAGTTTTCCATACCCTGAATGGACTATAACTATCGCCTGCATTACCCGAATTACGGTTAATTAATAGCGAAGTTTTAGAGTCGGTGGCTACATATGTCAAGCACTGATTGGCGGCATTGGCTGCAACGTCTGCCATAGTGCGTTGTCCCTGTAAAAATGCATGAAACTGCTGGTTAACATGGGCGATATAGTCCGCTGGTGCGATAGCAGGGTCAGTTATACAGTTAGTGCGTAAGGCATCTAGAACGTATGTATTCATGCCACCATGAACAAATACCCATTTACCTATTTTACAGATAACATGTGTATTACCGCTAATTAGCTTATGTGCGATTTCGAATTTAACGTAGTTATCGTAACTGTCGGAATATAAGGCTTTATCGGCTTGCGAAAGGCCATCATAAAAGAGGTCATATGCGGGAGCGGCATATGGTGACGTATATTGCTGTCTATAGCTGCTACCTGCTGATGTTTCAGATGTAATAATAACATCGTGGTTGCCTAATAACTTGATGATTTTATTGTTTTGTCCGCCAAAATGTGCCTGAATAGTTAAGCTATTTAATAAATCCTGGATTTGTCCAACATCGTCTTCATATTCGCCTAGGCTCTTTTGTAAAGTGGTATTCCCAATAAATGCGGTTTCACTACAAGTGTGTCCAATACGATATCTATCGACCATATCCCCTACAAGGACAACCCAGCAATTGGGTCGTGCCCATGAAATAGTCCCATCAGGGTTACGTTGGCTACTTTAGCCACATTGAATAGTAAGCTATATACTAAATCTAAATCGCCGTGCACATCGCCGAATGCATACAATTCGGTCCCGTCTGGTAAATCATAAACACCATTGGATCCGTCTAGATTTTCTGGCATGTAGAAGTGGGAGAAGTTAGTTAATCCGGGTTTTATGTTCGCGGACATGGCTAGAGCCTCATCAGCTGTCATATCGAATACATGGGGTATTGCTGCTGCTGCCATTTTTAGTTTTTGTGCAATTTGCAAATTAGGACTAATATGGTTACTAAGATTATATTTATATATAGAGTTTTTTATCCGTTTTTAGTGTTTAATTAATATAAAAAATTGTTTTTGATATTTAGTTAAATAACTCAAACACATAACATACCAGATAACATACCAAGCATAATTTTAATTAAGTATGAATCCTCAATTGCCAGCGAACCCATTCATTAACATTAACTCTGGGAACCCACTAAATGAAGTGTTTCAGTTTGTAAATTCGCTTAGTAATGTGGACAATGATTCCGAAATTAAGCCAAAGCGTGCTTTTACTAATCGTGAAAGAGCACCGCATAGGAATGCACCAACCTCATGCACTCATGACCCGTATCCCATGCCGCGTGGTGGATACGCAGCATCAGCAAATCCAGTCCATGCCAAATGTGGATTCAGTAGGGAAAAATCTAGTGCACCTGTAAGTGCTAGCGATAAAGTTAGTGCAAATTCTTCGAAGCCAGCACCTGTGTTTAATATCTTTAGGAAACCGGAAACAGAAACATCGGTTCCACCTCGACCTAAATTCACCGGATTCGGGACACCAGTTCAACCCAATTATCCACCACCAGCCTATCCTGCTAATAACACTGTTGTTGATAAGAATGCCGAAGAATCAACAGCTCTAATCACTAAGCTAATGGCGGAAACCGGAATCAAGGACACCGATACACTCATCCAAAAACTCAAGGTTCTCGTAAAGAACGAAGAACATGATGCACTAATGGCAAAATGCCCCGAATTGCGCACCTATAATACCAAATATGGGGATAGTGTGCCGTATCTGGATGTTGAAGACGTCATTCAGGTTATCATCCCAGGTGCCCGTATCTGTAACCACGATATTGCACAACTTAATAACCAAATTCTCGATGTTCTGCCGCCATCGGATGATGACCGCGAAGGTCTAACAGTCATGCGTAATAATACGCAAGTGCAGGTATATGATTTTGGGAGGGATGACTTTCCGGCAATGTATGACTACTTGACTAAGTGGGTTGCCAAATCGTCGGACCATATCCTAATTGCCTGATTTTCTGGCTAATTCCTCCATGGATAACCCGGCCGTGGTTAAAATTGTTATTTTTTATGTGTGATTTAGTTACATTATGTTATATTAAACATGCCAAAGACACCTATTCAATACAAGATTGATATTGTGGAGCTTAATTCCACACAGATACTATACAAGATATTCATAATGCATCCAGAGAAGGATAGCACGTGGCGAATTGCAACATTTGCCGATTTTGTCCTACTTACTACAAATAGGGTTTTCAGCTGGGAACTAAGCAGGCTGCTAGCCGGTCAGCGCGGCGGTGCATACTTTTTGGAATCAGGAATTGTAACCTGTAAGACCGAACCCTTTGTCCTGGTTACTACTCTCAGTAGTAAGTTAGATTGGCCTATGAGCACATCGACAGGACTTTACCGTTCACAATTCAGTGGAAAGCCTAGTAAGCATATCCTGACATTTAATAGCGGATTATGGAATACACGGGTAGTTATCCCTAACCCTTGGCTAGACCATGAGTCCCAATTTGGACATGCTAAGGATTTCTTTCAGAAGGCTGATGCAACTATGTTACGGAAGTTTTGGAAGCATGTCGGTCGCAATGCCGCTGCATATCTTAAGAAGCACGGTGTTTTGTTCATGCAAACAGACGGGTCTATCTTACGTTACATGTTGTTGATGCTGCGAACTGAGCTCCGAAATTATGCATGTTCCGGCTGCACCACTCTAGCCAGGGTTCAAGCACTATTATCCAATAAATAACGCAAACAATCGAAAAATACGGCAAAAAAATTGTTTTACTTATTTTTTTGTTATGGAGGATTACATAGATATAACAGGCCAAGACAATCAACATGAGCAATCAAGTAACCCAATACACCCGCACATATTCAGTCCCACTTACCAATGTGTTCCAGGATATGACAAACATGGCTAGAACCTATACCAATATATTCCCCGAATCTTCAGATACCGCAAGCCTAATTGTGCGTGGTAATGATATTGTCCGAATTGATATGCAATACGAGACTCGATTTAATTCTATAATTAAGTCTCTAGCCAAGCCTTATGATGTAATCGAAAGTATTCTAAACATGTATCCCAAACAAGTATATATTGCCGGAGGGCTTATTAATCTTGCACTGGACCCCTTGATAGATACCACTAATCCGGTATATAATAAAAGCGATATTGACCTATTCATTCTCGCAGATAACCCAAATGAACGAATGGTTATCATACAGGATATACTTATTAAACTGTATAGGAATCTTGGTAGTATCGATTATGGTGCTGATGATAAAGGCAAATACCATATCCTTAATGAAAGTAGTATGTGTGTAGGTGTTCGCGGGTCAGTAGTCTATGTCTGGCATAACCGGTTCGAGAGGATGATTCAACTTGTCCTCATGGATACCAAGAATTACCCTTCTATTGATTCCGTAATTAAGGGATTTGACCTCGATAACATAGCAGTTGCTTATGATGGTTGCGAACTCATTATTCAAAAGCGCGCATGGCAGGCAATGAATACCCGCAGAGTCACATATCGCCCTACTTCAGTCAGGAATGACAATCAACTATATAGGATGACTAAAACAGCCAGCCGGGGATATAAGATAATTAGCAATTCAACTAGCGAAGATATTACACCATCGCTTGCTCAAATCTTGGCTGATAAGGAATCCTGGGATTACCTATGCACGCCATATACCGAGTATCTGACACTATTACAACGTTTTCTTAAAGAAAATAACGGATGCAGAGACGCAACAGTAAAGGGAATTACAAAGTATTATGAGTCTAACACAACTGCATCTAAGGTCTTTTATATTGACTATGAATCTGATATTGTCAAGAAAGTGATTCCACTAGTTAATCTAGGGGGGATTTCCAATATTGAAAGCTCACGTGAATACAGTAGTGCACCAGCGACTTATGCAGAACATGGACTTACAAGCGAAGTAACCGATGAACCCGGGCCATGCACTTATGTAACTTGTAATAGAAAACAGAAAGTAATTACATTGGATACAATTGATAATTTCACTAGTAATGACTTGGTGCTAGTTAGTTTAGACAATGAACATGCATCAATTGCGTTTCCGTGTTATGCTAGTATGCGTAGTGGCGTATCTCTAGCTCTAAATCTAGATAAACCTATTGTGCTCGGTCTTGACGGAGATGTAAATACAGCTAGACTATACCTGTCCGAATTGGATAAGGTTAAAATTCAAGAATTCCTAAAGAAGTTTGTCTTTATGGCTAGTAATCGGTTTTACACACTGAATGACCAGCTTAAAGAATTTACACCCTCCGAAAAGATTAAAGAACTAACTAAATATAATT
>Ga0194133_10006923_pt1 | contig 13770 bp, 3 predicted proteins | sample TA2KigOf40mmetaG_FD_155448 | JGI IMG/M metagenome (GOLD analysis project Ga0194133, IMG submission 155448) | Freshwater microbial communities from Lake Tanganyika, Tanzania - TA2015055 Kigoma Offshore 40m | ecosystem: Environmental > Aquatic > Freshwater > Lake | place: Tanzania: Lake Tanganyika...
GACTGCACTTTACTAACAACAAACTGCAATTTATTTCAGTCAAACATGCAATTTTTTAACTTCCTCATCAGGAAACTTAAAATTTGTGCCATTTTGCCCCAGTCAACTTGGTTGTACTTTCATCCTGACTTTTGTTTCTTTAGTTTCTAACTTAGAATGAGCATGAATTATGGTCATTCTATTTTTATTTTTCAGATCAATTTTTGAAGGCACAAAAGAGTCAATCAGGCTTTGTTTGTTTCTCTTTCAAATGTGAACATCAGGTCACATTTCCCCTTCATTTTTGATTCCATACCTTGACTGTTGAAATATTTCATTCCCTGGATAGTTGCAACTGAATATCTTTTCCCTTTGGTTCGTGGTTTCCATTACTGCGGTGTTTTTTTCTCGTGCAAACATTGTCATTCTTTCAGCTTTATATTTCTTTTCTCGAAATATATTTTTTGTTGCACTACTTAATTGTAACATAAGTACATGGAAATTCAGGCCAAAACAATGACAAAGGAATTCATTAGGAGTAGTCCAATATGTTCATTTTGATTCCCTCAGAGCAGAATTAATTATTTAAAAAGTGCGATACAAAAACTTGATATTTTTGGATGTACAGCAAATTGTCATGTTTCACAGTTTTTTCACACTTTTTTCCATTGGAATTGGTGTAAAAGAGAAAGGTGAAACTTTTGTTACAACTTCTCTTACTCCTACTTCATTGTCATACAGCTAACAATTTGATTTATGGAAAAAAAATATTTTGTCGAAGAAGTGTTGATGCATTCTTTCCGGTTGTCTTACTGCAAAACTATCGAAACCCATGTTTCCAGATAGGGGAATATCAATTCACTGTAAAGACTGAACCATGAAATTATTTGCTGAATCAGATGAAAACTGTACAATCCTTTTAACCCCAAATAATGGATTTATTATACTCTAAATTATGATGAATCAATAGGGTTTTCTCTAAAGAGTGCAATTTTCTATTTGTTTGAAATTGTCTCTTTAAATCTAAATGTCAGTCAGCCTATTGTCAAACAAGTTTTATCATATTTGACACTTGAAACTTTTTTGTTGTAGAGAGACTTAACTGTGGTTATATATTTGTTCCAAAAGAATAATGCACAGCAAAGTCATACCCAGACTGAAATGTGTTGCAAAATTTTTTACAAATTAAGCTTCTGGTGTAAAAAAGTTTATACACCTTTGATCTTATAATACTTCACACAAAGCTTGTCAAAAAAAATTTTAAAATGTTTCATTTAAAATTACATAACTTGACGAGAGAGTACATTTTAATGCTCAAACATTAGTTTAAAGTAAAAACAATTACGGCCAAACATAAATTTTACTATACACTTGGATTTGGTGTTTTTCAAGTCTGTTTTTTACACACAAACAGTCAACTTTTGAATTCAAAATAAAATCTCAACTTGAACTTTGGAGGTAAATGAAAAAAGTTTGTCCCGTATTTTTGAACATGATAAATTACAGATAACTTTTTGTGAATGAAGCTTTGAATAAGAATACTTGTTTAAAATCAAATAATGAAATACCTATAGTTACAATCCTTTGAATGGAATATTCTTAAAGCAACTCAGTTGCTTTAAGTTTGAATAGAATTTCCATTTGAAAAGTTGAATCAGAACTTTTCAAGAAACTTTTATTTTGTGAGGAAAACCTTTCTTCAGAAGCTAAACAATATAAATCATTTGTACAATCCAATTTTCACTACTTTTCTACTCGCACAAATAAAATTGTTTCTCATTTTTAGAGAACAGAAATTATCAAAAGAAAGTGTCTTGCACAGAGCTTTAAAAATTGGCATTAAGACCATCTTGATATGATTTTTGTTCGATTGTCAACCTAAAACTAGAGATGGGCCCTGACCCACCCCCCCGAGCATACTTTTGAACCACAGTAAAAAGGAGGCCGACCTGTCTTAGACCCCGGTACTTTTTGACCTGACCCGATGATATTTTTTTTAACCCAAAGGAAAAAAAATTGAAAATTTTTGGATTTTAAGGGGAAATTTTGTAAACCCTAACAAAAGATGGCTGACCAGACCTGCCCCGAGCAACAAAAAATTGATCCGACCTGACCCAGGTCAAAAATTTAATTTAATCCCTTCACTACCATAAACCAGCTATTCTTTGAACCTTGAGACACAAAAAGATTTTGATTATGCGGCCAAGTAAAAGCTGCTGGTCAGTTTAATGATTTGGAAGGTTCAAATACATTTGGTATGAACCAAATGTCATAATATCTCAGGGCATAGGAAAGTATGCCTTCAACAAAAAACTTCAGTCTTCACTATATCAGACATCATCCCTTTCATTGATTAGGTACCCCATGATGTACATTTATTGGTGTACAAAAAAAAAGAAAATATGTAAAAAATGTCAAATACATATAAGTTTCTTAGGATTTACAGGAAGAAAGAAAAAGGATATTCGGAGTCACACTTTCTGAATCATTCAAACTACAAAAATGTAGAAGGACTTCATTTTAATTTCTTTTAAAAATAATCACAAGAGTATTCTCACACAACTACAGAAAAGGTACCTTTTTATTTGCAATTAGGCATTTTGCAAAGCTTAAAAAAGCAAAAGAACTATAAGAAAATTATTTTTTTACTTTTGGTCCAGTATGACATTAAAAGACCTGCATTATTTAACTTTTTTCACAAATTCTTATGAAAATAATTTTGCAACTGCAATTTTTTAGATATTTGTCATGCAATAATCGAATTTGGTTGACCTAATTGAACAACATTCCATGTATGGCTTTCCATCCCTTGGGCCACACTCCCACTCCTAAAAAACAAGCAAATACCTAAGTGATAAAAGATCAACTGAGTTCTTCTGTAAAACTAATAATCATATATGCATATACTTTCAAGACTCAAATTAAATCTTTATCAAAATAAAATGTACATGTTTACTTTTTATTCTTGTTCAAAAGTTCAAATTAACAGTTTGAAGCAAAATTAAAACATCCCAAAGCTGCAAATCAAATAAAAACATTATCATTAATGAAATCAAGTTTTGATTTAAGTCTCATTTTGGTCACATAAAAAGTTCCTTTCTCAATTTACTTTCCATATTTCTTTTCTTGAATTTTGTCCATCAAAATTGCATAAAAAGAGTAAAAGAAATAAGAGCCTTTCTTAAAGTGGGCCTCGTTCAATACAATAGAATTGATTTCTTGTTTTAGCATTTCCATTAGAATTAATTTGCCTTTCAAAAGAAAAGAGGCCAATGCACAACATTTTGCAAATGAATGAAGTCATTTCGAAAAATTTAGTTCTTTAGCAGCTTTAAAAGATAATTTTCCCATACCTATGCATATTTACAGCAAATCTAAAATTTACATAAGTTAAAGTCCAGAAGATGATAACCAGCAGACCTACTACTCAAAGCAACAGGAAGTTTTGGTGCAAGGAAAAGGTCCACTAAAGCAAATGTCAAAAAATCTAGACTAGTTTGATAAAAAAAATCTTTTGTCTGAAATTGGCTAGTAAATGCAATAAAAAACAAAGTGAACAATTTTTATATAGTCTTGCATTCAAATGAAATTAATGAAATCATGTCATTTTTTAGATGTATTGTTACCTTCAAATGGAAAACAAGGTTGAAAATTGAAAATAACATAGGCTAAAAATATAAGAATTTTTTATCCCTCCCATTGGTAATTGCCATATATTATCTATTATTTATTGCCATATTAGAGCAAATAACCTCCGGGCTTTTCTATCCGGAAGTGAGGCTCCCAATTTAGGGGAAGAATTGTTTGTAATCTCCCCAACAGCCTTTCACTACTTGTCAAAATAGGGAGAAAGCTACGTTGATACATTGCTCTAAATAAGAACCATCTTTGCACATTGTTTTTATGTTAGCTAAAATTACATCCTAAATGGCTTTGTTTATGTGTGGTGTGAGGGTTGGGTGTGGGTGCAAAATAGTGGGGCTGATGTTGTTGTTTTGCAAAAGCTTGCTCACATTCGTCTTCATCATTGACAAAAGATTAATTTTGGAAAGGAAGAAAGTTGGAGCAAAGAAACAATCACTTATTGCCTGAATTATGAATAGAGCAGCCTTCAAAGACAAGCAAATCTTCGCACCATTATGTATTCTGAGACAAAGGTTGGTGCTGAATGGAGAGGTAGTAACTTAATTAAACTGTGCAGGTTTTTTTTACAATCCTTTTGAAATGATTTCAGAATTGAGTGAGTAAGTTTTAAGGAATTTTGCAAAACTTCTCAAATAAAATTGCATCAATGAAAGGTGAATTTTTGCAAAAAAAAATCAACTGAAATTATTTTTCTAGAGATTTATAACAAACATTCAATTATAACAAATTTCATTATATAGTAAATCAACAATAATGCCTTCTTAACAAACAATCTGGAGCCTTGTTACATTTTGTAACATAACCTAACTTGTGAGTCTTGATATTTTTATTAACACAATTAAGTACCTCAACAAATGTGACAAAGCTTTTTCACATCCTTGCTAACATTTCAAAGCTGTTTTTCTAAAGTTGTTAAAATAAGATATATTGATAAAAATTTTAGTTTAAAAGTTGATCTGTAGCCTCTTTCTCAGTTCATTTTCTATTGGTCTAATCTATAGTCAGCCAGATCCAATTTTTCCTTAGGTGGTCAGGTTAGCATTAGTTTTTTCATCAAATTCTTTTTATTGTCTTTATTACTTATACCTCGAGGGTTTTTCAGCTCAAATTTTAAAGAATATTTCATCCTGCAAAATTTTTTGCAGTGTGATTCTGAACAAGACTTAGAATGTTCTTACGAAAAGTGAAAGCTTATCTTTTAAGAAGGCGAGTATCTAAATCCTCTGAAAAACTTAATTACAAAAACTGGATCCTTAAGAAAAGTTATGAGTCAAGTCTTGTATAAGAAGCTTGAAAATATCTTGATATGCGCCTAGTTGATAAGAAAATCTAGCTCTCATTTTGAATAGTTTGTATTAGATATGGGCCCTGACCTGACCCGACCCGTAACTAGCATATTTTTGACCCGCAGTAAATAGTAAATAAGAGGCCGACCCGCCTTTGACCCAAATCAAAAAGATTTTTCAGATCCGAAAAGAAAAAATTAGAAAATTAGAGATTTTTTGGGAAATTTTTCCAAACCCAAACCCAAACCAAAGATGGCTGCCCCGACCCGACCTGGGTCAAAAATTTTTGACCTGGACCCATCACTACTTTGTATTGGTATAGTAAAGAGTTTTTGATTGACAGCTTGAAGTTGGCTGAGGAACTGATTCTTCTAATACCAAAAGTATTAGACTTTACAACAATTCCTTACATTTTTATTGCGTATTACAGTCATCTGAACTGTCCCTGATTAAATTTTGGGGAATAGTATTTAAATCAGGTTTTTTTGTTCATGTGATCTGCACACCCATCAATCCTGGCTGAGGTAACCATCATATTAGATTATTATTTTAAGGCAAATAATGGGGTTAAAGATTTGCCCTAGCCATGAATTGAACCCCAGTCTCTCGGTCCTCAGCCAGTTGTAATTACCATGAGCTACAACGACCTCTTTGTTGTTTCACATCAATAAATAGTTCTGCAATGACTTATTGCTTGATTAGGCAATTTCAAAACTAGGCTTCCCTTCTTGGTTTTCCTACAGGATCAGTAATCAATTAAATCTGATGAAATTTAGGCTGAGCTAGGTCATTGCTCATGGTAACTATTTTTGTTAGAGATATCATATGTAATTTTAATGGATTAAAATAATTTTTGGTCATAATCTCCTTGAGTCTTTAAGTTATATTTTGGAAAGAAAGCTCCTGGAATTCATTTATCAGGAGAGAAACAATGCTTATTGAAATAAAACTAATCTTTTGACCTTTTTGTAAAAAACTTTGTTCTGATAATCTGCAGAACTTGTTTTTCTGCACTTTGCACTAAATTTAACAGCCGGAAGCAGCCGATTTTCTGCTTCTACCAACAATTGATCTTTATTTTTTGCTTTCTTTTTTGAAAAAACATTGTCGTTCAAGTCAGATTTCGAGGCAAATAAACAAGCTTTCAATTTACTTTTCAATCTAAAGTTGAATCCGCAATATCATAGCTTACATTTTCATTTAGCTAAAAAGTAAAAGAAAATAATTTTAATGGTAAAGTCTTCCTAGACCACTTTGACTTAATTATATCTTTTACTAGGAATTTGTGATTTTTTTGACACCTACATTAGTGAAATTAAACCATAACTTGAGTGCCTATTTGATTTTATAATTTTGGGATACCTTTTTTATGTGATAATAACGCCAAATAATATAAAACAACGTATGAATCAATAAAATAATCTTAATCATTGACAACCAGGGCTTTTTTAAGCAAATAATAATAAATTCAGAAATAAAGCAAAAGAAAGTTGATTTCTGTAAGAAGATAAAATCCAAAAGTTCACTTATAAGATCGAATTATATAGTTCAAAAAAGGTGCTTTTGAATGTTCAGGGCTAGCCCATTGTTGACCCAAGAAATCAACTTTACTCAATTTTGTTTACTTTGTAGATTTTAGACACAAAATGTCTTTAAAGTATGTGTTTTATTTCTGAAGCTAAAAGATAAAGAAACTCACGAAGAAATAAAAAAAAGATTGTAGATTTTTTGTCATACCTCATTTGATTGATATGACAATTGGTTGAGAATAAACACAAATCAATGTTGACAAAGAATGTCCAAGGCATATCTGTTGATTAAAACCAGTGTTTTATTTTCTTGTAAGTTTGCATGTGTCTTAGGTTTTGAAAAATATGACTTGTTAGTAAGGTGAAATAAAATGTTTTATTATAATATGGGGTCATTTAGCTCATAGCTGTGACAACTGGCAGAGAATCGGGTAACGAAGTTTGTTCCCCCCCGTCTGGACAGATCTTTGACCCCTGGATTTGCCTTTAAATTATCATCTAACATGATGGTTACTTCAGTCAGGATTGGTGGTTGTGCAAATCACATGGACAAAAAACCTCTTTTAATAATTACAAACACAGAACAATTACATAAATACTTTTTTTCCTTGAGTGTCTAGCGAAGTTAATCATTTCAGACACTTTTAAGTCCTGGCTGGTAATCCTTTTTTTGTACATTTTGTGGCAACCCGGGGTCAAAGGTTGCCAGAGGTGTCAGGGTTGGACCCGTTGAGGTCCTACCCCCGCTGGGATTCCCAAAGATTTAATCAGGGATGGTTCCAGTATGACACAATAAAAGTGTAAGGATTTTTTTCAAATTTGGCATTTTGGACTGATGCTGGGCATTTTTTGCTTGAAATAGTTTATTTATTGCAGTTATCAAATGGATGACCACAATTAAAAAAAATTAAAAATTCTGTTCTGCTCTAGGCCCCCTATTTGATTTCCTTTTTTGCTACTACCAAATTAAATTTCAAAATTGTTAACATTTAAAAACAGATGCAATTTGAGATTTGTAATCATCTCTGCCCAAATGAAGGACAGGAAAAGTGTTCTGGAAACAGTTGAATCAAATGTAAAAGCCTCTCCCTCTGTTTCTTGTCATAAATTTAATCCTAACATGAAAAATAATTTATGGTCGCTGCAAGCCTTGGCACATTAGTGTAACAAAGATCACCTTTATTGAAAACTATCTCGTGCACAAAACGACAATCATTTTATGCACTTGCCAACATGGCTCACTGAATTACTGTTGGAATCTGGAGAGCTACATTATACAAATGGTTAGTTTAATTGGCCATTGAAATATCTTTACAATCTATAACAACCCAAAATTTATTGAAATGGCAATGAAGAAGTTGCCTTGCGACACAAAATGTTCTTTTGCATTTTAATAGCATTGACCTCATAGGTTTCCATTTATCTAATCACAACTAATAAATCTTGAAAGCCACACTTAAGCTAGAATATTGTTCAAGAAAATCTTGATAATAAAAGAGGAAAAAACCTGCCGTTTTGAATTAACTTTCTACTACTTTTTTTTGCTCTAATGGAAGAAACTAAACTTTACAAGAAGCCTTTTCTTGTTCATTTTTATTCTTTCACTCAAACATTTGAAATGGATCTAAATTTTTTTTGAAAAATGTCTTAACTTTTTTTTTGAAACTACCTTGGAACATGAAATGTCGTTTGCCACCACCGACCAGACAAAAAAAGCATTTTTACACAGGGAAAATTTAAAGTAAAAGCAAGACCACAAACGCTTTCAAAAATGTTTTTATTTCTGAAATCTTTTTTTAAGTATTTTGTTTTGCTGTCTTTGATTTTTTCTAGAGGAAAAAAATGGATTTTCCATGTGAACTGCTGGAAAAGGGAAGTTTGTTTTGATTAAATATGTTGTTATCTGTAAAGTTTTGACGATAAATATCTTTTGCAGCATTGAAAAATGTGCCAAATCTTTTATTTGAAAATGAAAATCAATCTTTTAGTTTCAAGGAAAACTATCTTAATTTAAAATGAGTTCCTTAAGGGTCTGGTGCTAGAGATGGACCCTTACCCGACCCGAGCACATTTTTGACCTGCAGTAATTAAGAGGCTGACCCGTTTTTGATCCGAGTACTTTTTGACCCTCCCTCATGAGATTTTTTTATCCGAAGGGAAAAGTCTGGCCTCGACTTGATTCTGTCTAATCAAAAACCACAGCTGATTGACCAAACATATTCTGCATCTTCTGTGACAGTCCAAAACACAACAAAGTTCACTGGAATCTAGATTTTCAAGCCTAAGAATAGGTTGCCTTATCAAAAATCTGTTTTTGGGTCTCTATGTAATTGAACCAAATCAATTTTAAGCCTTTTTAGGGCAATTTCAGAAAGTGTTAACTAAAAATGGCTATCAATTGTAGGGTTTCAAGAAGTTTTTTTTTACATGAAAAAACATATTTTTCAATGACAACTTAAAGTTTGATTGTGGTGTATTGTGATAATACATCAAGAATTGGATTGGAGAAAGAGGTTGATTAATTTATTTTACAATCAAAAGCCTAGGTAGAAAAGTCTGAATACTGAAAGCAACCTTGGGAAGCAAAAAAGCTTATTTTTTAAGATTTTATTAATTCTCTTCTATCACCTCTTCATTTTGCCAAAGTGTAAAAATGAACCATAATTAGCTATTTTTGCCATAAAAACTTTTGAATACTCGACTCCAAACTTTTTTGACATGCACTTTTTTCTCCTCATTTTTAACAACAGCAAAAAATATAAACTTAAATGTGTGTGATGAAAATAGGAAGTGGACATAATAACAGACACACACTAAGTAACAAATCACCAAGAGATCATCTATCCTTCTTAATGAAAGCAGTTGGCATGAGACTTGGGTCCTCTAAAAAGGCATGCTGAGTTAATGGTTGATATAAAGTGATGAGATAACATTTCTGAAACTATTGAATCTCGAAATCTATGCTTCTTAACGCCTAAATCAAAAGAAAGAAAGACTTTGATTCCATTTTATCAAAAACCATACCGATCAGAGAAAAAAAGCTAACAATTTCCCCATTAGGTGACTTGGCCATCAAAATTAAAATTTTGTACCTTAATCTACTTGATAATCTACAAAAGTAAAGGTATAAATACTTCAATTCAGTTGAAGGTGAATGGATAATTTCCAAACTGAAATATTTTTTTAGATATGTATCTTATTTTGTTCTGGACACCATCAGATCTTCTTTTATTCCAAAGATGAATTATCTGTCCAACTTAATCTTCATCAAATAGATCAAGTCTTCAAAGATAGACTTGGAAGAGATATTTTAAACAAGTTCTTTCAAACTTTGTAAATACTTGGCAAAACAATCCCAAAATCTACAGGATTTGGTGGGTGGAAAGAAACCTTCAAAGTTATTATATTGACTGATTCCATAAACTAATTGTCTCTGCCTCTAAAGTAAACAGATCTTTCTTGCTTTAAGATATTGAATGAATGCTATGAGCTTGTGGAATTTTTGAAACACTTAATTTATTACTACAAATGAGGTGCTCCCCCCATGAAAAAACTCATAAATATAAATAGAATAGAATATATCTTTATTTCTTCGACTTTTAAAAAAGCATTATCAGAAATTTTTATCTTTTCAAGATGTTCAAACTTTCACTCTCTTGAGTTTTTGGGATAGTCCTAAGGGGATGATGACGGTGGGACAATGGAGACTTAATATCCAAGTGCCGATTCTGGTGGGGGAAAAAACCTGGATTTCTGTGCATAAAAACGACCCTAACATTGATCTTATTCGCTCCACCAGAAGGAAAAAAACCCAACACTTGGATACTGGTTTTTGCTGGTGGATTAGGATCGTTTAGTTTTACATAAAGAAACTCCAAGAGAAAAAGATTTGCTTTTACTTTGACAAATCACTGAAAAAAGTTTTTTTTATGAGAAATTAGTAGCAATCCAAACTAACTTTTAAGAAACTTTTATCAATTGACTGCACATTTAAACAAGCTAAATTTTTATTTAGAAAATAGTAAGTAATTACTGGACAAAAAGCAAAAAATAAAAAGAAGTGATCAAATGATGTTGGTATTTTTTCTTATAAGGCAGGTAATTTGTTAAAAAGGTCAGGATCGTGGAGGGTAATATAATACAATTTGAAAGTTGATAAGACTTTTTGGTTAGTTTTGTGTAACTATATCTGATTTAATTAGTTTTGTATTATACATTTGTGAATTATGTTGATATTTTTTTCTTTCTCATGGATACTTGTGGCCAAGAGTTTATTCTGTTTGTCTTTGTCTTATTCTCTCAATTTTTTGCCAGGCTATTTCAATTGGTAATGGCAAACACATCTGCACCTTGGACAGGATGAAGAGCAACAAAAGGATCAGCAAAAAAACATAACTATATCTGACTTTTTACAGAAAATAATTGATGGATATTTTACTCTGTTTATCTGTTTTGGCAGCCAAAAATCCATCTCAAATCTCGTTTTTCTTATACATCTGGGGCAAAGTTTTGATTTTGGAAAAGATTTACTACCTGCATTAATTTTTGATTGGCAAAATAAAATTACAATTTATACTGAACTAGAGTTTCATGTTCAATCATAGCAGACACAGCTTTATTGTCCTTGTAAAATATTTTCACACCTGATATACTTTCGAAGTTTGCAACACAAGTGAGAAATTTTACTTTGATAGCTAGTTTCTTAGGAGGATCCCAAGCCCTAATAGAAATAGGCTAATTGCAAAACAAATTAAATCAAAGTGTAATAAAACCGTCATGAATATCTTTTTTCTTCTCAATATCGAGGTGTAAAAAATGTGATTGGAATTTGACATTTCTAGCTACTTGGAGTGACTAACCAACACAATTTCTGTTCTCCTTTAGTTTTTTCAACCTTTAGAGAAAATTGTACATGAAGAAATGATTTGGCTTTCGTATTTTATACAAGGTGTTTTATAACTATATCATAAAAGTTTTTAATGAAGGAAAATTGTTCTCATAATTCACACAAAATATATATATATATTTTTCCATGAAAGAAATGGGTTTGTTTTGACCATCTGACCATTCCATATAAGTTGGAGTCTCCGTGATTATTGGTGTTGCTTCTCAGCTGGCAATCCCATCAGGAGAAAAAGTTTTTTTTCTCCAATTTTTCTAACAGTTCTAGCCAAAATGCGTCATTTATCACCAAATAATCTTTTTCTAGTTTCAAATGTCCTTCCATGAGAAGAAAAAATCTTGTGAGAAAATTTTGCTAATAAATATTGGCTTCAAATCCGCAAATGTTCCCTTCTTTTTTCCCTGCTATATAGATTGTAGTTTTCTTTCAAATCAACTCACACGATTGAGTATCGAATACAAAGTAATAAACTTAAACAAAATTTTATAAACTTGCTCTTTTTTGTCACTCAGACCCATGCAAAATAAAAATAATCAATCTATAAAAACAGGTTATTGAAAAGATGTATGGCAAACCCTATGAAACCAAAGCCTTTGGAAAGTCAGACACAAACTAAAAATGATTAATGAGATCTTAAGAATGGAACTGCAGTTTAAAATAGAGGGATAAAAATTTTAAAATTTTAAAATTAATTCAAAATGTCATCGACAATCTTATACAGCTCTTGTAAATTAACCTGCTCAATGAAAAGAAGGAGGAATAAAAGTACAAAATTGATTGATTATTTTGTAACGGTCTGACTTGATTTGCAATCTGGAAATCATCCTCAGTATAATCATTAAACTTTTTTGAATGGTTATAAACTCTATAATTAACTCAAAAATATCTTTTCTGGTCACAAACTTTTGTCTTTCAAAGTCAAAAGAATGAGCTGAAATGAATTAATGTGAAGAATCAGAAAAGTTTTTTTTGAAAGAATTTGTCCACGATGTTCATTTGTATTTGTCTTTCTGATTTTTCAGCCTTCATCAAGTCCACCTTTTTGTGAATAAAAAAGACCAACCATAATGGGAATTAATCAAATGTTTTAATTAAGAATGGGAAAGGAGAGAAGTTTATAACTTGACTTTGATGTTTATTCATTCATACCAATATTTAGATTCATTGTATGAATGTTGAAATTATACAGAAATGTTTCTTTTCTCAGAGTTGATTTAGCTTTCTTTGTACCTCCAATCATTGCAAAAACATAATAAGCTCTTGTCTTAATCGTGACTTGGTTGTTTGAAATTTCAAATCCGTTTCGATAGCCTCGGACAGAGCAACCCTGAAGGCAATATCTTTTTGTGATTATCGAATTTTCTACTTGGAAGCATCAGTAAATGCCTGCAAGAAACCAAAGCACCAATATTATTCCTCACAATGCTATCTAGAGAGGGACGAAAACTTCTCATAGTTTGAAAAACCTCACAAATATTGGTGTATGGAAAACCTTTAAATGTAGCTCAATAAATATGGCAACACCTGGCTCTGATTTAAAATATTTTTCAGAGGAGACAAACATTTCTTAAAGATATATGGGTTGTAATTCAATTCCTGGGCGTCGAATTATCAAATTTACATTCACAAAACAATTAAGCTCCATTAAAACTTTCTACAATTTATAGATTACTAGCCAACCAGGGCCCGGCACTGCCCGGGAAAGATTTAGTGAGATTAAGTCACCCATCTGGACATTTTACGCTGCACAAAGTACTTTCTCTCGTGATCTGTTAAGGTGTTAGAGTTTGGGTCCATATTGAGCTTTCAGTGTAGCCATCAAACCCTAATGAAAAATTTTTCACAGAATTCTGCTCAAATTTACTTTTTTGCTCTGCAGAAATAAAAAAAGCAGTCATTAACCTGCATAAATATCAAAATCTTTTTTATTTTGTACAAAGGTGCCCACTGGTTCTGTACACGTTTCTGCAGAATAGAAAATAGACACAAAAAATGTTGTTTTTTTTTGTATTTGTATTTCACGCATAGTTGCATCTTACAATTAAATAAATAACTTAACTGCACTTTTTAACAACTGATGTTATACATATTCAGTAAAAAGGATAGTTGCAGAATCCTCTAGATGGCCCGAATGCTAAGGAGACTTTTTCCTGCAGGAAAGCTAAAATTTTTCACTGGAGAGATAAATCTTTTGCTTGAAGAAATTTTAACAACCTTGTAATACATAATATTGGTAAAGGGTATATATTATACCTATATGAAGAAAAGATTTATTCATTAAATTGATCTAACTCAAAAAGTGAATCAAATTTAGCTTGAATGGCATCACTAGAAGATTGCAAATCCTTATAGCCTACCTTGAATAACCAAATAACATTGAAATTTTCTTCCTAAATAGGTTGCTTTAAGATATCTTTCAATTTATGAT
>Ga0194133_10006929_pt1 | contig 13761 bp, 8 predicted proteins | sample TA2KigOf40mmetaG_FD_155448 | JGI IMG/M metagenome (GOLD analysis project Ga0194133, IMG submission 155448) | Freshwater microbial communities from Lake Tanganyika, Tanzania - TA2015055 Kigoma Offshore 40m | ecosystem: Environmental > Aquatic > Freshwater > Lake | place: Tanzania: Lake Tanganyika...
CCCGTCACGGGGGCGGGAAGGGGTGTGGCGAAAAAACAAAAATGGGGGGGGGGCGGCTTAGCCGCTCCTGAACGTGCTAGTTTCAAATATAAAAATATAACTCAGTGTCAACCACCTTAACGATGAAGCCATAGAAATTTTGCCTTCCCCAACAAAGCAAATCATTAGGTGACATTGTATGTCCGAGAACAAACAATTGGCATTTGTTTAGTGATAGTTCTGGGTCAAAATTTTTTGACCCAGGTCGGGTCGGTTCAATTTTTAGCAGCTCAGGTCGGGTCGGGTCAGCCATCTATGGTTTGGGTTTGGATTTGGAAAATTTCCCCTAAAATGTCAAATTTTTCAATTTTTTTTCCTTCGGGTCAAAAAAAATCTCTTTAGGTTGGGTCAAAAAGTACCCGGGTCAAAGGCAGATTAGCCTCTTTTTTACTCCAGGTCAAAAGTATGCTCGGATCAGGTCCCATCTCTACATTTGTTTAATTGACTTCTTTCTTAACTTTTTGATATTGTTACTCTAATTGTAGGAAAAATAGACTGAGAATTTGGAGACAGGGTTTAATCCTTGCTCTGGTTTGAATCTTCAACCACCAGATGTGCCCTTACCTGGTTATCTCACAAGGTGATTATCTCAATCAAGAGTGATTGTTGTGTAGAAATTTGATAAGAATGACCCTCTATATCATAGCTGTGACTGTATGTCAAAACTTTTTGAGACAGGAATTGTTGTAAAGTCATCATTCTCATCATGTGTTTGTTAAGATAATCGATTCCTTAATATTAGCTGAGGCTTTTCAATCAAACCATTTATCATTATATTTCTAGATCTGTTATAAATTTTTCTAATTGGATGCAAATCTTATTAGTTTAGCAGACAGAAGTCTTTGCAAATCAATCTATTTGGGTTCATTATTAACCTAATGATTTATTTCAATAAAGGTTTGACCATTCTTTCACTGGCTCAAGTTGCTAAGTGGGGTATTTTTACATTTGTGTAAAAAAATATATAGAAGAAAATCTCCTTGGTCAACTCATAATTGTTTTTTAAACAAATTTGTTGCACATTTAAGTTTTGAAGAATATTTTTTCCCTTCTTTTGAAACATCAAGACTTTCCTGATGAATGTTTCTTTTTAACATTGTTAGTTAATTTCTTGTAGCAATTTCAGACTTTTTAGAAAACTTTTAATTTCTTTGTGTTATGCATATATAATTGTATATACAAAGAGTGAAAACCAACTTTGATAATAATCTTTTCTTGATCAACTTACCCTCTGTGTTCCTGTCACAGCTTGGCACTCAGCCATGATCTTGTCAAACTCAGCCTCCCCTTCGGCCTTTCTCTGCATGTGGAGGGCAATCTTCTCTTGAAACTTCCTTGGAGTTGGAGGTGGCATGTTGCTTGGCATAGCCGGAGCTGAGTAAGCAAAATACTTTCGGTTGCTTGACCCTAAGCTTATTAGGGTCGTGGTATTATCGGAAGCCGTCGTGACGGATTGACCCCTAACTTTCCTTATAAGTAGATCAAACAATCTTTTTACACAGACTTTATACTATTATTATCACTCTTGTAACAGTTTAATCAAACACTTTGAAACTTTATTTATCACAATTAATGGATCTGCCACTTTGTCTTTTTTTTGCTTTTTTTCATCCCATTGGCATATTCTCCATTTCAAAACATTATTTCACATTAAACTAGGCTGACAAAACATGTTTTTGTTTGAAATCATTTCAATGTTGAGCTAATGTTGTTACTCCCTGGCACTGTCAAAACAGTTGTTTGATAAAAATTCTGTTGTCTTTGCATGATGCACCTTAACCTACAACTGTTCTGTTGTTGTTAGTTGTGTGCAAGGCCAGAAAAGTCTGTTTTACAAGAAGGCAGGCAAGGCAGGCGAGGCCAGACCAAAGTCAAAGAAGGCACTGAAAGACTCAATAGTATGAAGAGGAAGAGTAACAACAACACACAAAAATGAAAAAAAGCTTTTTTTACCCAAAAGAGACTTTTGAAGGACCCTCTTTTAAAATTAAAAATTTATTTTAAGAAAAACTTTAAGAAATTTTTTTTTGTGAAAAACTGCGTAGATAAGCTTTATTTTGAGAATTTGATGAAATTATAGCCTTCCATGCATGGGAAAAACTGAAAAATGTGAATTTGATGTAAAAAGCAACCTCTTATACAAAAGAGCTCCTATTTTCAGAAAAAATATAAAAATGAACAAAACTAATTTGAAAGTGATGAAACCATTTTAAATTCATTATCATAGCTGAAATAAATCACTAAAAATAACCAAAAAAATTTTTTTTAACTTTTATGGTACCCCATATTTGCAAGTCATTAAGGTCATTAAAGGCGCACTTTTTATTGATTTTTTTCTTCTGTGGTTTACCCGGATGGGAATATTGTACCCAGGGATAGACCTCCGGCTTCAAACCCCATGACCACCCTGATTCCTTCAAGATCAAAATTTTTTCAGCTTCATATTCATATTCAATTTATTGTGTTTTGTTTTGTATTTTTTTAATTACAGAACGATATTGACAATTTTTTTTGAGAGCAATTATAACATGAATGATAAACCCTAAATTAGAGATGGGCCCTTACCCGAGCCGACCCGACCCGAGCTTACTTTTGACCCGCATTAAATAAGAGGCTGACCCGCCTTTGACCCAGGTACTTTCCGACGCGACCTGAAGAGGTTTTTTTTTGACCCTAAGGGAAAAAATTGAAAAATTTGATGTTTTTAGGGGAAGTTTTCCAAATTCAAACCAATACATAAATGGCTGACCTGACCTGACCTGACCCGGGTCAAAAATTTTGACCCGGACCCATCACTACCCTAAATACAGTACTATGAATATTGATTGCTTGCTGATTTTGGGTGTTTTTGGGGTTCTCTTTTTGGGACTGTGAGTTAAACCTAAGCTGTCCTTATGGAACTACCACAAAGCCCTTGACAACCCCTCGAAAAGTATTCTCTTTAAATGATCATCAATTAAATTATGAAAGGTTGATTTGCTTTTGAAAAAATACAAAATTGTAGAAAAGGAGTTTCTTTGTATTTTCTTTCCAGACTTTGCAAGACTTCCAGGCAGTGTAGAAATCGGTGACTAAAACATGTTAGAATAAGGTAAAACTGACGGTCACATGCCTTCACTGTTGTTTTTGTCCTATATGAAGGCCAGGTGTAAAACCCACAGATGTGTAAGGAAATTATTAAAATTGTGTGAAAAAATTCAGCTATGCAAAATGAATAGTGGTTTATCCTTGGTCTTAAACCCCTGATATTAAACAAAAGGTAGCTTTTTTCAAATAAAAATAAAGTCTGTGTAGTCAATCCCAGAATCCTACAATCTTTGCACTCCATATTTGTTCTTTTTTGGCCTTTTACACTATTCAAGAATATAAACATGACTTTTTATTAGCCACAGTCAGATGTTTGCCTTTAAATCAAATAACATTTCATAAGAAAAGTATTTTTCTCACTTTTTTTAAAAAATGGCCATAATTTCTCCAAATAAGACTTGATTAGCTTTTTAACAAGTGTTCGCATGCAAAAAGTGTTTGCCAAACTTTTTTTTCTTTTTCTTTACATATGGTTATGAAGTTGGACTTAATAAAAAATAATAAAGCCTTATGGAAAAGGAAACTCGTCTGTCTGAGAAATTTTATGGATTGATTTTATTAAGCTTTAGTGTCTAACAATTCCCTAAGGCCCAGATTTAAATACTTGTTTCTGTTTCAAATAAGTCCATTCACTCAGTTTTAAAACCAGGGAATAATATTATATTCATTTCATGATTTTGTGGCATCACATCACAACTTATGATCCTCTGTTCCAATGCCAGTGCTAATATGGTCATCATTTTAAATAAAGATTTACTAAGCATTCACGAGACAAATTTGATCATTCTTGTCCTAGAATAGATTAATATTTGCAAAAAATTTCAAATGAATGTAGATATTATTTCACGCAACGTTAACCTTTTTACCCACACAACCTCTATCACAAATCTTTCACATTATCTTCAAGGATTAAAGTATTCTAGAATTACTATTCACTGTATAAGATAAGTCAGAACTTTTTGAAATTGTTATTTTACTATTGGAGGAAAACAACCAAATAGTAATTTAGCATGTTTATTCATTTATTTATCTTGTATTTGTGGGTGTGGGGATCAATCAAAATAATCTCAATATAATCAATACATATATATAAGAACCAATTATGAGTTATCAAAAAGCTAATGTCACTGCAGATTACTTTTACCCTGACTGAGTGTGCCTTTTTTTATTTAAGTACGACTTTGCGAGTCTACCTTATTATAAAGGCCCACTGGTGGTCTGAGATCTTTTTTATATGGTTTTTTTACCCGGGCGGGAATCAAACCCGAGTCGCCGGGATAGAATTCCGGCATTAAACCATATGATTGCCTGACTCCCCTGTTGATATTGATTGACAGCTTTTAGTTAGTTGAGGAACTGATTCTTTTAATACTAAAGTATTAGACTATTACAACTACTGCCTACACTATTATTGTGTTTTACAGTCATCTGAACTATCCCTGGTTAAATTTTGATGCAATTATTTTGTATTTTTAATATATAAATCAGGTTTTTTTGTTCACGCAATCTGCAGAACTATCAATCTTGACTGAGACAACCATCATGTTAGATGATTATTCAAAGACAAATCCTGAGGTCTAAGGTTTGCCCTGACTGGGGATTGAACCCCAACCTTCCAGTCCACAGCCAGATGTCATAGCCATGAACTACAATGACCCCGTCCAAAGTTTATTGAACTGTAAAATTAAAGAGTGGCAATATTGATCTTGACTTAATAGCCCTGTAGTGAAACACAAAGTCCAATGATCACCTCTTGTGATAAGGCAATTAGCATGTCAGGGTGTGCACTCCAGCTCATGTTAAAATCAAAGTGGACTCCAAGAATTTTTATTGATTCTTGACTGGACAACAAGAGACTCCATAAGAGGTCGTTGTAGCCATATGGTTTTTTAGACGCGACTTTTGTATTTTTTTTACAACCTTGAGTCCAAATTTGAAATAAGGTCAATAGTGCTGACAAATATTTCCTTTTGTTGATTCAAATGTATCATCAAAAATCAAGTGTGGCCCCCACATCCATTATGAGCACTTTTTTACTTTTTTTCAACAGATTTTAACACCATAAATTAAACTTTTCATGTACATCACCTATTTTGAAACTGCAATGATTCCAATATAGGAAAATACTTACCTGCTTTTAAAAACAGTAATTTCCAGTGAACTTTTCTTTCATTATCCAATCACTGTCAAAACATTACATTAATTGGCATCATACTTCATGTGAGAATCATTTTTTCTGGGCTGCTAGATTCATACCATGTTCTAATAAAAATTGATTGGATGCCATGACGGCTTGAATACCATTTTGTAAAAATTTCAAAACATTGACTTGAAAAATTCTACCTCGTCACAAATATTTATTTTAGATTATGAATACTAAAAAAACAACTTTTTTGGTAGAGATTAGTTTGATGTAAAAAGTTCCAAATTGTGAAAATAATTTGTCACACTCTAAAGAATTTAAGCAATGAGTTATTGTTAGATGACACAAGCAAATAGTGTTTGGAAATTGGCATTATTTGTCGGATCATTAGCTTAGAACATCTTTTTTTAATAAGGTGACGATCTTTTAGCACTTTTCTCTCAAATGTAGTTTCTCTTCTATTTTGTAATCAGTAGCTTTTATGAAAAAAATCTGCGAAATAATTGTCATTTTCAAAGGAATAAGAAAGTTTTTTAAAACTCATAAGAGCCAAAGGGCCTCTTAGTTATTAGTCTGAAAATATTTTCATAATGCTTTTCTTTAACAACTGTACTGACAAATATCAAAGCTTTAATGCTTTTGTTTTAATACAGTAAAATCATTTGCTAATTTAAATAGTAGTGAGTAAGATGCTTTGGAGGTGCATAAACAGGGACGGAAGTGTGAGAGCGGCAGACATGATGTGAGCGATAAGCAAAATATCCCTGTGATGACCTTCCCGATTAAGAAAAGAATCAATACTGAACTGTTTATTCATAGTAAACAGGGGCTTTATATACAAAATGATATCAAGAAATCTTTCTGACCTCATTGAAGAGGGTAAATTTTGATCTTAAATGAATCAATTAAATTTAGTGACTCTCTAATCTACAAGATACAGGCTGAGTTCTAATTTTAGAAGTGTTCAATGAAAACATGAAGACCACTCCAAGGTTAGCAGGCCCTCACCCCATAAACCATCAATAAAATTAAGCTGTTAAAACTAAGACCCTTTCTACTTTTTCACCACCCCCACAATAATTATCAGGAAATGAAAACGATTGAATTGATTCACCTAAATACTTAATTTTGTGAAGTGTTCTAAAGATTTCAAATTGATAGGTTGTTTATTGATGCTTGAAAAGATAGTAATTACTCTTTGACATGAAAAGTGATTTTGATGTGCTCTTCTGGAAAAGAACCATGAAATTCACTTGACATAAAAGTAACTGAGATTTATTACCAAAAATAAAAAATGAATAACTCCATTTGAAAAAACTACTTACTGTTTATAACTTAATTGTGGTTTTTCGAAATAAAGTCGTGAAGCAATTTAAAATACTAAGTGGTAAAAATGACACATTTCAAGATGAGAAAAGAATCTCGCTTTGCTTAAACTAAATGTGAAAATCTTTGATAGAGTGTTTGATTGTGATGCTTCAACATGGTGTGACAGGATCTGCAGCTGTCGCCAAATACTTTTTTACAACCATCTGTGGGTTAGGTTTTTGCACAGAGTCTCTCTTTCAAAGTTGAAACACAAATCTTTTCATACATTTATATATATATATAAGTCTTTGGCAAATGTTTTCACTGGTTGGGCTAAAAGACATTCAAATGGAAATGCAGAAGTTTCAAATGCATCTGAACCTTTCACAGCAATTAGAGATGAGAAAAAATCTTCACATCACATTTAAAAGTATTTTAAAAGTAAGTTTTTTCTTGCTTTAAGCATCAAATATTGGGATTTAGTTTTTGCAAGAAAAAAATTCAAGGATTTATAGATTGAGCAAATCAATTTCTCTCCAGCTTTTGAATGTTTAGATTTTAATCGGAAGGAATTCCATGAAGCCAAAGGATAGGGGTCTAGGATCTTTCGCCTAATGCATGTTCGCCAATATCAGTTTGCCTAATCGAATTCGCCAACTACGAATTAATTGGTTAAAAGGGGAGGGTTGTTAGTTGGGATAGATGAGGGGAAAACATGCTTGGGGGGGGGTTGTTTGGGCCATATTGGTTAGGTCAGGTAATGTTAGGTTAGGTTAGGTTAGATTAGGTCAGGCTAGGTTAGGTTAGGTAAGGTTAGGTTAGGTTAGGTTCTAATTCGTAGTTGGTGAACTGGTTGGCGAACTTGCATGGTTGGTGAACTTGCATTGGGTGAACTTGATTGGGCGAACTGGTATTGGCGAATTTGCATTGGGCAAAAGGTCATGGTATCCATGTTAGAGTACCTGCTTATAATTTGTTAGAGGGTTAACTGTACTTTGACTTTTCAGGAAATAAACTTTTTACTTTAAGAAGTAAAATGTTTGAAAAGTTTCGGCATTTCTTTATGAATGCTCAATTGTTACTTGACATTTTGTCATGTATCACTACCCTCGCAATAAAACTTAAACAAAGAACAAATACATGTTAACCACATCCTTCATAAGTTTGAGACATAATGTTGACAGGTTTGTTTGTTTGATTTTTACATTGATCAGAAAATCCCCAAAGCCAAGGTTAATTGACTGATATTTTTGTCAATTAAACAGAGAAAATAGCATCAGAATGTCATAATAATAACAGGCAAAAAATAGACAAGACCTTTGTTTTTTTACAAATAAAAAAATGAGTCCTTTTGAAACATTGAACCTTATAAAAACTCTTATATGAAGTCAGCCAAGTCTTTGCTTTGGAAAAGGACCTTTTTAATGCTACTTTATTTCAAAGAAGTTACAAACTTTGCTAATAAGCATACATTTTTCATAATTTTTTTTTGATAAATATCATTGCACTTTCTGCCACAAACAATTATGAATCAATTCAACTTATAAAAGTCTAGACAACAGATGATTATGAGATGAATTCATTTGATTAATTAATCAATAGAACTGATTGCAAAGTCATTTTCCCATTTTGAATTCTAGAGGTTGGCCTTAAAACAATAAAAACTTTTGTAGTTAAATTTGCAGCAATTCTATTACAACTTTGATCAGGTACCTAATTTGATTTTCTGACAGTACTAATGTTGCTTTGGTTTTACCAGGATTTGAACTAATGATTTTTTCACTTTGGTCAGCCCTTTTGAGGGTCAAATGATAATCCCCATGGAAGCCTAGTATTGGCATAAAAGATAGGAAAATGGTTCAATTAACTTTGAATAATTAATCAATAAGTGAGTCAAAAAAAGTGTGACTCTTTTTGGCATAGGATGCAAAACCTGAATAATAATAATAAAAGGTGGGACATAAAATAGGTCTTTTTTCAATGACTTTGCATTTTGGGGGATGAGAGGATATTCTGCTTCAAAATTTTATGCTTCTTTGGTCAATTCAATTCAGAGTCGGGATAAATATAGAGTTGACATGGTCCACATGGCTGGGCCAGACAGACTTTGAGGTTGAGTTCAAACAGTTGGCTTCTTAGTCAGAGTAAAAATGTAGCAACTGCTCTTACAATTTTGTTTATCATGAATATCATCAAAGCCCAAGATATTGCTGTTGTAAATATTTAAACATGAGGAAAGTAAAGTTAAAAATATTTTTGTATTAGGATATATTAGACAAAAATTTGAAGAAAATGTTTTCACCTTGAGAATGTCCTCGATAGAGGAAAGAAAATCTGATGCAATTGAAATTTCCACATGCATTTGTTTTTCTATATGAGGAAAAAATCACCTATGATTATTTTGCCCCTCAGTCAACCTTTTTTTGCCATTTACCACATACTCCGTATAATTATTATGCAGTCTAACATTTTTGAGACTCATTAATGGCAAGAAAAAACGTGTAGAATGCAATTCTTGTTGAGCTTTAAGCCACCCTTGACTTTTTTCAGCTATTGAAGAAATGACTGTTCGATGGTGGAGGTTTTTTCTACTTTTATTTTCTTTTTGCCAAGATCTAAGGTGTGGAGAATCGAAATTTGCTCTTTTGTATCACGTGTTGTGTATTATGAGGAGGGTTAGGCTTAAACCTCAATGGAAAACAATACAAGTTTCAAGGCAGAGACTCATCAAATTTTGACTCTTTACCCTGCTTGCCACTTCAACCACCATCTCTTGGCTTTGCCAAAAAATTGATTGTTATTTGATTGGTTGAAAAAAGTGTAAGTGACTTGACAAAATCTTGAAAAGGCAAACAATATACTTTGAAGGATTCAGGGTCAGACAAAAACATTGAAAACTCTTCATGATGATGGGTGATAATACACTTAAAGGTTAAAGGTTGGGTCTTTTTCCTTAGAACTTAACTATTCCTCCTCAGTCTAATTCAGAACTTTTTAAACTGTAAAACACGTACCTCTAGACAATATCTTTGAAACCTTTTTTATAATCTAAGTTTATAAAGTTAATAAACCTACAAATTTTTATAAAATATTTCTCTGACTTTTCCTAATCATAATTCATTTTCTAACTTATGAAATTTCACAAAAGGTTTCCCCCCACTTTCCCGGCATATGTCTACGTGAATTGTCATTCATTCATTATTGCCCTTCTACAATTAATAGGTAGTATTCATTCATGATTGCCTTCTTTGCCATCTTGAGGCCAGGCTTAATCTAGAAAGAGATCTAGATTTTAATATATGCACACACATAAAAAGCACGTGTATTTTAAGGAATTAATCAGTCAATGTCTGACTGCACTCTTGCTTTGGCACTAAAACTTCAAATTTAGAACTCTTGCTTTGGTATTGGAACTCAAACTTTCATTGAAAGTAACTCAATGTAGGATAGGTCTGATTTTTGAGGTTAGGAAACTTTTGAGATACTATAACTACCTTTTTAGAATAACTGCAAATTTTAGGGTTTCGAAGGTATTGCATTACGCCTTGTCATTTGTGATCATCCAAGGATACCCTGGGTGGGAGTCCAGACCAGCAAAAAACCTACTCGTCCACCCAGCTTGTGTATGTGAAGAATACAAAAACTAAAATTAAAGAAAATCTTTTGAGAAAAAAATGTGATTTAAAAAATTTGTTTGATTAAGTAAAGCAACATATGGCCACTTTAAGGGGAAAGGGCATGTTAAACTTTATTCTTGAGTATAACTCGGTTTTATATCCTTCACTTAAAAGTTTTGAACAATTTTCAAATATTCTGGCCCTGAATCTTTATTCAATTTTCTCCAAATGCCTGCAAAAAATGAAAGGGTTTGAAATATACTTTGAACGTGACGATGATGTTTCTTCCATTAACCTTGTCAATAGTATCAATTGTAAAATAAAACAAAAAACACTAATCTACACAAAGGGGTTAATTATTTTCTTCTATGGTTGAATTTATTAGAAAACATTCCCACCAATTTTCTAATAAAAAAAGACTTTTTCAATTATTTTTTGGCAACTAAAATACAAAAATAAGAAGTTTTTGTGCTTCAAAAATTCTCAAATATTTGTGAAAAAGCATTCAGGGTTCTCATAATAGAGCACAAAATGGTTTGAAGGGGTTTATTTGCTCTTTCAAAAATGTTTGAAAATCACTTGGAGGTAACTTATGAAAGAAAAACTCAACTTGCAACAAGAGGGGCCATCATGGCTGAATTGCAGACATTGTCAAGCTTGGACAGCTGGGTTACAAGTTTCAAGTCATTTTATGGGAAAATCCAACAACAAATGGGTGTAATCTTTGTTACTTCAATATTTTAAGTTGGCAATGCAGCCTTTTAAAGAGATAGTGTTAGGGTACAAAATAACTAGATTATTCATTGAGAAACAAATGTGTTTATATAAGTAGTGGGCGAGGTAAGCCAAATCTTTGTTAGCTTATAGTCAGTGGTGGATAAGAAAGGAATGTGAGGTCAAAACCTCTTACCAGATACTTGGCACTATACTTTTGCACCATGTTAGAATGTTTTAAAATGTTTAAACCATTCATTACAATTGAGTGTTAAGGATATCACCAAAATGTTTGAAGTTTACTGTGTTTTGTTTGAACTACTGTTCAGTGACCCGGGGAATTGTTCCCTGGGTCAAAAGCTCTTTAAAAGTTTTATAACACGACTGTTGTATTCGATGGAGAAATTGAAAAATACAAATAGAAATATAAAAGCTTTAATTCAAATATATCAAGTAAGAAGGATCCTTTTTGAAATCATAATGGAGTTAAGAAAATTCATGGTTCTAAACTTCAATTAAAGTAAGAGTATTATAAAAATTACTCCAATAAAACTAAACTGTCTTTTTTCATTCACAAAATGTATTTTGCATGAAATTTAAAGATGATATTAAAAAATGAATAATCTAAATGGGTGTATTGGCTAAAACAACATTGTTAGAAGATCAATCTAGAGAAGTCTCTGACTATGACTTGAACAGGGTTGTTGTTTAATCATCCGGAAGTGTGGACCCCGACCACAATGGTAAAAAAATGGCAAAAATCCTTGACTGAAATCTCTTTTTTTCTCTTTCCAGTGCATTTCACAATCAATTTTAGGAGTAAAAATACGAAATAAGTAGAAACATCCGACTACTCCAACTCCTTGAATCAACCAGGTTGGCGCCCTCCTCTTACTCCTCCACCCCACTCTCGCCGGTAGGGGATCCTCCTTCGCTGCCGTTAGGTTTGGATCCAGGTGCTGAAAGCAGTGGCAGTAAGTTTGTTAATGTTAAATTTTCATTTGAATTCTGAGGAAGTTTCAGTAAAGCAGATTTGTTCATCAAGAAAGCATCAGAAAGTACAGGATATAACAAGGTATAGGACATTCAGTTGTGTAAATATCGCCAAACTGTTTTCATATTATATTATGAACTTTAAAAATAATGATTGTTTTCTAAACTTTTAAAAATGACAATTTGAAGATGTATCAATGTCAAATGCCAATTGTAAGAAATATTTAAAGTCTTTAATTGTAGCTCCCACTCCATCTATTACGATTTTCTAATTACCATAAAAAGTTGCATGTTAAATTCAGAAATACCGAAGTTTAAAAGAAGATTGCTTTGAAATTAATCTCATTGTTTGTAAAAAGAAACTTCAAGTCTCACATAAAGAACCAGATTATCTTATTGTAAATTATTATTATTATGGTTACTTCAGGGGAGAAAATAAAATCATTTTTTTTGGAAAACCTAGGGAGCTATTTTGCAAAGCAAAAACAAAGATTTGTGAAAAAAGAGAAATCATATGTCTTAGAATGGCATTGATTTCCGGATCTGATTGGTCAAACATGATCTAAAAAATTTCTTTTTTACTTTCTTTATTGGAAGTTGTGAGGTATGAGACATACATCACTAATAACCTTTAAAACTTACCAATAAGAAGTATCTTTAGTTTGCATCAATAGTAGTGTTATAATAATTTTGTGTAGTGTAGACTCATCTGATGTTTTTGCACAATCAACACCTTTGAAAAAGTCCATCTATAGACATAGAAATATATTTATGGTCACTGCATAATACTACCCTGACTATTGATTTTTTGCAATTTGGGGACAGAAGGTTGCCGGCATGGATTGGGATTGGACCAATAACCTTAGATCTTTGTTCACAGTCAGGTGCCAGGGCGACCAGGCGTAGGAGGTTTATTATTCTATATCTTATAAAGATTAAGCTTTTCCTACATTTTAGATGAAAAATAAACCCTTATTCAACTTCTAAGATAATTCAAAATTAGCTTTCAACGAAAATGTCTCAAAATTGGATGGGGAAAAGAGAATTAAGTTTCCTCAGTTTGTGGGAAAATTGAAAGTGTTGAACACAGAACCGGATGGCAGAAAAATCTGAAAATGCCAAACCTCTAAAAAGAAATGAAAATGATTTAGATGGCACCTTAAAATGTCTGTTTTTTCTGATAACGTATAATCATTTTGTAAGACTAAAATTTATGATTTATCAAAATCTTGAAAACACAGATTTAAAAAAAATCTAGGGTAAAATTTTTATTTTATGTAGGAGTTTGGCAACAAGTGTCCATTCTGCATATCTAAGGGCATACATATCTTTTTAGAAATTTAAATAGCTTAGGTCAGTCCTCCCATCACTTTTTATTTAAAAAGTAGCAAAATCTTAATGATATTATGTTACTTTGAACTTTAACCTTATGTGTCTTGGCTTTGCCCATGTTAAAGTTGTCTAACAAAAGCGTGGGGGACTCAAAATGGGCTTAAAATACTCTTAGAGTAGATAGCAAGGCCCATGCAAAGTTTGGTAAAGTTTGGTCATGTCTGATGATGGGAAATACATAGATGTCCACAAAGGTAAAGAGAGATGCTTGGTCACAAAACCTAAAACATAACTAAGCAATTACTTAATTGTTTTAGATTATCAATAATATTAATCTGCAGTATTGACTAGAGCAATGATTACTCAAGGAAATCCTTATTATCAGAGTCACTGCAGATTACTATTTTGAGCCTCAAAACTGCAAGGGGGGGAAGGGGGGGTTCTTAAAACTGGGTTGCTACTAAAAAGAATATTGCGAGGAAAAAAGCCTCTCTTGTAAAATTTTGCCAAATTATAAATTAAATTTTG
>Ga0194133_10006930_pt1 | contig 13759 bp, 14 predicted proteins | sample TA2KigOf40mmetaG_FD_155448 | JGI IMG/M metagenome (GOLD analysis project Ga0194133, IMG submission 155448) | Freshwater microbial communities from Lake Tanganyika, Tanzania - TA2015055 Kigoma Offshore 40m | ecosystem: Environmental > Aquatic > Freshwater > Lake | place: Tanzania: Lake...
GAGCGTCTCGGCTACAAAACGCCAACTCAAGCTCGTCGCGATTTTTCTGTTGAATTCAAAATTGCTGCGTGATTCAATGGCAATAATTCACTCCCAACGCGCTGTCCACCACGTCCGGAGCGGAACAAATTTTGAGCAGCTTTGACTAGTCCTTACGCCACGCATCCTCGAAAGCCCGCCAGAAATTCTCATCGTTCGAGGTCCAATGGTCCGGCTTGGCGCTGATCAACTGAGCATGGTTCAAATGCATTGCGCCATGTCCAAAGGGGCAGATCCATTCGAGCTCTGGCGGCTCTGAAAACAGATTCCGGCTCCAGTTGCCTTTCGCCACCGGCATGCGCAGCCGGTGCAGGCAAACCCGGCAGCGGAATTTTTGGTCCATCCACAAGGCATAACCCAGCAGCAGCAACACAACATCGATCCCCATTACCGAAAATGTGTAAGCCAGATCCTTGGCGAGCTTATGGCCAGGAAACAACCCGCTTACCAGAACCAGCATGCCCATGTGCAGCCCGATCAACAAAACAACCTTCGCCGCAAGCAATGCCAACCACTTCTTCATGCCCCTTAGACGCTCTAATTCTTGAAGAAGTTCCAAACCAGAAACAGCACGTTGGCTGGCCGCTCTGCCAGACGCCTCATAAAATACGGATACCAGGCCTCTCCATAAGGCACATAGAGTCGCACTCGATAGCCTTGCTCAAGCAACTTCCGCTGCAAGTCGCGTCTCACTCCAAACAACATCTGAAACTCAAACCTGTCTTTGGGCGCATAGGTTGCTCCCGACACCATTCGATCATCGTGCGTGGCAATGGCGGGATAATTGCCTCCATCAAGTAGCAGTTTCGCCAGCTTGAGATAGTTGGCGTCGACATCCGCCTTCTCGGCAAAGGCCACTTCTTCAGGCTCCTTGTAGGCACCTTTGCAAAGGCGCACTGGAACGCCCATCGCATTCAATTCCGCCACGTCCCCCTCGGTCCGGAACAGATATGCCTGCAGCACCGCTCGCACGCAGCCATACTCCTCATGGAGCCGCTTGACGATCGACAGCGTGCGATCCACATACTCGCTCGATTCCATATCGAACTCCACCCGAGTATTCGTCTGCTTCGCTAAGGCCACCAATTCTCGCGCATTTTCAAAACACAAGTCCGCATCGATATCCAGGCCCAACTGGGTCAGTTTTACAGAGATCGTCGATTGCACATGCCGGTCGTGCAACATTGTGATCGCCCTAAGACAATGATCCCGGCTTTGATTTGCTTCCTCAATTGCGGTTACGCTCTCTCCCAGATAGTCCAGCGTAGTCAGAATCCCTTCGCGGTTGACCTTTTCACAAACGGCAATCGCTTCTTCCAGGGTGTTCCCCGCAATGAATCGTCTCGTCAGCGGCTTGGCAAACGTTGAATGTTCCATCCAACGCCGCAGACTCTTTTGTTGACTCAGGAAGATCAAGAAGGATCGAAACATGCGAGTGCCACCGCACCCTCATGCTAGCGCAGCAGTTCGAGGGCAAGGACGCCTAACACCGAACCCGCCAGAGCACCAACCAGCACGTCACTCAAAAAGTGCATTCCCAGCACGACCCGGCTTGCCGCGATCGAAACCGCGATAAAGCTGAACTCCATTGTGTATCCCGGATACAACTGTGCCAGTGGAGTCAGAATCGCAAACGCCGTAATCGTATGACCTGAAGGAAAGCTGAACTGATCCGGCGGCAACAACGTTGACCAGCAGTGTGGTGCGATATGGCAGGGACGTCGCCGTCCGGTGAAGCGCTTGGCGAACAGGAAAAAAGCAATGCCAACTCCTGCCGCTAAAAATGAAGAGCCCACCGCGAGATAACGTTTTGGCCCGCCGAACAGGATCAAGATCAGGGCAAGGGCGTACCACAGCCATCCATCCCCGCACCGGGTTGCGCAAATCATCCACAATCGGACCCATTGCGGTGCACTCCATCGGTGCACACGGTGCATCAAGCGGTGATCTCTCGTTTCGATGAAGTCGCGAACTAGCGGAAATACGCTCATTTGGCTAACTCCATCGGTTCAGACGCAAGCTGGTCGCATGCCGTTTCTGTCGTCCGGGATTCTTGCTTTCGCATAGGTCCGTTCAACGCTTCCAGTGCGGGAAACTTCACCGCGAAAAACCGGAAGCTTTGATCCACCCGGTGTCCAGTCAGGCCTGAAAACATGTGAATCCCCGAGTATAGCAACCGCCCTTGCCCTAAACACGCCAACCGCCCCGGCATATCAACGGGCGTTTTCTTGCCAAAAGATTCAAAAGAGCCCATGTTGTCAAGGCCAGCATCAATTACCAGCGTCATGCCCCAGTTATCAACTGTTCAAATTACAGTCACATGACGATCACAAAAAACATTTGTGAAACTCTCTGTTTTCTCCCTGGATAGTTGTTCTTTGACCCCTCCCGAACGTACGATGAGGTTTCAAGATGCCGAAATTGGATCTGATCTACTTCGACGCAGGGGGCGGTCACCGCGCCGCCGCAACCGCGCTGAAACAAGCATTTTCGGATTCTCACCCACACTGGCAGATCCGGCTCATGCACCTCCAGGAGGAAATGTCTTCCTTCGACATCTTCCGCCAGCTCACTGGTACCAAGATGGAAGACGTCTACAATCTCGTCCTCCGCAAAGGCTGGACTCTCGGCTCCAAGCAACTCCTTGTGGCGATGCACCTCATCCTGAAGCTCTACTACCCCCTGCAGGTTCGCCGTCTCAAGGAGTACTGGGCTACCGAGGCACCAGATATCGCCATATCGCTGATTCCCAACTTCAATCGTGCCATCCACGAAGCGCTCCACGCCGTCAGCCCCAAAACCAAACTCGTCTCGATTCTCACTGACCTCGCAGACTACCCGCCCAACTTCTGGATCGAGCGAAACCAGCATCAGTACTTCATTTGCGGCACCGCCAAGGCCGAGCGGCAGGCCCTCGAAATGGGCCACGCCCGCGAGGATGTCTTTCGCGTTAGTGGGATGGTCTTGAACCCTCGCTTCTATCAACCCATCGAAATCGATATTGCCGTCGAGCGCGCAAAGCTTGGGCTCGACCCTTCGCTTCCCACGGCGCTGATCATGTTTGGCGGCTATGGCTCAGCCGTGATGGCCAAGATTGCCCGCCTTCTCGAGGCCAGCAAAAACAGGCTCCAGCTCATTTTCATTTGCGGCAAGAGCACTCAGCTCAAAGAGCGACTCGAATCCATGAACCTGACGGTCCCTCACTTCATCGAAGGTTTCACCACTCAGGTGCCTTACTACATGAAGCTGTCCGACTTTTTTATTGGCAAGCCCGGCCCTGGCTCTATCTCTGAGGCGATCCACCTCGGTCTTCCTGTGATCACAACTTGCAACGCCCTCACACTCCCGCAGGAGATCTACAACACCGAGTGGCTCGTCGAGAACGAATTGGGCATCAAGCTCCCCAGCTTCGGTCACATCGAGCGCGGCGTCACCGAGATGCTCTCCCCCGGCACTCTTGCCCGCTACCAATCCAACGCCCGCAAGATGAACAACCGCGCCGTCTTCGAAATCCCCGCGATTATTGATAAGCTTCTGCAATGATCGGTTTGCTCGCGCTCACTCTTCTTACGGCCCAGGACAACTACACCAATTACATCAATCACCTCGCCCAGCAACACTTGGCGAAACGCAAAGCCACCGTCAATTCAATCACCACAATTGAAGCCGCCAAACAGCGCATGGCTGAATCCCGCGCCAAAATCCTGCGCCAAATCGGGGGACTTCCCACCTTCCGCGGCCCGCTTAAGCCTGTCGTCACTAAAGTACGCGATCAGGGTGCATACATCGTCGAAAACCTCCACTTCGAATCGCTCCCCGGCTACATCGTCACTGCCAATCTTTATCGCCCCAAGTCGGCAGGTCGACACCCTGCAGTTCTTTACTCGATCGGGCATTGGGACGAGGGCAAAATCGCCGGCCAGCGCATCGGCGCGAACCTTGCTGCCAAGGGCATTGTCGTACTCGCCTATGACCCCGTCGGCCAAGGGGAACGGCAGCAAGCTTACAACTCCCACTTCGGCCGCAGCATCATCGGCGGTTCTACAGAGCAACATTTCGTCAACGGTGCTCAGGCTTTGCTCGCCGGCGAGAGTGTTGCCCGATACTTCATCCACGACGCAATGCGCGGCATTGACTATCTGCTAACTCGAAAAGAAGTCGATCCCAACCGTATCGGCGCCTCTGGTTGTTCTGGCGGCGGAACTCAAACCATGTACGTCTCCGCCCTCGACGACCGCATCAAAGTCGCTGCCCCCAGTTGTGTCATGAATTCCTTCGAATATGTCATCCCCGGTCCAGTCGGTGACAGCGAACAGAGCTTTCCTGGTTTTGTGAGCGATGGGCTCGATCAATCCGATTGGGTCTACCTCTTTGCCCCCAAGCCCTGGCTCATCTCCTCAACTGAAGACGACTTCTTTACCCCCGCCGGCGCTAAGGTTGTCTACGAGCAGGCCCAGGCCTTTTACCGCATCTTCGATAAGGAAGCCCAGGTGAAATGGGTCATTGGCCCGGGCGGTCACGGCACTCCGCTCAAAGTCCGCGAAGCCATTTATGACTGGATGGTTCGCTTTTTGCTCGACGGCAAAGGCGACTCGAAAGAACTTGATCTCCCCATGCTGTATGTCGGTGAGCTGTGCGCCTATCCAGATTGTCACGCCCCTGGCAAAGCACTCTACGAAATCATTGCGGAATCCTGGCGCGCCCGCCGCAAACCCTCCGACCCAACCAGGCTGATTACGCAATCAAATACCCCCACCGGCCTCACAGAAGTGAAATGGCTCGGCCCGGAAAACTCAAAGGAACTCTTTGTTGTAATCAATGACGGCATCCCCGCCGAACGCCGCGCCGAAAGTCTCGCCAAACTCGGCAATCGCATCAAACTCGTCAAACTCCCCGGTACTTCCAATCTGGGCCGCTACAGTGGCGGATGGATCGACCATACTCGCGCTTGGCTCATCGGCTTGAACCTCCCCAGCATTCGAGCCAGCGACCTCTTAATTGAAATCCGCAAAGAGCTCGATCGGTATGAGAAGGTCCACCTTCACGCTTGGGCCTGGGGAGGAATTACCGCGTTATACGCTTCCCACGCCGAACCCCGCATCGCCAAAGTCTGGATCGAACGCACCCCATATTCCATCTCTCTTGCAATGGATTCCCCAATCCATCGAAATCTCCACGAGGCCATCGTTCCAGGTCTCGCGCTTGCTGGCGATTTCAAAGACTTCACCAGCAAGCGCACCTTCTGGGTCGATGCCCACGATTGGAATGAAAACCGCATCGAACGCGAATTGCCAGGAGTTTACCGCCGGCCCTTCGAACAATCTGATGCCGACCTACTAGCTGCCTTTCGTAAACACTAGCTTGGTTGTGAACTCACCCTGCGGAGCGGTGATCGTGTTTTCGATCGTCATGGTCTTGCCGTCTTCCGACAGGCTCCACATTTCGCTTTGGCCGATTTCCATCCCGTTAAATTCGCTCTTGGTCGCAACGTTCAACTTTGTGCCCTTCCAGTTCGCCTTTACCTTCGCCTCGCGCCCGCGCATCTGCACCTTGGCTTCTTTGCCGTCGGTCGAGTAGCTGCTCTCGGCATTCATCTCGCCACGTTCACTCTTCTGGTAGGACTTGATCTTCATCTCGGGGTCCTTGTGTTCGATATGCCGTTCCATCTTTTCAGGAGGTGGCATCATGCCAAAGTCGCTCTTGGCCAGGTCAACTACCCAGTGGCCAGAGAAATCAGGCTTGTCCGCCGCGATCATTATGGCGACAGGGACAAGCATCAGGAAAATTCGTCGGATCATGTTCCCAATGTAATATGGATCTGTGAGAGAAATCCTTTCACTCCTTCTGCTGGCCGCCGCGGTCTCCGCCGAGAGCTGGCAAAAAATCAACGCCGGCCCTTTCGAGATCTACGCAACCGACGATATCCGCGCGGCCAAGATCCTACTCGGCACCCTCGAGCAACTTCGCGGTCAACTCGGCGACATGATCGGTGTTGCCGAACCCAAACCCCTCTGGCCCATCCGCATCGTCATCGCCAAAGGCCAGCGTCCTACTCGCCTCACTCTCACGACTGCGGTTCACAGCATGCTCCTGCCCGAAGCGGCTATGAGCCGAAACCAGAAGCGTGACATCCTTTCGATACTCCTTAAAACCAACGCGGGCCCCCTTGAGCCTTCGCTCGAAGACGGCTTCCTCACCGTTCTCAGCACAATCGATGCTGACCGTCCTCGCGTTACCCTCGGCACCGTCCCCACGGCCGAACGTCAAACCCCCGATTGGGTCCTCCTCAATTACCTCATCACGAACGACCTCTACCGCGGTCGCCTTAGGGTCTTTCTCTCAAATCTCATGAAGGGCACCGACAAACCCACAGCCCTCCGCAACGCATTTGAAAAAGAAGAAGCCGCCCTTCGCGAAGAGGCGAAGGCAGCTCGCGCTAGCTTCGCTCCTGTTACTTTTGCCGCTCGCCCGATTTATCCTGAACGCGAATACCGCGCTCGTGACATCGAATCCACGGAGGGTCGCCTTCAACTTGCCATCGCCCAACTTGCAGACCCAAACCTGCGCGACAACGCTCGCCGCGTCTGCTCTTCGCAAGCGACCGAGCCCGAAGCCCAGGCCTGCGTAGCTGTCGCGTACGAACTCGACAACAAACCAGACCTTGCAGCGCTTGAAGCGGAAAAGGCCCTCACCTTTCACCGCATGTTGTACCTCGCCGCCGTTGGCCAACCCGATCGCCTCAAGCATCAGCAGCATCTCTTCACGCTCCTCCAGCTAAAACCCATCTACCCCGAAGCTGCTCTTGCCTTTGCAAGCAAAGAGAACGACCCGGCCAAAGCTTTCAAAGCCCTCAAGGACGCGGCCCCGGCTGCTCTCCGCGACGCCAATTATCAAAGCCAGCTCGCCAAATGGGCGCAATCCGCTGGACTTTTCCCAGACGAAGCCAAAGCCTGGGCCGCCGCTGAACGCGCCGCCTTCAACCCCCAGCAAAAAGAAGCTCTTCGCCAGGCCCGCCTCGGTGCGCAGGACCGTCGCTACGAAGCCGAAGCACAAGCTCGTCGCGAAGCCGAAGAGGCCCGGCTTAAAGACATCGAGAGAGTTCGACAGGAAAGCCTGCGTCGCGTCCGCGAAGCAGAAGCCAAAGCCCGCGGCCAACTCACCCCACTGGAACCCGGTACCAAGATCGAGCGCTGGTGGGACGGCGAACAACCCACTTCCACCCTGACCGCTACTCTCGTTCGCGTCGAGTGCCTCAGCGCCGGCAAAGCCCGCTTTGGCCTTGCTACTGAAAACGGAAAGATCACAACTTTCGACGTCGATAATCCATCGAAGCTGATCCTCTCTGGTGCTGGCGCTGAAACCTTCTCGTTCTCCTGCGGCACCCAAAAGCCTGCCCGCAGAGTCAAAGCTGGCATCAAAGACCAACGCATCCTGTCCCTGGAACTTCTCCGTTAACATGAATCCCTCAAGCCGATGGTGGGTCGTTGCGATCTTCTACTTATCTTCCAGCATCAACTATCTAGACCGACTCATCCTCGGAGCCGTCTCACCCGCCTTTATGGCCGAGTTTGGACTCAACCTGGAGCAATACGGCCAGTTCCAGGCGCTTTTCGGTCTCGTCTATTTGATTAGTTCCCCTTTGATGGGCTGGTTCCTCGATCGCGTCGGCCTCAACCTCGGCACTTCCTTAGCCCTTGCCTGGTGGAGCATCGCGGGGATGGCCCGCGGGCTCACCACCGGCCTTGCTGGATTGCTCACCACCCACGGTCTCGTCGCCATTGGGGAAGCTGCTGGTATCCCCTCCACAGCCAAAGCCGCCCAAACCTACCTCAAGCAAGAAGAGCGTGCTATTGGCAGTTCCATGTCGCAAATCGGCTTGGTGATCGGCATGACCCTCGCCGCCTTCATTGCCAACTTCTGCATGAATCATTGGGGCTGGCGCAGTGCCTTTTTTGTCGCGGGTTCTCTTGGCATGTTGTGGATCCCCCTCTGGTTTTGGGCCTCAACAAAGGCCCCGATCCAGGAAGCCGCACCTGAATCGAAAGGCTACGACATACGTGGGATCCTTTCCATGCCCCAGACCTGGGGCTTCGTGCTTGCCAACATCTTCTCCCTGGGCATCTTCCTTTTCTGGACCAACTGGACAAACCACTACTTCCGCCTCACCTTCAAAATGTCCACCGAGAACGCGAACCTGCTCGGCCCTCCACTGCAGGCCATTTCGCTCATTGGTTCCTTCTTTGGAGGCTGGCTCTCGATGCGCCTCATCCAGAAAGGCTGGGTCCCTATCGTTGCCCGCCGTCGCATCTACCTGATCGGTGCAATTGGCATGACGCTTTCCGCCCTTGTCCCCTTGGCGCCCAACATTGCTATTGCCTTCGCGCTCATCTCTCTCAGCTACTTTGCTTCTTCGCTCGCTAGCGTTAACCTCTACACCATGCCCCTGGACGCCTACGGCGGCAGCAGCGCCGCCTTTGCTGTATCGCTACTCACCGCCGGCTACGGGGTCCTCCAACTTCTTGCCTCTCAATCCATTGGCTGGGTTGCCGACCGCCGCGGCTTCTCCCCCATCTGCGTCGCCATCGCCTTCCCTCCATTGATCGGCTACCTCTTCCTCGAATGGACCAAGAAGCGATGACCGCTCGCCCCGGTGCCCCCGAGGACTGGCCGCGATACCGCCAACTCCTCGTTCACTGCCCCCAGGCCGCCCAATGGGCCGATGGCTACCCGTCACTTTGCATTCAAGAGCACGAGGAAATTCTGGCCTTTGTCCTTTACCGCATCGTCGCCGGCGAAGGCGAGATCCTCAACCTGGCCGTCCACCCCGAATCACGTCGCCGCCACTTCGCTACAGCTCTTCTCAACGCACTTCTGTTGGAAGCCTCCATCTGGCACCTCGAAGTCTGCCTTTCGAACTACCCCGCCATTGAGCTCTACAAGTCTCTCGGTTTCAAGCAAACCACCCAACGCCCCAACTATTACAACGACGGTGAAACCGCCCTCCTCATGTCCCGCGTCCTTGCATAATCAACTCATGCGCCGTCGTGTTGCCATTCCGCTCTTACTTGGCCCGAGCCTTGCGGCGCAGCCCACCCCACCCTCCTTGGAGATCTTTTCTCAAATCGCCTCCGATGAGCCCAAAGTCTTCAACCCCGCCATGGCTGCTCTCACGCGTCAATGGAAAAACTCCTACGCAATCATGCTGCTCGAGATGCTCACAATGCTCGCGGCAGACGATCCAGCTCGCGCGCGTCTGTTGCGTTTTCTCGAACTTCGTACTGGCCAATCCTTTGGGCTAAAGCTCCATGACTGGCACCGCTGGATCTGGGCTCAGCCTTACGATCCGCATCCCGACTACTCCATTTTCAAGGGCTTTCTCTATGCGAATCTCGATCCTCGCATGCAGTCCTTCTTTCCGTCCAACCGTCTTACCCCATCGCGAGTTCGTCTCGATCAGGTGGAATGGGGCGGCGTCCGCGTCAACGGCATCCCACCTCTCATCAATCCGAAAACGATTCCCGCTTCTGAAGCTACCTATCTCAAGGACAATCACATCGTATTCGGTCTCACTATCGGTAACCAGCACCGCGCCTACCCCAAGCGAATTCTCGCCTGGCACGAAATGGCTCTTGACTTGGTCGACGGCCAGAACATCTGCCTCGTCTACTGCACACTCTGTGGCACCGTGATTCCCTACATTGCGAAGTCAACCTCCGGCAGCCACACCTTCGGTACATCAGGTCTTCTCTACGAATCGAGCAAGCTCATGTTCGATGAAGAAACCAAATCGTTGTGGTCAACTCTGCAGGGCCAGCCCGTCATCGGACCCCTCGCAAACTCCGGCATCCAGCTCGACTTCGCCAATGTCGTCACAACCAATTGGGTGGAATGGCGCACCCTTCATCCCGACACCACTGTGCTCTCGCTCAATACCGGCCACAGTCGCGATTACGGCGAAGGTGTTGCTTACCGCAGCTACTTCGCAACCGATGAACTCATGTTCCAAATTTCCCGCCACGACAAGCGCCTTTCGAATAAAGACGAAGTGCTCGTCTTGCGCCTTCCCGGACGTTCGCCACTTGCCATTTCAATGGCATACCTTCGTAAGCATCCAAAGTTCGAAACTACGCATTCCGGCCTATCGATTTCAATCGACACCAATCGCGGCGGTGCCACATCCGTCACAGTGGATGGAAAGCCTTTTCCTGCTCATCGTTCTTTCTGGTTCGCTTGGCATACTCAGTTTCCAGAATCCACCCTGATCCGTTAACCTGCTACTCGAACCATTCGCACTGGCCGTCCTTCCAGGAACCTGATACTCCCAGCCCTTCGCCATCGTAGCGATCCCCAAGAACGAATCCGCAAAGCATCCCCACTTCTCCAAAACTGTGATGCAATCATAGAACCATGCAACAGGAAGTTTTTGATGTTGTAGTCGTCGGCTCCGGCGCCGGCGGCGGCACTGCAGTCCACATCCTCACCGCCAAGGGCCTCAAAGTCGCCCTCATTGAAGCCGGCCCCATGCTCGATCCCTTCAAGGAATTCCTAGAGCACAAACTGCCCACCGACTACGACCACCGCGGTGCAGAAGAAGGCGGCAAATATTACTGTGGCAAGGGTAAGCCCTTCGGCTTCTTCTCCACCACTTCGGGTGGTTGGGAGCTTGAAGGTGAGCCCTACACTGTGGGCGAAGGCAGCCAGTTCTCCTGGTTCCGCTCGCGTATCCTCGGCGGACGCACGAACCACTACGGCCGCATGTCCTTCCGCTTCGCCGAATACGACTTCAAGCCTTACGACAAAGACGGTCTCGGCTTTAACTGGCCGGTCTCCTACCAGGACATCTCTCCCTACTACGACAAAGCCGAAGAATTCATCGGCGTTTGCGGTACGGTCGAAAACGTCCCATCCTGCCCTGACGGCAAATTTCAACCAGCACCTGCTCCTCGCGTTCACGAGGTGCTCGTAAAGAAAGCTTGCGATCAGCTCAACATTACCTGCATCGCCAATCGCCGCGCTGTCATTCACAAGCCCACTAACGGTCGTGCACCCTGCCACTATTGCGGCCAATGCGGCCGCGGCTGCCAGACCGCTTCGGCTTACTCAAGCGCGCAAGTCCAGGTCTTCCCCGCAATGAAGACCGGCCGGCTCAGGATCTTCGACAATTCGATGGCCCGCGAAGTCCTTACCAACGGCAACGGCAAAGCTACCGGCGTCCTTCTCATCGACAAGCGCACCCGCACGGAGCGCACCATCCGCGCCAAGGCTGTCGTTCTGGCTGCCAGCGCCTGTGAGTCTACTCGTATCCTCCTCAACTCCAAAACAAAAGAGTTCCCCAATGGTTTAGCCAACGGCTCCGGTCTCCTGGGCCGTTACCTCATGGACACCGTCGGCTTCGGCCTCTCCGGCTACGTGCCTGCCCTCGAAGGGATGCCGCACTACAATACCGACGGCAACGGCGGCGCTCATCTCTTCATGCCTTGGTGGCTTTGGGATAAACACTCCAAGCTTAATTTCCCGCGCGGCTATCACATCGAAATCGGTGGCGGCTACAACCTCCCCGGCGTCGGCTCTTATCACGGAGCCGCCCGACGTCACGGCTATGGCGCGGACATGAAGACCAAGATCCGCGAATCTTACGGTGCCTCGATCGGCTTTGCGGGTCGTGGCGAAATGGTCCCCAATATTCATTCCTACTGCGAGCTCGACCCCAACGTCGTCGACAAATGGGGCATCCCTGTCCTCCGCTTCCACTTCAAATGGACCGACTACGAATGGAAGCAGGCGCGCCACATGGAGAAGACTTTTGCGGAGATCATCACCGCCATGGGCGGCCGCGTCTCCGGCCTCAGCGCTGCCCAGCGCGAAGCCAACGGCATCTCTGTTCCCGGCACGATCATTCACGAAGTCGGCGGCGCACGCATGGGCACAACCGCCAAGAATTCCGTCCTCAATGGCTATTGTCAGGCCCACGAGATGAAGAACCTCTTCGTCATGGACGGAGCCAGCTTCGTTTCGAATCCCGACAAGAACCCCACACTTACCATCAACGCACTCGCCTGGCGCGCCAGCGACTTCCTTGCAGAAGAGATGAAACGCGGCAATGTCTAACCAATTCGTATCTCTCGACTCCCTGGATCGCCGCGCTGCCCTGCGCTCGATCGCCCTCGCCATCACGGCCACCGGAACTCTCGATCTCGAAGCCGCCCAGCACGTGCACACTGAAACCGGTGGCGAGAAAGCGAAGACCGGTACCTACAAGCCCAAGGAGTTCACTCCGGGCGAATTTGCACTCCTCGGCCGCCTCGCCGAACTCATCGTCCCTGCCGACAAGATCTCCGGCAGTGCGAAGGACGCTGGCGCTTCTGAGTTCATCGACACACTCTCGAGCCAAAACGAAACTCTGGCCGACATCTTCCACGGTGGCCTCGCCTGGCTTGATGCCGAGATGCGCCAGCGCTACAACACTAACTTTGTGGCCGCCAAGCCCGATCAACAAACGGCAATGCTCGACCTCCTGGTCGCCGCAGAACGCTATGAGTCTGAACGGCGCGCCGAGCAACTTGTTTACGAGAAAGCTCCTGTCTACAAGGAATTCAGTTCCTACACGGTCAAGCGCGAACATCCCCAGGCTGTCGGCGCACGTTTCTTTGACTGGGTCCGCAAGATGACCGTCGACGCCTTCTACACTAGCCCCATCGGCTTCAAAGACCTCGGCTACATGGGCAACAAGGCCCTTTCGAAGTACGAGGTCCCCAAAGAGTCCATGGAGTACGCCCTCAAGCGCAGTCCCTTCGCTAAGGGCTAACGTCGCAATGCTGCGATTCGTGCTGCTCGCTCTAATCGCGGAGATAATGGCAGGCCAAACACCTCCGCGGCTGAGCAAACCTCAAGAATATTCCCAACGAATCGATCCGCTTCTTCAAATCAAGAATTTTGGAATGTCCTACTCCGAAGACGGGGCGGCTGACGGAAGCATCCTTCGTCCGCATGATCGGAGCTTGTTGAGTCCTCATACACTCTCTCTGGTCAATCTTCGGAACCAGGCGATTCCCATTCTCATTGATTGCCTTTCTGATCAACGTGTGAGCGCGGCCGTTTTCCAAGGAAACAACATTACAAGGCAGATTCGTGTCCCAATTGGCTATCTCTGTCTCGATCTACTGCTGGAACTCACCACGGCAGCGGGAATTTTCATTCGAGATTGTGCCGATGACGGTCTTGGTGCATGCGTCAATCAGGATTACTACTTCCGGCCTGATGACTACTCAAACTGCTGGCCAGATCACTGTCTGCCCAAGCCTTGGTTGTTTCGAGTTCAAGCCAATTGGAGAAGGGCCTATACTGCAAGGCGGCTGAAGTTCGTCAATCCGCCTCCCAGCCTGTGACCTTAACGCCGCGCATCCTCTCTCTGCAGTATTTATCTAGTTTTTCAATTCTGGGGCGGATTGATGAATCAGAGCAGAGTCGGCCAATGTATTCGTGCCTGAGCGCTGTCCAGCTATGCGCTGAAGCCCATTACGCTTGACGGAATACTCAAGGCGGAATATACTTGATCTTGATAGCGTCCTTCAGATGCCGCGACACAACGTCCCTATGTCAAGACGTCCAAACTTCGTCCAGCGGATTCATAGTATCTCGACCTTCAGTTAAGCCCTTCGCCTCGATATAAGGTTGCTTTGCCCAAGGCGCGCAGCGGTCAAGGCCAAGCGCAGCTTGCCCG
>Ga0194133_10006932_pt1 | contig 13754 bp, 3 predicted proteins | sample TA2KigOf40mmetaG_FD_155448 | JGI IMG/M metagenome (GOLD analysis project Ga0194133, IMG submission 155448) | Freshwater microbial communities from Lake Tanganyika, Tanzania - TA2015055 Kigoma Offshore 40m | ecosystem: Environmental > Aquatic > Freshwater > Lake | place: Tanzania: Lake Tanganyika...
TCAACTATAAAAAATGCCCTGCTCAATAACGATTGAGCAGGGCATTGAGCGAAACTTTTTAAGTTCTTTGCTTACCGATCTGTGGTTTCCAAGTTGGTTTAGTCAGCTCGGTCGCTAGGTCGGGGTATTTTGGTCGATCTAAAATTAATAAATAGTCTATATGTATATTTCTATAGCGGGTCTACCACTAGTACTTCCAGAGTATCCGTCACTATTTATAGTATAGGTACCTGCTCCATCAGTTAAACTGTGATAAGTAAGTCCACTACTGTTAATATAACTTTGTCCAGTTGAACTCCAATTGGTAGGTACCTGGCCCCAAGCGAATGTTATGCCTAGATTATCTCCAGTCCAACTAAAATTAGCTATATCAAAAGTATTATACCCGCTGTAAAAACTAGTTGATTCTGGTCCCCAAACAATTGCATATCCAGTATTACCAGGATTATTACTAGTACCGTTACTGTGATTTTTTAAACCAATTGCCCAATTTGGATATGGTTGATAGTTAGGTACACCGCTTACATAAAACCTTAACTGTTGTATAGTACCACTAGATTTACCAGTAGCTGCTGTAATTTCTGCTGCACTATAAGTAAATGCTATTATTTGTCTACGATAATATTGATTAACAGGACTAACTGGATTCTGATTACCATTAGAACCACTAACACTAACAATATTATACCAGGCTGGTCCAACTGTACAATCAACCCAACTTACACTATAATTTTGTGTCTGACCACCACTTACTAATCCATTTCCACTGTTTGAGAATACAAACGTCCAATTTCCGGTAAAATTACTAAAAGTATAGTTACCAAAATTCCATTCTCCGCTACTATTTGTAGTAATAGTGCCGCTTGTAGTACCACTAAAATTAACAACAGTATTTGGAGGAGCATTAATTAGCTTTAAATTAGAAGCTACACCATTACATTGTTGATTAGTATAACCACTTCTTGATGGTGTTAGAATTACTGAAGGACTGTAATATGTAACAGCTGTTACTGTTACAGTAGCACTAGCTTGTGCACTATTTTGCACATTGCTGGCTGTTAATGTATAAGTAGTTGTGTTAGTTGGGCTAACACTAACGCTGCCGCTACTAACTGGGCTAACATTGCCGATACCACTAATACTAGCACTAGTAGCATTTGTTGTACTCCAAGTAAGTGTACTACTATTACCGCTTGTTATACTTGTAGGGCTTGCGCTTAGACTGGCACTAACACCTGGTACGGTTGAGGTACTACTTAGCGTTAGCGTACCAAAAGCATTAGTTGCAGTAAGTGTATATGTAGTAGTAGCCCCTACATTGTATTCTAATATCTGGCCACTGCCTTGAGTACCCCAGTTAGTGCTCTCAAATCCTTGATCACTGTCAATTCTAACACTAGGTGTTGGATTTCCACTAATACTCCAAGTACCGCTTATATTTGAGTAGCCAGTATGACTACTAGGACTAACACTAAAAGTACCGCTTGGGGCTGTGCCACTACCAGGTATTGCTATATTACCAGTGGCTGTTGCTAGCGCACTACCATCTAAATAAGCACCAAATCTAAAGTACTCTGTAGATTCTACCCCATCAACATTTGGAGTTACTGTTATAGTATGTATGCTAGTATTACTAGAACTACTAGTAACAATGCTAGTTGGACTAATAGTTACTTCGGCACTTGCATCTATACCGCTAGTAGGTGCTAGTGTACCAAAAGTAAAGGTTCTATTTCTAATACTATTTGCTGTAAAAGTAATGTTATATCCCGTACCCTCATTCATACTACCAGGTATAGCCCCAAAAGTATAGCTTGGCGCATTATTACTAACTACTTTCATATTACCACTAGTTGCTAGCGTAGTACCGGCACCGTTTCTTGCTTGCACTCTAAACCACTCTTCACCATCGGCAACAAAATCTTGATTTGGTGTAAAATATACTTGTGTACTATAAGAGTTGCTATTTACACTAACGCTGCTAGTATTTAGCGTAACTTCGCTTGCAGCACTAGTTCCACCATTATCAGGTGCAACTATATAAAAATAAGCTATATTTCCATTCCAATTAGTAGCATTAAATGTTACACTATACTGTACCCCCTCACCAAGATCACCTGGTACGCTACCAAAACTCCAGCTAGGTACTGGTGTTTGACTAGTATCGTTAATAGTTGTGCTTGTTGCCGAACTAGCAGTATCGTAAAATATATCGCTAAAATTGCTAGTAGTAGATAGTTGCCACTTAAAACTTTCTGTAGTTGATTCAGTGGTAGCATCAGCTACCGTAGTAATACTAAGATTTTGAGAGCTTCTAGGCCATTGATTAGCCCAGCTGCCACTTGTACTACCACTAAAATCAGCGGTTGAAGTATTAGTTCCAACAATTCTCCAGTAAAGTGTTCTGTCTAGTGTATCTAATAGCGTAAAACTAAAGGTGGCTGTATCACCTTCATTTACACTACTAGGAGCGCTAACTCCTTGCAATTGCGGTTGTGGAGTACCAGTCCACAAGCTAACACGTATATTACTAATGTTGTTATTAAGCGTAGTTGCTGAAAAACCAGTAGTTGTCCAATAGTTACTAAAGCTATACGCTCCTGGATAAACTCCTATGGCACCATAGTAAGTTCCTGCTGGTAGCGTTAGTGATAGTCTACTACTAAAATTAACACCACGACCATCAACACCATCATTATCACCAGCACCGGTAGTATGTTGTAGTATACCGGTACTATTATAAACGGCTATAGTAGTATCAGTGCCATTTGAACCTATTGGTAGTTCATGCTCAGTACTAAAAATTATTGTGGTTTGGCTGCTTAGGGTCCATGTTGTCCAATATACACCACTGCTTATATAACTACCACTTAAACTTTGACCAAGTGTATTTAATGAAATAGATGCTGCACTAGGTGCTGATGTTAAACTTGTATCTCTAATTATTACGCTAGCGTTTACATTAGTATAATCATCTAGCCTAATAGTAAAGGTTTCATCACCTTCAGTAGTTAAATCAGAAGTAGCTGTATAATTTAATACTGTACCGTTACTCACACTGCCAGTTAAACTAGCACCGCTAATATCTGCACTAGCTATTCCAATAATACTATAATTAAAGCTGCCGGCCTGATTAGTTGTAAAAGTTATGCTAAAACTACCACCCTCATTTACTTCACTAACACTACGAGTAAATGTTCTTGTTATAGGCGTTGTACTAGTATCAGTAACATTAATTGGGCCTATCGAGCCCCAGCGATTAGCATCTACAGGATTGCCGCTATTCCAGGTACTTGTAGTAAAGAAATATATATAAAATTGTTCTGTACCTTCAGTTGTAGAATCTGCATTTAATGTTACAGTAATTGTACGTTGTGCTCCAGCTCCGGTTGCACTTTGAAATGTATTGTTACTAGGAGTATAGCTTGATACGTCTCCTGCAGTAAAACCTGCTCCACCGACTATTTTAAAGTATATATTTTGAGTTATACTATCTTGTATAGTAAATACAATACTAGTACTATTACCTTCATTTACTGGATTAGGGGTTATAGAAACATTAGAAACATTTAGTGTAGGTGTTTGACTAGTATCATTTACGCTTACTGTTGGGCTTTCATATAGTAAAGTAGTATAACTACTATCTGCATAAAATCCTATAGTAAAGCTTTCGGCAACAGCTTCAGTAGTATAATCAGTTTTAATAGTAATATTTGGTAAAGTTCGCTGAACTTGTCCTACAACAGTATATATTGTGCCATTTAAGCTAGTATCTACATCATCTAATGTAAAATTGGCGCTACCATTGGTTTTCCAGTATACAGGTGTATTTGCAGCTGTAAAATCTAGTGTAACTGTTAAACTAAGTGTTTTATTACTAGTTTCATTTAAGTAGATTAAACCTGTACCCCCATCTACAGCAGGACTAGAACTATAAAATGATACTGTAGGAGCCGGTGTTTTACTAGTATCACTTATGATAATAGTTTGTGTATCATAGGTATATCCAGCTGTATCGACCACTTCTAGTATTAAAGACTCAGTGGCGCTTTCGGTAGTTTGATCTTCTGTTATTGATACTGTCCAGACTCTACGTTGTGCAATTAATTCTCCACTACTATAAATATCTGTAAGAGCTACAAAGCCGCTGGGACTAATTGTTGCATCACTACTATTAGCTGCGCTACTGCTAGCTATTTGTAGCTTAAAACTACGTCCGTCGTAAATATAAGATCCAAAATTCCAGTTACCTATAACACTAGCACTTTGCCCCTCATTTCTACTAGGAGTAGTTGTGGAAAGATCTAACATTTCTCCATTAGCAGCAGACTGACTGCTGTCGTTAACTCCTATTGAAATACTTGGATTAGATCCATGTGATAATGTTAGTGTAAATGTTTTAAATCCATCTGTACGACTATCTGCACTAGTAACAAAAGTTTTACTAGTACTTGCGTTTTGAAATGTTCCTGATAAAACCGGAAATGTACCGGCTACATGTAAATTATTACCATCTAAACTATCGAAATTACTACCTACAGTATAGTTAAGAACTGTGCCAGGTTCTACATATGTTGTGGCTACACTAATCGTAAAGCTATCACCTTCATTAATATTTCCTGTTGCAGGTGTTCTAGATAGTGAATATGTAGCCGCAGGAGTAGCTGTATTGCTAACTGTAAATGTTAGTGATCTGATAACTAATCCATTACTATCAAACAGTTCAAACACATATTGCTCTGTATCATTAACTGCATCTATAAGTGGAGTAAAAGTAACACTAGAACTATTACTTTGAATTGTCATTGTACCGCTGGAGTAATTTCCTGAAAAATCTGTACTTGTTAAAGTATCTCCAGTTAAGGTCCAATTAAATGTACTACCATTGGGAACATTTGTAGTTGTTAATGTTATAGTAAAATTAGTCCCTTCTAGTGGACTTGTTGGTGTTATGCTTAGACTGTAGGTAGCGTTAGGAAACGTGCCGCCCTCACTAGTTGAGTATCTGCCACCATCACTAAGTATAACATAGTTTTGGGCATTGCCATAACTAGCCCAAGTTTGGCCGCTAGATGCCTCTGATTCATAAAATGACTGATTAAAGTATGCCTTTGAAGTTATTCTATTACTACTATCTCTACTGTAGAATGTTTTAAATGTATACTGCCAATATGGATCACCTGATGCAATTGTATAAATTGGATCAGTTTGATCCTTTACTTGTATATAGTAAGTAAAAGGGGGCAATACATAAATAGGCTTAGTAATAGAACTAAATGAGCTAAAGTCATAAACATTGACTCCGCCCGTAATTATACTGCCTATTTTAGGGTTTGAGCCTATAAAACTGCCTCCACCAAAATAAGGAAAAGGAGTATAACTATTAATAGCATATAGCGGTCTAAATGCCTGATAGTTGCTATCGTACATACATTGTGGTACACTATTAAAAATTTGTAGTCCATAGCCACTAGTACTGTAGGCGTTAATATTTTCTATACAAAATAAGTATACTTCCGGCGTATCACTAGCTGTAGCAGTAATAGTTGTTGGAACTAGTACATCAATACTAAATCCTGAACCACTTTGCCAATATACTTGAGTAGAATAAAATATACTAGTATTTGGCAATGTAATTGCTGCATAGCCTGTTTTTGTTATAGCATTATGATTTGGTATTGTATAGTTAACAGTATATGATTTAAAATTTTTCTGCGTGTATGTACTGCCACCATCAATAGATTCTTGGAAATCTATTTGATATGGTCCAATTACACTACTAACTGTACCTTTAGCCATAAACCAAGGTTTAACATACGTGTCAGTTAATAGAAATTCATTATTTGAGTTAAAAGCTTGTAGTCCGTATGCCATTATCGTATAAATACAAGTATTCTACTTGTACCTCTCTGAGTTATTCCACTTGGTTCACGATACTCTATTTGAGGCCAAAAATTATATAAATCAGTAGCATATACTCCTGATTTTATTTCATGCGTACCTTGAGTAAGAATTATATAATATAATGTTCTGCCTTTAAAATCTGGTAATGTACCAGTATAAACCTCATTATTTGTGTAAGAATTATCAAATCTAATATATTTCCAGGTATTAAATGTAGTAGTAACGGGCAAGGTAAATTGCCCGTAAAATACCCCACCATTAGTACTTTCAGCAGAACTAAACTCTAGTCTACCACTACTGTCGTATATTTCAAAACCGTAAGCCATTATGCTAAGTTTCCTATTTTAACTCTTAACACATTTGAATCATATATTTCTATTTTATTATTTGTTAAGACTGTTCTACTACTACCAGTATTATTTCCAATTTGCAAACGATTGGCGTCAATGGTTCCTTGAACTATTACATCACCATTTAAATATTGACTTATAACACTCCAAGATCCTGCTAATCGGCGCCAACTAGTGCTTCCCACGCCGCTAATATATACTACTGCTATATCACCATCAACAGGGCCTGTTGTGCGACCTGTAGCAGTATTAACTTCGGCATCTTGAGGTGCAGGAGACGAAGTTGACTGATTACTGTTTCTTGGTATACTATATGATCCAGAACCTGGAGTTCCTGGAGTTCCTGGAGTTCCTGCACTTAGATAACCTATTGCTATAGGTGTATAGCTTGACCAAATAATAGTAGTAGAATCTACTGCTGTTAATGTTTGGTTTGGATATGTTCCAGTCCAAGTAGCTGCATCAACTGTTAATGTGGCTGTTATTTCCCACAAATAATCGCCTGTGGTTTCTGCTATTGCAGCGCTAGCCTCAGCGCTGCTGGTATACCAATAACCTTTGCTACTAACATTACCAACATTACCAGCAATGGTTAAGCTACCTGCAGTATTTCCACCTACGGTATTCCAATAATATACAGAGCTAGTGGGTTTTGTAGGAGGGCTAGCACTACTAGTCCAGGTATATAAACTTGGTGTGGCACTTTTTTTGCCGTGTTGGCCTACCTGTCCTGCGGCACCATCATTAGCTACTGCTATTGTAATAGTTTTTTCAGCACTGTTAGTACCATCACTAGCAACTACTTTAACTTTTATAACTGAAGGAGTACCATTTGGTGTCATAATGATAGTGGCACCACTCTGTCCACTAAATGCGGCCGTAATATCGGGGCTTGTCCAAGTATAACTAGTTGGAGTAATATTTTGTGGTAGTGCAGTTAATGATAATGTAGTTGGGCTGTAGCTACTAGTATTAGTATTATATCTTAATCCTGCTGCACCACTAATATCTACGCCTCTGGCTGGTGTACCTGGCAACCCTGGTGTACCATTATTAGATATTGCTATTGTAATAGTTTTTTCAGCACTATTAGTACCATCAGTAACCACAACTTTTACTGTTATCGAAGAGGGAGTGCCGTTAGGTGTCATAACAATAGTAGCACCGCTCTGTCCGCTAAATGTGGCCGTAATATCGGGGCTTGTCCAAGTATAACTAGTTGGAGTAATATTTTGTGGTAGCGCTGTTAAAGTTACAGCAGCAGGACTATAGGTATTAGTAGTAGTATTATAATTAATGCTAGCCGCACCACTTATATCGACCCCTCTAGCTGGATTGCCACTGGGGCCTTCTTGTGCTGTTTTTACTGGAGTTGACCAAGTTAATATATTGTCAACTGTAGTTGGTGCTGTAACCGCCGCTGTAGTTCTAGTTTCCCAAATAGGCGTAGTACCGATAGGTATATAACTATACCATGTAACACTTCCACCAGTAGGTACAGTTAAAGTTTTATTACTAAAATCATAACTACCACCAGTTATACTAGTAGAACTTAAGTCATTAGCAGTTCTAGTAAATGCGCTAATTTCTGCGACGCTTTCACCATTGCTACCAGTAGTACCCTCTACTTGAACAGCAGTATCCCAGGCCCACGTAGTTCCTCCGTCGCTACTATAGCCAGTACTGGACCATAGTATTCCTGTACCAGTGGCACTGGCTACATTTGTGGACCAACTAGCATTAGGTGGATTAGCGGTACCAGTTAATGCTGGAGGAGATGATCCTCTGGCAAATACAATATCTACACTAGTTCCACTATCGCCTTTAGTCCCTTTAAATACTATTGGTACTTCTTCTCTGTCTAATTGTGTATAATTATTAGCACTATTTTTATATAATAGCTTTAAATTAACACTACTTTTATCTAAACTATTAGCTAATACAACGCTAACATATCCTAAAGCTGGTAGTAGTTGGGCGTTTGCATCGGTATTTGGCGGCTCTTGGTCTGGACTATTCCACTGTATATAATATAAACTTTGATCAGTTAACAGTGCAGCAGTATTATTACCAACAGTTTTGTAGACACTAAATATTAAATTTCCTGGTGTATGTATTCCATCTGTGTCAACATCTGAACTTTGTTTGCTAATAGCTTTTGCATTGGGCTTTATTTGATAAATAACGGCATCTTTGCCAATTATTCCAGCTTTATTTCTACTCAAGCTAAAACGCTCAGTAAATAACTGACCATCGCTGGTTTGACGAGCAGTAATATCTACATATCCACTGTCACTACTCAATTCAACAATATCAACAATTGCTGTACCACTAGTAGCAGTAAGTGCTCCATTTGTAGTGCCTGTACCGGTTCTATCGCTAGTGTCACCAGTTCCGCGATATTTTATATTTTGTAGTCCGCTAACATAAAATGTAAATCCACTAGTTTGTAGTACTCCATTTTTATATACTTCTATTGTAGTGCTGGCACCTGTATAAACTGCCCCCGTACCGTCTGCTGCTGTAGGCACAGCATGAAAATCATTGGTTAGTTGTGCATCAATATTTGTACCATCTGCCCCATCCTGTACTCGATTAACTGTTAGTACTTTAGAAAGTGTTGTACCAGCAACTGTAGCTGTAATAGTAGCGGTAGCTTGATTTGCTGTTATTTGTGTAGCACGTATATATCCCGCTGGTTTACCGTTAACAGGAGTATTTGTAGCAGTATTAATCGTTAATGTACCACCAAAACCACTTTGACTATTTACCGCAAAAGTTATTGCTGGAGCCGTTAATTGTGTAGTACCCTCTACTACTACGGCTTCACTTTCTATTGGTAGTCCGCTGATAACGGTACCAGTTTTATCTAATGTAACTGTTTGATTTTCATTAATTAAACCCATGGCCAATGAGTCACTACCTTCTTTAAGATAGTAAATACTCATCAAATCATTTACACTAATAGTGCTGCCTACAACACTACTACCTACGACTACCTTAAATAATTTAAATTGTGGGGTAGCACCGGTAAAAAAACTACTGCTTATAGTTAGTTCATCTTTACCAGCATTTAGGGTAGTGCCTGTAAGTGTACCACCTGTATAACCTGCTCCGGTTCCTTCGATAGGAGTATTTGTACCACTGGGATCTAGTGTCCAAGTGTATGTAGGATTAGTAATATTACTAGCTGTTGCAGTAATTTTTACATTGGCGGGGCTCTTACTACTGCCGCTACTATCTTCTGTTAATACAAATACTTGTCCAGTAGCAGTTAATACTACTAGAGGTGCTGTTTGACCTGGCCTACGCTTACTAACATTTAATACTTGTTCAATTGTTATAGTATTAGCGTTATTTAGTGGATCCGTATAAGTCGCTTGTAGTGTTATCGTACCTGTTAAATCAGTAATTGCACTAACAGTATAAATATTTTTTGAATTACCAGTACCAAAACTTATGGCTACTCCACCAGTGCTGCTGTTAGATTTAATAGCATAGGTTACATCACTGGTTGTACTAATATCTTGACTATATTTATATACCTTAAATTGCCCTATAGCATTTGTATATACAGGATTGCTACCATTTTCATCTGTTGGTATTTCTATAGGATCTCTTGTTAAATAACCTTGCAGTGGAAGTGCAACATCTAAAGTTGTTCCTGTTTGCTCTCCCGAAGCGTTGTTTATTATAGGTAGATAAGTGATCTGCTCAGGTAGGGGGTTAGGCTGGAGTTTACTTATAAAAGCATATTTGATATAGTATGTAGTATTATCAGCTAAAGTATTGGTACTGGCTTGGCTTATTTTATCAATGGCTAAATAGCCCTGAAAAGGACCATCATAGTATAGCTCACCACTAGTGGGAGTATTACTACCCCAACTAGTGGTGCTTATCCATACTTTTAAGCCTTGCAAATCAGTACGAATATCGTTTTGTACAGCTTGTGTAGTTCCGCTGCTATCAACATCATCTACATTATAAGCATTAGTTGGCTGGTCAAAATATAGATTTAATGATTTATAACCAGGTGTTATTCTTAATGCCATATTAAATCCCTACTGAATTGTTTTTATCAAAATAGATCCTAGTACACTAGTACTACTATAATTATTTGTACGATCTACTGCTCTACATGCTATTCTATAATTTATGCCAGTTGCAGAAATAAGTATATTGGTAGGACTTGGTTTAAAATCTAATAAATTAAATATTGCTTGAGTTTTACTACGAGCAGTTAATATATTAGTAGTATCTATAGTACTCCAAAAATCGCCACTACCACTATTTTTATATATTCTAAATTCATAGGTTTCAAAATCACTAGGTTCCGTATTAGTGCCTGTTAACACTGGCTTTACGTATACAAAGGTATCTTGAAATACTATACTTAAATCATTTGGCACAAAAGGATTATTGCTTTTACCAACTACTTGAAACCCATAATCAGCAGACCAGGGACCAAATATTGTATGTTCATTGTTTGTATATCTCGCACGTAATTTATATAACCCATCAGTAGTTAGGCCTTGTATTGCTAGACTACTAGATTGCTTATCAGTATAATAAGGATTTTTTGGTCGATCTGGATCAAATATATTATCAGCTGCGGCTAATTCTACTTCTATAGTTGTAGCTGTTTGTGTTAAGCTACTTGGATTATTAAATGTAACTATAGTAGTATTTATAAATGTTCCAGTAGATATTTGTTCGCTTAAACCACTACTAGTAGCTACTTCAATTATTTCTGGAACTTGTGTAATAGTTGTTTTAACAATATCTATATTTTCCAAGCTAATATTAGCATTAAAACTAATACTTTCATCATCTAGATCTTTTGTATAGATTTCTGGACTATAGTCTGTTAAGGTTAATGTAGCACTAGTATTTCCATTTGGCTGTACAGATAACACTACTAGATCTTGAGTAACTTTTCCTGTTTCTCCGATCATTATTAAGTTATCTGTCTCTGCTCCAGTTAAATTACCATTAGTAACAGTTATAGTAGTATAATAGTTACTTGTAGCTACGCTTTGAATAGTTCTGCTAATACTAACTATACTATTATTTTGTGCATCTTTTGCATTTGTTCTAATTAAAATACTATAAGATTTTGTACTATTTAATAAAACTGGTTCTGTAAGAGTTATAGTACTTCCAACAATACTTTTAATTCTTGCTGAACCTGCACCCCATAGTGGAACGTCATGTGTAACCTTTACAAGATCGCCACGAGTACACACTAGGTATTCAAAATCTGCATTTATAGTATATACTTCAGGACGTAGTTTTAATTGAGCTAGGTGCCATCTGGCAAAATATCTAACCTGATCTGGATTAGTTACACCTGGTAAACTTATTTGTTCAAATTTTTCTGCTGAAGATACTGCTCTAAATGTTCCGGTTGTATGTGACTGCGTACTAAAAGCTCTGCCAGCTCCGGTTGCTGCTGTGCTGTTCTTTACAAAAGTTCCGCCTATTAAAGGAGCGCCACTATATCCAATAGCATTCCAATTAGTTGTTCCTAAGAATGTTATTTTATAAGTATTACCGGTTACAAAACTATTAGCATTTACTATAAATCCGGCTGTTTCAGCATAGCCATAGTTATATACTATTAACTCATCTGGCTGATAAGCTTTAAGTTCATTGGGAAAACTAACTCTAAAAGCGTCTGGAATAAATACAAGTGATTTTGTACTACTAAATCCCCAGCTGTTGTGCGGAGTAAAATGCTGAACTGTATAGCTTCTAGGTTTATCAATTACTACGCTCCACTTTCCGTTTATAAAAGTGGGGCTGGCCATACCGGCTGCAGCTATATCTTTTAGCACTTCCATTAAACTTTGAGTACTATTTAATACGTTGTTATACTCAAATTTTGGTTTGGTTGTTGTAATAAGGTTACAAAAATCATGCCACTCCTGCAACTTATACCAGTCTATCTCACTGTCACTAACTGGATAGGAGTTTGCTGTATGCTGTAAGACATGTGCATATAAACTAGCAGGATTACTTGTTTGTCTTGGTGTCCATATGGTACTGTTCCAGTCTTTAGCTATTGTTTGTACTAGAGCATTTACGCCTTCTAGGGTACCGTTGACTTTATTAGTACTTTGCACAACTATAGCAGTTCTAGCTAAATTGCGTTTTTCTGTACCGCGAATAGGTAGGGGTTTTAATGGGGCTACACTAGTATCTGTAGCAGTTATTGCATATAAGTATGCCTTATGCGCAAACTGTGTTTTTCCTGAACTAGTATTATCTGCTGTTAGTCGTTTTACTCTTACTGTATAAGTATTTCTTGGTCTATTGGGAAACTCATAGATAAAGTTAAAACCGTCTTTTTCATTTTTCTCTAGCTCAACAATTTCCCAGCCTTGATTAGGATTGATATTATCTACACCATCCCAAACAAATCTGATTCTACAAGCAACACCTCTGTTACTGTCTGTTAAACTAGGATTTAGACCGTCTCCAGTTCTATTTTTTCCAACTACTCTAACAGTATATGTACCTGCTGTTAAATATGCTTGCTGCCGCACACCCCCTGCTGGCACGCCACCTTCTTCGTCATTTTTAAAACTATCAGCGGTACTAGCTACTTGAATACCGTCAACATATACTTGTGCCCAGTTATCAGCGGCTAAGTCAATAGTATAGTATCCATCATATGGAAATACTATGCCAGTAGCTTGATCATCATATTCATGAGTTTGTGCATTTGTACTACTCCAAACTGCATTAGTTCGCAAAAATTCATTGGGCCACTTGCTTTGTGTAACCGCTACCCCATTAGGTAGATCTGTGTACGCACTAAAAACTAGTGTATCTATTTCTGTTGTAGGTGTATTAATAGTATTTGTTTTAATATTGCCGCTGGCTATAGTAACGGTTCTACCACCGGTTAACTGACCTGATATAGTATCTGCTGTACTAGTTAATGTTAGACCAGTTACTACATAACTACTATACCCACTTAAAAAACTATTAACCGTATAATAATTATTTGGACCTAGTATGACCTCATGTAGTTTTATAAAACCACTTGGTATTGTAGGAGTATATTGATATGTATTTTGCACATCTAATAAGCTAGCATATCCTGTAACTTCTAATGCGTTTATTAGGTCTTGGTCAATAATGCTTCCAAGATTGTCTGATACGCTTCCCGCAAACATTTCAATGCTACCATTAGCCTGTATTGCAAATATATACTTTCTATATAAATTCCAGCTCTTAGTACCATTATCTCCAGATGGTATGCTTAAACTACCGGGGGCTTGCAAGCCAAACGTTTTATTAGTAGTAATGCTATAACGTAATTCATTTTGATTAGCTGGAATGTCTACTGTATTGCCTGGATCTCCAAAACTACTAGGATAACAAGCTATTGCAAAACGAACTTTGTGTGCATAACTATTACCACTTTCAGTCTTTATCATGCGCAAGCCTTCTGGAAAATTAATAGCAACTTTGATATTAGTTGCAGCTTGC
>Ga0194133_10006933_pt1 | contig 13753 bp, 12 predicted proteins | sample TA2KigOf40mmetaG_FD_155448 | JGI IMG/M metagenome (GOLD analysis project Ga0194133, IMG submission 155448) | Freshwater microbial communities from Lake Tanganyika, Tanzania - TA2015055 Kigoma Offshore 40m | ecosystem: Environmental > Aquatic > Freshwater > Lake | place: Tanzania: Lake...
CGTCATGTCAGGGCGACGCTTCGCAAGGTCAGCCATGTACTCCTGATACGTTTGCGTCCGTACCTGTCGCACATCCTTATCGCCGAAGAACCTCAACAACCCCCAGTCCTCGTTCTGGATAGACCAGTGAAGTGCCTTGACGTAACCCTTGCTGCGATAACCAGACGTTTGTTGAAGACGGGACCGATGGAGAAGTTTCAAGGCAAAGTTGAAAAAGGTGAACTCCTTTTCAACGGGCTTTTCCGCCTTCAGAAGCGATAGAGCCAGTTCCTGCGCAAGTGCTTTCGCCTTGACAGCGCTATCCTCACCCGTGGATTTTACGATGTATTTCTTGCGCTTACGATCCCAGACCCTGACGTACCACTTGGTCGAGTTCTCAACTCTGTAAATCGAGAGACCTTGGTAGAGGCGGATGGCGGATGGAGCTTTTGACATGGCGGCTCAAACAGAAAGTTATAAACCTATGTTATAAACCATGCTTTAACATATTAAAACATATATGTACGTAGACTAATGGCATTCAAGAGGTCGGGAGTTCGATCCTCCCTGGCTCCACCAACCAGCCATCGGGACTTTGACGGAACACAGCGCCTTCGGGCGCTGTTTTCGTTTGTGCGGCGATGTGTGGGTGTCGGGGCGATTTTGCACAGAGCTTGGGCTTGATCGGCGCGGCAATCGCGCCACCATTGGCATGGGCCAACCCGAGAAAGGACCAGCCATGACCGACGTGCCGAAGATCGCCTCGACGACGCCCTACAAGGTGGAGATGGAGGCGGGAAAGACCTATTTCTGGTGCGCCTGCGGCGAATCGAAGAACCAGCCCTTCTGCGATGGCAGCCACAAGGGAACGTCCTTTGTGCCGACCAAGGTGACGGCTGAGGAAGCGCGGACCGCCTATCTGTGCGGCTGCAAGCAGTCGAAGAACGGGGCGTTCTGTGACGGCACCCACAAGGGGTTGTGACGGCGGTCCTTGCCCCTGATCCCGCAGGTACGCGGGGTCAGGCGGGGCTTTTCGGACTGGGCCAGATCAGCCGAAAACGCTCGGCCAGAAGCGGGGTCTCGGCGGTAAAGCCGGGATCAACGCCTTGATAGCATTCGATCATTCCTTGAATGAGGGCCGCGTGATCGGGCCATTCGGCATAGGCGGCTGAAAAGGCTTCGTCCATTTGGCCAAGGGGCAGGGGCGTTATGGACAGCGTCTCGACAATACCCATCGGGCGGCCGCCCGTGCCGGTGAGGAGCGAAAGGCTGCCGGGGATGGGTGGGGCGATGTCCTGAAATTCGGCGGGCAAGGAGGATGTGGCGGTTTTGGTGCCTGACAGGATCAGGGTCGCGCCGGCGTCGCTGCCGAAACCGATGGCAAAGACCGAATGGAACCGCGCGTCCGCATCGGGGGGCGCGGTGGGGCTGGCCAAAAAGGCCGCCCAGAAGGCGGCCTGATCCGGTGTCAGCCCGTCAGGCATGGATCGCCCCGTCGCCGCAGGCGAGGGCGGCTTCGCGCACAGCCTCACTATATGTGGGGTGTGCATGGCAGATGAGCGCCAGATCTTGCGCAGAGGCGCCGAATTCCATGGCCACGCAAACCTCGTGGATCAGGTCGCCCGCGCCGGGGCCGATGATATGGGCGCCAAGGATACGGTCGGTGGCGGCATCGGCGAGGAGCTTTACGAAACCATCGGCCTGAAACACTGCCTTCGCGCGCGCGTTGCCCATGAAGGGGAACTTGCCGACCTTGTAGGCGCGGCCCGTCTCTTTCAACTGTTCTTCGGTTGCCCCCACGGATGCCACTTCCGGCGAGGTGTATATCACACCAGGGATGACCGAATAGTTAACGTGGCCGTGCTTGCCGGCCATGATCTCGGCCACGGCCATGCCTTCGTCTTCGGCCTTATGCGCCAGCATCGGGCCGGTGATGGCGTCGCCGATGGCATACAAGCCCTTGATATTGGTCTGGAAGTGATCGTCGGTCTTGATCTGGCCGCGCGGCAGCATTTCAACGCCCAGAGCCTCGAGACCCAGGCCCGCAGTATAGGGTTTGCGGCCGGTGGCGACGAGGACGACATCGGCGTCAACCGTGACCTCGGAGTCGTCCTTGCGCAGCTTGTAGGTCACTTTCGCGCCCTTCTTGCCCGCATCCACCTTTTGCACGGCGGCACCGAGAACGAACTTAAGCCCCTGCTTTGTGAGGATTTTCTGGAAAGTCTTGGCCACTTCGCCGTCCATGCCGGGGGTGATGGCGTCAAGATATTCGACGACCGTCACCGCTGTGCCAAGCCGGGCATAAACTGAGCCCATTTCAAGGCCGATGACGCCTGCGCCGATCACCACCATGGATTTCGGGATGGCGGGCAGGGTCAGGGCGCCGGTGGAGGTGATGACGGTCTTTTCATCCACGGTGACGCCGGGGAGGGAGGATGCCTCGGAACCTGTTGCAATTACGATGTTTTTTGCCGTGTGAACCTCGTCGCCCACCTTGACCTGGCCGGAGGCGGGGATGGAGCCCCAGCCCTTGAGCCAGGTCACATTGTTCTTCTTGAACAGGAACTCAATGCCCTTGGTGTTGCCGTTCACCACGTCTTGTTTGTAGTCGAGCATCTTGGCCCAATCGACGGTGGTCTTTGACCCCATCAGGCCCATTTGTTCAAAGTTTTCATGGACTTCGTGCAGGTGATGCGTGGCATTCAACAGCGCCTTTGACGGGATGCAGCCGACGTTGAGGCAGGTGCCGCCCAGCGTCTCGCGCCCTTCGACCACAGCGGTTTTCAGGCCCAATTGGGCGCAGCGGATGGCCGAGACATAGCCGCCGGGGCCAGCGCCGAGGATGATGACGTCAAATTCTGCCATGGGGTTGTTTCCTTTGATTTTTTCGCGTCTGGCCGGCGTCGGGTTTCGGTCTGGCATCCGTCTGGCATGCGTCCCGACAGGGGCTGGCGAAGGGGGGTCAGATGAGGGCGGCGATCAGGAGGGTGAGGGTTGCGAGAAAGCCCACGAACCAGATGGCCGAGCGCCGGGGGCGCAGGCCGAGGGCATAGGCCGGGACATAGGCGATGCGGGCGGCTAGGTAGACCCAGGCTGCGGCCTGGGTCACGCCGGTGGATTGCTGGCCCAGGGTGACGACCAGAACGGCGATGGTGAAGAAGATCAGCCCTTCGAAATGGTTGTTCATCGCGCGTTGCAGGCGGCCGGTCACGGGCGACATTTGCCGCGAGGGCGGCTTGTCGCGGGCGGAGGAGGTATAGCCCATGCCCAGCTCGCGGTTTGCGGGGATGGCGAAGAGGAAATACTGGACCACCTGCAGGAGAGCGGCGAGGGTGAGGGCGGTGAGTTCGGGGGTCATTTCACATCCCTTTGGTGGGGTATAACCCCACCCGACGCGGGCGGGCGGCTTTTGTGAGGCGGGGTGAACCCCGCCCTACGCGGTTTGTAGGTCGGGGTTCACCCCGACTATCAGAGGTCCATCAACAACCGACGCGGATCCTCGAGCGCCTCTTTGACGCGGACGAGGAAGGTCACGGCGCCTTTGCCGTCGACGATGCGGTGGTCATAGCTAAGGGCCAGATACATCATCGGGCGGATGACGATTTGGCCGTTTACCACGACGGGGCGGTCCTGGATCTTGTGCATGCCCAAGATGCCCGATTGCGGCGGGTTCAGGATGGGCGAGGACATCAGCGAGCCATAGACGCCGCCGTTCGAGATGGTGAAGCTGCCGCCCTGCATTTCAGCCATGGAAAGCTTGCCGTCGCGGGCGCGGAGGCCCAGTTCGGCGATCTTTTTCTCAATGGCGGCAAAGCCCATCTGGTCGGCATCGCGCAGGACCGGCACCACAAGGCCCGAGGGCGTGCCGACGGCGACGCCCATATGGACGTAGTTTTTATAGACGATGTCCTGACCGTCGATTTCGGCGTTGACCTCGGGCACCTCTTTTAGGGCGTGGTTGCAGGCCTTCACGAAGAAGGACATGAAGCCCATCTTGACGCCGTGTTTCTTTTCAAAGGCGTCCTTGTAGGTGTTGCGCAGCTCCATGATGCCGGACATGTCCACCTCGTTATAGGTGGTGAGCATGGCGGCGGTGTTCTGCGCGTCTTTCAGGCGGCGGGCGATGGTGGCGCGGAGCCGCGTCATCTTCACGCGTTCCTCGCGGGCGGCATCGTCGGCGGGGACGGGGGCGCGGGGCAGGGCGGCCGGGGCCGGGGTGGCGCTGGCGGCCACCGAGACGGCGGCGGCGGCGCGGGCGACGTCCTCTTTCATCACGCGGCCATCGCGGCCCGAGCCCTGGACCTGATCGGGCGAGAGGCCCGCTTCGGCCATGGCCTTTTTCGCGGCGGGGGCGTTCTCGACGTCCTTGGCCGCCGGGGCCGGGGCGGGTTTCGCGGCCTCAACCTTTGCCGCAGGGGCGGCGGGTGCGGCACCGACGGCGTCTTCGGCGACGATGGCCAGACGCGCCTTGGCGTCCACGGTCGTGCCTTCGGGGGCAAGGATTTCGGTCAGGACGCCAGATACCGGCGAAGGAACCTCAACCGACACCTTGTCGGTTTCCAGTTCACACAGCATTTCGTCCTGCTTTACCGTATCGCCGACCTTCTTGAACCAGGTCGAGACGGTGGCCTCGGATACGCTTTCGCCCAGGGCGGGCACCATAACATCGGTCATGATCTTCTCCTACCTCCGGGCGATCAGCCCAGAGCCTCCTTCACGAGGGTTTCCTGTTCAAACTTGTGGCGGCTGGCCAGACCCGTGGCGGGCGAGGCACTGGCCTTGCGGCCGGCATAGGCAAAGCGGGTCTTCTTGGCGCCGATTTCGGTGAGGATGGCCTCAAGTTCCGGTTCGACGAAGGACCAGGCGCCCTGGTTCTTCGGCTCTTCCTGACACCAGACCCAGGTCGCGCCCTTGAAGCGGACCAGTTCGGCCTTCAGCGCCTTGGTCGGCATCGGGTAGATCTGTTCCAGACGCATCAGATAGGTGTCGTCCTGACCGCGGGCGTCGCGTTCGGCCAGAAGGTCATAGTAGACCTTGCCCGAGCAGAGGACGACGCGCTTGATCTTGTCGTCGGCCTTCAGCGTCAGCTTGGAATTGCCCTTTTCGGCATCATCCCACAGCACGCGGTGGAAGGTGGAGCCGTCGAGAAAATCCTCGGTCCGCGAAATCGCCATCGGGTGACGCAAGAGCGATTTCGGCGTCATCAGGATCAGCGGCTTGCGGAAGGACCGGTGCAGTTGGCGGCGCAGGATGTGGAAGTAGTTGGCGGGCGTGGTGCAATTGGCCACGATCCAGTTTTCTTCCGCGCTGAGTTGCAGGAAGCGTTCCAGACGGGCCGAGGAGTGTTCCGGGCCTTGGCCTTCGAAGCCATGGGGCAGCAGGACCACAAGGCCCGACATCCGCAGCCATTTGCTTTCCGACGAGTTGATGAACTGGTCGAACATGATCTGCGCGCCGTTGGCGAAATCGCCGAACTGGGCTTCCCAGAGCGTCAGCCCGTTGGGTTCGGCCAGCGAATAGCCGTATTCAAAGCCCAAGACCGCGTATTCCGACAGAGCCGAGTCGATCACTTCATACTTGGCCTGGCCCGCGCGGATGTGGTTCAGGGGGTAGTGGCGTTCTTCGGTCACCTGATTGACCCAGCCCGAATGGCGCTGCGAGAAGGTCCCACGGGTGCAATCCTGCCCTGCCAGACGCACCGGGAAACCTTCGACGGCGAGCGAGCCGAAGGCCAGCGCCTCGGCCGTGGCCCAGTCAAAGCCTTCGCCCTTGGCAAACATCTCTTTCTTGGCCTCAAGCTGGCGCGCGACGGTCTTGTGAATCTCGAAACCCTCGGGCACGCGGGTCAGGGCGGCGCCCACCTCGTCAAAGGTTTCGCGCTTGATCCAGGTTTCGCCGCGTTCGTAGTTTTCAAGGTCTTTGGTTTGCAGGTTCTTCCAGCGCCCATCCAGCCAGTCGGCCTTGTTGGGCTTGTAGTTCTTGCCGGCCTCGAATTCCTCATTCAGGCGGGCCTGGAAGGCGGCCTTCATATCCTCGATCTCGCCTTCGGGGATCAGTCCGTCGGCCACCAGACGTTCGGTGTAAAGCTGGAGCGTGGTTTTCTGCTTGCGGATGCGGTTATACATCGCCGGGTTGGTGAACATCGGCTCGTCGCCTTCGTTGTGACCGAAGCGGCGGTAGCAGAAGATGTCCAGAACCACGTCCTTGTGGAACTTCTGGCGGAATTCGGTGGCGACCTTGGCGGCGTGGACCACGGCCTCGGGGTCATCGCCGTTGACGTGGAAGATCGGCGCTTCGACCATGAGGGCGATGTCGGTGGGGTAGGGCGAGGTGCGGCTGAAGGCGGGGGCGGTGGTGAAGCCGATCTGGTTGTTCACCACCATATGGATGCAGCCGCCGGTGCGGTGGCCCTTGATGCCCGAAAGCTGGAAGCATTCGGCCACAACGCCCTGGCCTGCGAAGGCCGCATCGCCGTGCAGGAGGATCGGGAGAACCTGATAGCGGTCGGTGTCGCCCAGCTGGTCTTGCTTGGCGCGGACCTTGCCGAGGACGACCGGGTTCACCGCCTCAAGGTGCGAGGGGTTTGCGGTGAGCGACAGGTGCACGGTATTGCCGTCAAAGGTGCGGTCTGACGAGGCGCCGAGGTGATATTTCACGTCGCCCGAGCCGTCCACATCCTCGGGCTTGTAGGAGCCGCCCTGAAATTCGTGGAAGATCGCCTTGTAGGGCTTTTGCATCACGTTGGCCAAGATGTTCAGGCGGCCCCGGTGCGGCATGCCGATGATGATGTCTTTCACCCCATGCGCGCCGCCCACTTTGATGATGGCTTCCATCGCGGGGATCAGCGCTTCGCCGCCGTCCAGACCAAAGCGCTTGGTTCCCATGTATTTGACATGGAGGAACTTTTCATAGCCTTCGGCTTCCACGAGCTTGTTCAGGATCGCGCGGCGGCCTTCGCGGGTGAAGGCGATTTCCTTGCCATAGCCTTCGATCCGTTCTTTCAGCCACGAGGCTTGTTCCGGGTCGGAGATGTGCATGTATTGCAGAGCAAAGGTGCCGCAATAGGTGCGCTTCACGATCTCGACGATCTGGCGCATGGAGGCGGTTTCCAGCCCCAGCACATTGTCGATAAAGATCGGGCGGTCCATGTCGGCCTCGGTGAAGCCATAGGACGCCGGGTCAAGTTCGGGGTGCGGGGTTTTCGGCGCCATGCCGAGAGGGTCAAGGTCAGCCGCCAGGTGGCCGCGGATACGGTAGGCGCGGATGAGCATGATGGCGCGGATCGAATCCAGCACGGCGCGCTGGATCTGGTCTTGCGTCAGCGCGACGCCCTTTTCGGCGGCCTTTTCGGCAATCTTCTTGCCAGCCGCCTTGGCCTCGACCGGCCATTCGCCGGTCAGCGCGGCGGTGAGGTCATCGGCGGGCATCGGCGGCCAGTCGGCGCGGGCCCAGGAGGGGCCTTGGGCGGCGCATTTGGCTTCGATCTCGCTGTCGCCAAGGGCGCGGAAGAACTCGGCCCAGCCGGCATCGACCGAAGAGGGGTCGGCGGCGTGGCGGGCGGCGAGTTGATCGACGTAGTCGGCATTGGCCCCGTTCAGGAAGGACGAGGCGTGGAATTGGCTGTTGGGGGTCTGTTCGGTCATGGGTTCCTCCCTTGAGGGCCAGATGCGGTTGGCGGCGGGGTTGCCCTGCCGCCTTAGTTCAGAAGGGTTGACAGGGTATGGACAAGCGCGGGCGACACCTCGGCCCAGCTGAGGGCGAGGGCAAAGCCCGCGACCAGGACGCCGAGGAGCAGCGCGAAAGACCAGATTGCCCGGTCTGGCGCTGTCTCGGCGTGGCTGTCTTGTCCGGCCGGGGTCATTTGCCGATGGCTTTCATCACCGCCTCGCCCAGATGGGCGGGGCTGTCGGCCACGATGATGCCTGCGGATTTCATAGCTTCGATCTTCGATTCCGCATCGCCCTTGCCGCCGGCGACGATGGCCCCGGCATGGCCCATGCGGCGGCCCTTCGGTGCGGTGCGGCCTGCGATGAAGCCTGCGGTGGGCTTCCAGCGGCCTTTTTTCTTTTCCGAGGCGAGGAATTCGGCGGCTTCTTCCTCGGCCGATCCGCCGATCTCCCCGATCATGATGATCGAGGTGGTTTCGGGGTCGGCGAGGAACATCTCGAGGACGTCGATGTGTTCGGTGCCCTTGATCGGGTCGCCACCGATGCCCACGGCGGTGGACTGGCCAAGGCCGAGATCGGTGGTCTGCTTGACCGCCTCATAGGTCAGGGTGCCCGAGCGCGACACAACGCCGACGGAACCCCGGCGGTGGATGTGGCCCGGCATGATGCCGATCTTGCAGGCGTCCGGCGTGATGACGCCAGGGCAGTTCGGGCCGATCAGGCGGGATTTGGAATTCAGAAGGGCGCGCTTGACCTTCATCATGTCCAGAACCGGGATGCCTTCGGTGATGCAGACGATCAGCGGGATTTCGGCGTCAATCGCTTCAAGGATCGAGTCGGCGGCGAAGGGCGGCGGCACGTAGATCACCGAGGCATCGGCGCCGGTCTTGGCGACGGCCTCATGGACGCTGTCGAACACCGGCAGGTTCAGGTGCGTGGTGCCGCCTTTGCCGGGGGTGACGCCGCCGACCATCTGGGTGCCATAGGCGATGGCCTGTTCCGAGTGGAAGGTGCCCTGGCTGCCGGTGAAGCCCTGGCAGATGACCTTGGTGTGCTTGTCAACGAGAACGGACATGGTTGTGTCTCCGTAGGGTGGGGTTCACCCCACCATTTTCAGGGAACGCAGGCGGGGTCGTCCCCGCCCCACGGGTTAGCCTTTGACTGCCTTGACGATCTTTTGTGCCGCGTCAGCAAGGTTGTCGCCTGCGATCACGTTCAGACCGGAGTTGCGGATGATTTCCTTGCCAAGCTCCACATTGGTGCCTTCCAGACGGACCACCAGCGGAACCTTCAGGCCCACTTCCTTCACCGCCGCGATCACGCCTTCGGCGATGACGTCGCAGCGCATGATGCCGCCGAAGATGTTGACGAGGATGCCTTTGACGTTGGGGTCAGAGGTGATGATCTTGAAAGCCTCGGTCACCTTTTCCTTGGTGGCACCGCCGCCGACGTCGAGGAAGTTCGCGGGTTCCGCGCCGTAAAGCTTGATGATGTCCATGGTGGCCATGGCAAGGCCCGCGCCGTTGACCATGCAGCCGATTTCACCGTCCAAAGCGATGTAGTTCAGATCGAATTTCGAGGCGGCGAGTTCCTTGGGGTCTTCTTCCGTTTCGTCCTTCAGCGCCAGAATGTCGGGGTGGCGGTAAAGGGCGTTGCCGTCAAAGCCCATCTTGGCATCGAGAAGCTTCAGCGAGCCGTCCTTCAGCACGCAGAAGGGGTTGATTTCCAGCATGTCCATGTCCTTGTCCACAAACAGCCGATAGAGGTTGCGGACGATGCCGACGCATTGCTTGACCTGCGCGCCTTCGAGGCCGAGGCCAAAGGCGACGCGGCGGCCGTGGAAATCCTGAAAGCCCGTGGCCGGGTCGATATCAAAGGTCAGGATTTTTTCGGGGGTGTCATGGGCGACGTCTTCGATCGACATGCCGCCTTCGGTCGAGGAGACGATGGAGATGCGGCTGGTCTTGCGGTCGATCAAGAGCGCCAGATAGAATTCCTTGGCGATGTCGCTGCCGTCTTCGATGTAGATGCGGTTCACCTGCTTGCCCGCCGGGCCGGTCTGGATGGTGACGAGGGTGCGGCCCAGCATCTGGCGCGCAAATTCCGCCGCCTCGCCCACCGAACGGGCCAGACGCACGCCACCTTTTTCGCCGGCCTCGGGTTCGATGAAATGGCCCTTGCCGCGCCCGCCGGCGTGGATCTGCGCCTTGACCACCCACAGGGGGCCGTCGAGTTCACCCGCCGCGGTCTTGGCCTCTTCGGCCTTCAGAACGGCGCGGCCGTCGGAGACCGGGATGCCATAGCTGCGCAGGAGCGCCTTGGCCTGATATTCGTGGATATTCATGGGCGGGCCCCCGTTTCATATGAATTTGGCGGGTCATGCCATGAAAAAAGGCAGTCTCAAAACGGGAATCGCGGGGCGAAACCGGAAAAGCGACGTTTGTGATCACATAAAAAAATCTTGTGATCACAATTAGCGCAAGCGGTGTCTCGCGCTGTGGTTGCATGGGGGCTTTGGCTGAATTAGCTTGGGGTTCAAGCCATGCGGAGGGGGTCGATGGGTGCCAGTTGGGCTGTAGTGGCGACGGTGGATGAGCCCGCCCCCTTGGTGGCCGCCTTTGTGGCGCATCATCTGAATGAGGGTGCGCGCGAGGTGCATCTGTTTCTGGACAAGCCCGACCCCGAGACGGTGGTGCTGATCCGGGGGATGAAGGGCTGCAAGCTGACGCGTTGCAACAAGGACCATTGGGCGGCCCATAACAACGGCACGCGGCCTTATCTGCATACCCGCCGCCAGATCATCAACGCCAATATCGCCTATGCCGCGTGCAGGGTCGATTGGCTGGTGCATTGCGATGCCGACGAGTTCATTCGCGATGGCCGCGCCATGGCCGAGGAACTGGCGCAGGTGCCCGAGGGGCGCGACCATCTGCGGCTGCGGGTGTCGGAGCGGGTGATGCTGGCGGGGGTGGAACAGCGGGGGCTTTTCGACGGCATCTTCCGCCAGCCGATCGTTGAAGAGCCGCGGCGGCTGGACGCGATCTATCACCCGGTGGAGGCGTTTCTGGACCGGGGGCTGACGGGGCATCCCAATGGCAAGGGCGTGGTGCGTGCGGGCCGGGGTTACAAGCTTAACATCCATCAGCCGCAGGGCGATGTGCCGTCCTGGGCGATTGTGTCGACGCGGCTTTTGCATTTCGACGGGCTGACCGAGTTTCACTATCTGTTGAAGCTGTTGCGCCGGGCGCATGAAAAGCCCTTGCCCGGCCCGCCGCGCCACAAGTCGGGGCGGATGGCGCAAGTGACGGCGATGAAAGAGCATGCCGGCGATCCTGAGTTTTTCACCGCGCTGGTGGCGGGGCTGAAAACGCTGCGGCCCAATCAGGTGGCGGCCTTGCGCGCTTTGGGGCTGATCGAGGAGGTGCCGTTTCAGCTCAATCTGGGCGGGCTGGCCTTGGATCTGGGGGTTGCGGGGTTTGATGCCATTTTGCGCGCACGGCAGGCAGAGTTTCTGGCCAGCATGGGCTTTGGGGGCTGATCCTAGCGCAGGGGATGGGCCTGAATAAGCCACTGGCCGCGTGGCAGTTCGGTGGGCAGGGGGGTGGGGGCAAAGCCTGCGGCGCGGGCTGTTTCCAAAACATCGGATATGCGGTGATGCCACGGCGCGCGGTCGGGGTGGGTGACGACGCCGTCGGGTTGGCGGAAGGGGCCTGCGATCTGATCATCTGGGGCGATGAAGACGGTGAACATCAACCACTCGAGGGCGGGAAAGCGGGTGCGGATCTGTTTCAGCCCGTGGGCCAGATGGGCAAGCGGCAGGTGGGTGAAGACCGCGAAGGCCATGGCATGGGTGATGTGGTCGGGCAGGCCGGGAAAGTTGAAATTGGTGTCCTCGATCAGGTGATCGGGGGAGAGGCGGGATTTGTCGGTGAGTTCCAGATCATAGCCGCGCTGGAGGAGCGCGCCGGAAAGGTCGGTCGCCCAGTAATGATTGGGTTGCAGATAGGGCACGAGGCGGCAACCGAGCCTGAGCGAGCCTGCGCCGATGTCAAGGAAATGGTGCTGCGGTTCCAGCCCGGCGTTGAGGAGGAGCTGCATCTGGATGAGCCCCGTCTCCTCCCACCGGCCGCCGACGATGTCGCGGTGGCGGCCGCGTGCGAGGGCCTCGGCGTAAAAGCCGGGGGTGTGATAGGGCGAGATGGGGCGTTCGGGGCGCTCATCGTCGCCCTTCGGGCGCTCTTCGCGGGGCATGGTGGGCCTATGGTGGGTCTGGGGCTGGCCCCCGGGGACGCTGTCCCCGGACCCCTGAGGTATTTGGGCCAAGATGAACCTAGCGGGTGGCGTTCTGGACGAGGGTGAGCATGAGGTTGGTGGCCATGGCCATATCCTGCACCGAGACCCATTCCAAGGGCCCGTGGATTTCCTGCATGCCGGTGAAGAGGTTGGGACAGGGCACCCCCATTTCGGTGAGGCGCGAGCCGTCGGTGCCGCCGCGAATGGGGACGGAGACCGGATCAAGGCCAAGGGCGCGGGCGGCGTCACGGGCGAGGTCGACCGGGGCCATGTCGGTTTCGAGCCAGTAGCGCATGTTGCGGTATTGCGGGGTGATGGTGCAGGTGATCTCGGCGCGGGGTTCGCTGGCGGCGACGGCGGTGCAGACGGCGCGCAGGATTTCGCCCTTTTGCTCCAGCCCCTCACGTTCGAAGTCGCGCAGGATGAAGTGGAGCGTCATCTGTGACGAGCCGCCGGACATGTCGGTGGCGTGGATGAAGCCTTCGCGCCCTTCGGTCAGTTCGGGCAGCATGGTCTGCTGGGGCAGGGCGGCGATGATCTTGGCGGCAAGGTGAATGGCGTTGACCATCTTGCCTTTCGCGAGACCTGGGTGGATCGAGACGCCCTTGATGGTGACGGTCACGCCATCGGCGGAGAAGCTTTCGTATTCGATCTCGCCAACCTTGCCGCCGTCGAAGGTATAGGCGAAATCGACGCCCAGATCGGAGGGCAGGCGTTTGTCGACGCCCCGGCCGATTTCCTCATCGGGGGTGAAGGCGAGGCGGATCTTGCCGTGAGGGATGTGCGGGTTGGTCAGAAGGTGGCGGGCGGCGGTCATCAGGATAGCCACACCGGCCTTGTCATCGGCCCCAAGGAGCGTCAGGCCGGAGGCGGTGACGATGTCATGGCCTTGTTTCCGCGCCAGTTCGGGGGAGATCTCGGGCGTGAGGGTCAGGGCCGGGTCATCGGGATAGGTGATCGCGCCGCCGTTGTAGCCACGGATCACGCGGGGTTTCACGCCGGTGGCGTTGAATTGCGGCGCGGTGTCGACATGGGCGAGAAAGCCGATGGTGGGGCCGGTTGCCGTTGCCGGGAGGGTGGCCAGAACGGTGCCATAGTCGGTCAGGGTGACGTCGGCGCCGCCGATTTCGGTCAGTTCCTGCACCAGAAGCCGGGCCATGTCGAGTTGGATGGCGGTGGAGGGGGCGGTTTGGCTCGCGGCATCGGATTGGCTGTCGATGGCGCAGTAGCGGGTGAGGCGGGTTTCGAGTTCGGTGAGCATGTCGGACATGGGCGCGCCTTTGGGTTTTGCGGGCCAGTTGGGCCGGGCAGGCGAGCAGTGTCAACCCAGTGTCAAGCCGGGACTAGAGCCTGCGGAAGGTGGGGATGGGGCCGGAGTTGTCGAAGAAGGGGACGCCGGGTTGATCGGCCCCCGACAGGAGGGCGGTGATCTCGGCCAAGACCACCTCGGTGATGAAGGGCAGATCGAGGGCGCGGGCCTCGGCCAGGCCGATCCAGTGCAGATGCGACAGCTCATCGGTGGCGTCGCGGAAGGTTTCGGCATCGCCCTGCACGCCTTGGGCCGAGACCAGAAAGAAGCGCGCGTCGAAGCGGCGCGAGCGGCCGGGGGGTGTGATGGCGCGGAAAACGAAGCGCAAGGGATGGGCGGGGTCGGGGCGCAGGCCGGTTTCTTCGTGGAGTTCGCGCAGGGCGGCGCGGGCGAGGGTTTCGGGCGACGGTGCCTCGGCCGGGCAATCGCGCGACAGGCGGTCGTGGCAGGTGGCGGCGAGGGTGGGCGCGGGGCCTGCGTGATCTTGCGGATCGACGCCGCCGCC
>Ga0194133_10006936_pt1 | contig 13744 bp, 6 predicted proteins | sample TA2KigOf40mmetaG_FD_155448 | JGI IMG/M metagenome (GOLD analysis project Ga0194133, IMG submission 155448) | Freshwater microbial communities from Lake Tanganyika, Tanzania - TA2015055 Kigoma Offshore 40m | ecosystem: Environmental > Aquatic > Freshwater > Lake | place: Tanzania: Lake Tanganyika...
ATTTTTTCTGTGTATTACAAAAATAAATGTTCAAAAAAAAAAACTCTGTTTCAAATAATGTTTGTTTTGTGAAAATGAACATGTTTCTGGGAAAAAAGAATGCCAATTTAAAGTTTAACGTAGAAAGAAACTTTAAATTATTCTGAATTAAGTGGCTCCATTCTGCCAGATGAAAAATAAGATAATTCTTAGCCTGGAAACTAAAATGATGCTTTTTTAAAGAAAAAATGTGAATCTAAAACATACCTTACACATATAAAAAAAGACATTTATTACTTTCATTTTGAGCGCCCCAAAAAGAAAAAAAGTCTTTTTTGTTTTTTGATTGTTGTAAAACTGCAAACTTTTTTAATTTTTTTTGCATTTTGAGTCTTTTATTTGTAGAGCCATTAAATTTTTCGCCTTGACTTAATGGCAAAAAGAAAAGTTTGAAATTTACCTTTTAGTAATACATTCTTGTGAATTGTTTGTTGCCCTGAAGTGTTTCAAATCGATTAGTATCGACAAAAAATCTAAATCACATTGTGACTGAAAATATCCTAAGAAGCAAAGTCATTTCAAAAGCAAAAAAAAGGTCTACTTACTTCAGAATAAAACAACAATGGTTTATTCTTATTTTTGCTCAACCTCCAGTCATGGTTACAATCTATCAATATGTCTCAGAAGTAAAACATACTATTCTTTTGTGTTGGGTCCAGGTCAAAAATCTTAGACCCTGGTCAGGTCAATATTTTGTTGCTCAAGTTGGGTCGGGCCAGCCATATTTGGTTTGGGTTTGGAAAGTTTCCCCAAAAAATCTCAATTTTTTCCCTTTGAGTTAAAAAAATCTCATCGGGTCAGATCAAAGAGTACCCGGGTCAAAGACGGGTCAGCCTCTTATTTACTGCGTGTCAAAAGTATGCTCGGGACAAGTCAGGGTCCATCTCTTCTGCTCTTGCAATGTTTCAATGCTGAATTCTCAAATACAATTGATCTCACAGGTATATAGGCTATGCCCCCTTCTGAGCGTTGAAAGAGAATCATAGAGAACGTCAGTAGATTGAAAGTGTCGCCAAAGTTAAATTAAACCAATTAGAACTTTCTAGAGATAAACACCCAAACAGCCCCTTTTTCCCAACCTTGAATCAAACAGCCTCAACTCAGAAAGTATTAAAGAACACCTCCTTTTCTAAGCGTTTGTGGAGTTTAATATCACCCTTTGCTACGAATACGAATACGAAAATGTGCTCCCTGACTGATTGTTTCTCAATCCTCTGCTGTTTGTTCACCCGTTTCTGATATACTATCATTGTCAAGTAAGGTAAAATAAAGTATTTTTATATTACTTCCTTGTGAGAGAGAAAAGTCAGAGGTCAGGGCAGGCTTATATCGAATCTCAGAGAGAGAGAATGCTCTCATAAAAACATCTCTACAAGTATTATTAACTGTTTTCTTATGAGAGATTTGTATGTTTGTTCGAGGGTGTAAAAAAGTACAATCCATTTTTTCATTCAAAGCTAAGTGGAGATTTAAGATATAATGATAAAAAACCTATTATTAACTTTTGGAAAGTGTATTGAGTACCTTTCTCTTAGAGATAAAACATATTGATGCTATTTTGAAATCAATTTTGTTGCAATGCAGTTGTTTTGAAAGTGTTGGAAGAATGAGAGGAACCCTTAAGTACTTCTTCTGATTACAGAAAAGAGGATCGATGAGTTTGTACTCAAGTGACAGACTCTAACCGTAGGAGAAACAGTGTTGCTTGCTTTCAACCTTTGTTCAACTTACCTTTATCTTTAGACTACAGACTGTTTTATACCCTACTCTAATAAGGAACGGAATGAAGTTCATGTTACACATAAATGATTGTTATGGCAGACATCAGATATAAGAAATGTGATTCATGGGAGTCACGATAACTTAGAGGTGTTCATTAGTGAAAAAAAAGTTGATGGCAATGTATCAGACCATCAAAAAAATTTTCAATAAAGCTTTAGTTAGAAATTTGTCTCTTTGTAATTATATCAAGTCTGGATTTATACTAAGTGAAGTTTTGGGCAAATTAAAACTTTAAGCAATAAATGAAGATTAAAACCTTTTTTATTTGTTGAAGTAACAAAATTTGCATGAATTATGGTGATAAATTCTACCTCCCCTTACTTGTATGAAGTTAATTACCATATGTTACACAATAGTTCTCCAAGTGTAATCCCTCTTCAATTAATTATAATGATTGGTCCTGTAATAAATTACCATTTTATTTTTCCTTGGAACTCAATCTTTGTAAAGTGTAAATGTAATTGAGCACTTTTTCTATTTGTAAGTAAAGAATTAATCCTATTCTTTTCTTATTATCCTCACCCTATTTGACCTAAGCTGTCCTAAAATTGGCAAAAAATCTATCTTAAATCCCTAACAAAAATGAGACACACTGTATGCCAACTTTCAGGTTTATCCACCCGCTTTCAGGTGTTGCCCCTGCTTACACGTGGCACACCTAAATACAAGTTCTAATGGTGCAAGTTTTATCGTAAACTGCCATAAAACACGTGTAAACACCTTTAAATCATAGCACTCCATTCAAACGTGCTTACACAGCCTAATTTTTGGCCGGGATCATGCAAAAAGCTTTGTTTGTTGTTCAGGAGCAAGCTAAGAGCCCACTATTAATGCTTTTTTATTGTATCTATGAGTATAAGTCTAAAATTTGCAAAGCAGATTAATTGAAGTGCCGTTCTCAGTAAACCGCAGGTTTTTTTCCCGCAGTGGAGCAACACCCCCGAACTGCAGGACAGAGCTTTTCTTCTAGTCCCCCTCTAAAATCCAGGTTTTTTACTCTTATTACTGCCTGAAAAGACTCTTGGCATGTTAATTTTCTTCTTCTTGATCACTGTATTGAGTTGATTAAATTTTCCTATAAATGCATTTTGCTTAACATGTCAAAGGAAATAAACTATATTCTATATCTTTAAACCAGGAACCAAAAAATCATTGCAAAAAAGTTTTTTTTGCTGGATATTGTGCCAAAAAATTAGCACCAGCTTGTCAATGCTAATCAATTCTGCTTTTACGGAGGAAGCAAAATCTATTATTTTGATACAAAAAAAATTTCCCATCAGATCTGCTACTCAAACTGACAAGAAAATTTCCGGAGAGCGACAAGGATTTATGGTTTGATATGAAACAAGGAGGAACAATAATTGAATCAAATTTGATCTGGTCCGATAAGTTAATGTAAGATACATTCATCCCTTTTATAACAGTGGAAATGAATTGAATTTGTAACTTGAAAATAGATAATTGAAGAAAAATAGCAATAAATGACTTCACAGAGAAAAAACAGTAAGAATAAAATTTTTCAATTCCCCTGTGACATTTTCCAAAGAAACTCAATTGGCCATAGAGGAACAATTCATTAGAGGAATGATTTATTTCCACTTGACAATAATGTTTCCAAGTAAAAGTAATCTGATTGAAACAAAATCAGAAAATTTATTAGAAAAATATACCTTTTTTTGTTATCCTGAAAAAAAGTTTATTGCAATGTTCATTTACCAACATATTGGAGGAATTACTTATCATAAGACTTGAGGTAAACTTTTTCTATGAGTCCAGACTGATAAATTAGTTTGAAAGCATACAAATGCTTTTCTTGAAATGCATTAACTGGTCTCAAATGACTGCTTTTCATAAATATAGATTCAGTAGATGTGCGTTGTTAGCTGAAAAATGCAGAGCCAGACCACAAGTAACAATTCGATGCTGTCTGTCTTTCTGTCGGTCACCTCTATCTCTTCCCTTAGTTTTGAAGCCAGAGAGCTGAAATTTTGTTGAAAGACTCCTCATATAAATGTGCCAGAGGGTAGGGGTCCTGTACGAGCGTGCCAAGGATGGACGGACAGACGCTTGCGTGCCTTGACTAAGTCCAAAAACAAAATTTCAATTATTTTTGGCATTTAAATGAGGGGTCTGTGTACAAAATTTCAGCTCTTTAGCTTCAAAACTGAGGGAGGAGGTGAAGGTGATAGACATACAGACGGAAGGTCTCTCCCTTACACACACACGAGTGTGGCAAAACTTACTGTAGTTCTGTTGACAGCAAAATGGCAAGCAAAACTTTGATATTGGGTGATAACTAAACATACAAGCTTCCGTATATCTTTGGGGAAATTTTCCAGACCCGACCCAATCCGAGCATCAAAAAAGATGACCCAGACCCCAATCAAAATTTTTTAACCCGGACCCATCACTTACCACAATAATGATCAGTTTCATTTATTCAGACTTTAAAGGGTTAAAAGCAGTGGTAATCAAATAATTAAAATCTTTAGTAGTGTCATCAACTAAATTCCAAGTTTTCCTTATTGATCCAATTACTTTTACAAGATTTTCTTCCTGCTTTATTGGACAAAAAGTATTTAATTAGCAACTTTATTTATCATTTCTCAGCATATGTTAAGATGGAAACTATCATTTTAATTTGCCTGGATGCTAAAAAGCCCTCTCATCTGTGTTTATTTAATTACATCAAAAATAAATCTTACACTATAACAAACAACAAAGTTACATCAACCTTTTTTGCTTCCTCCTAGAAAACTTTTAATAGCCTAACTTTGGATAGTTAAAAAATCTTTCAGAAAAATCCCTGTTGTATTAATTAACACCTATCTTTTCAATGACTAAAAAGATAATTTGATTTTAACAATTTAACATTCACAACACAGATTATGTTACCTCTTCTATGACATGCAAAATATTGATAAAGCTAATTCGAGACTTTTTCCACAAGATCGTGATTGTTCGCAAGGCTCGGTCTAAGGCCCCATATTGCTTAGCCTTTATGATTGGATAGTAAGCTACTGACTGCCATATGAGATTCATATAAACTATTCCTGAGAGCGCATACATGCGAGACTTATCGGATCTCATGAATGGAATAGCACTGATCTGGTAAAATTGCACATACCATGTGTTTACGATAAACTAACTTATAGAATAAAAGTCTGAGTAAATGCTCAAAATACTTTATTGAAAATTTGGGTAAAACTTACATACTAAATCCAAAACTACGCCCTATAATTATCCTGCCCAAAAAGAGCTCAAGCCAAAGCTAAAAAATAACACTCCTCTGCAAAGCCATCAACCAATCAGACGAAATGAAGCAAGGTTCCGTCTATCCAATCATGGAACCATGAACAAAGAACCATTCATAACCGATCCCCAAAGGACGCCACTTTTAACAAATTACAGAATGACGCCTTTGAAAATGCAATTATCACTGTCCACATCTCCGAAGATAGCCAATGCCGAGACACCAGAGAAGGCAACCCACATAATTAGGAGGGCCTTGAATCCTCAAGGCGGACATTTTTGAGGGGCATAAACTCAGCTTAGCACTGGTTCAAGGACTGTCATTCTGAAGCCCTTTCTTCTACAAACTGCAGGAATAAATGCCCCATGAGTCCTGTTCTGATCTACCTGCTGAAGCGGATACAACAGTTTGTACTGTTATACCTCTTGGACTTGTGTGTTTGTGTAGATAGATTTTGAGGAGACTTGTATTTTAGTTGTACTATGACTATGTATTTAATAAAAGGAATATGGTGCTTCAAGTATTTTTATTCTAATGAGAGGGATTAGGTGTAAACAGCGCAGCGCAGATTAAGGATCCTAAGGGACTCAATAATCCCAATGGTAGAGAGACGTATACTTGGGAAGTTCCACTCATCCTCAACCAATACGAGCCAATGGGAATATGCCATTTTGCCTAAAGCCCCGCAGGGTTAGGTAAGGGTAGGTTCGGTTAGGTATTGGGTGAAAAGTCATTAGGCAAATTGACATGCTATCCAAGCCAATAATAGAAGGAGAAAATAGAGTGTCTACATGTTAAACAGTGATCAACTCATAATTATATACTGAAAAAGACATTCAAGTTTTAATTTTTCTAGCAATATTATAAAAAGTCATTCAAAAGAACTGAATTTTGAAAGGTTTAATTAACTTCAAATGTTCAAACAGGGGATTGTTTTCTTCAACACAAAATAATTTATTGATCTAGATTTATTATTGTTATACTTTCCTCCCCTATCAGATTCCTGAAATAGAATGAGATTAGTTGGTGGTTGTCTCATCTGTAATTCAATTATGGCAAAAGGGTTTCTGAATTAATACACAATCCAAAGATCAGGAAAGTTATTAAGGAAAGAAAGTCACTCTCTAGTTTTACAAAGACAACAAGTTGATAATTTTGTTCTGTCAACATGTGGATAAAAGCTTCAGTTTTTTATTTGAACATCTGATCTTGACAAAATCAAAATACAGAGAGGGATCTCAGAAAAAGGAAGACTCTTTTGAATGAAATTATCCAAAATTCTTCTGGCTTTTTCTTTGTGATTCCATACTTCAAACACATGTTTTCTTTCAACTATACTTAAGAGAAAAAATGTAATTTTGAGAAGGAAGGATATTTATACAGGACTGAAAACTTTCAAAGATTAACTTTCATCAGAAATTTTCTTTTTTTACAAAAAGGAATATCCTAATTGAATTCATAAAAGTTTGCAATTTAAAAAAAATTATGAAAGACTTTATAATTGTTTAGAAATGAGATCTGCTGTCAGATATTTTGGTTAAACTTATATTAATGTAGAGAGATAACACTGGGGATGCGGAATCTTCCCCTCGAAAAGCCCTTCGACCCTTCTTTCTCTCTCCCAAGTCCTTCCAAATGGAGTCATAATACAAAGTAGTTATGATATGCTTTATTACGTTAACAATGAGTAAATAAAAAACAACATGAAAAGAGGCAACAGAGAATCTCATAACAAGTCATGGCTAATAGTTTGACAGTGTCAGAGATGCGAGACTATAACAGACTGAAAAAAAGCTTATTTACAACATAGGTATTTTTATAATTGTTTAGAAATGAAATCTGCTATCAGATATTTTGGCTAAACTTAATTAATGTAGAGAGATAACACAGGGAATGCAGAATCTTCCCCTCGAGAAGTCCTTTTACCCTACTTTCTCTTTTTTAAGTTCTTCCAAATGGAGTCGTAATACAAAGTAGTATGATACGCTTTATTTCCTAAAATTATGAGTAAATAAAAAACAGCACAAAAAGAGACAACAGAGGATCTCTTAATAGGTCAAGGTTCTAAATAATTTAACAGCGTTAGAGATGCGAGACTCTGAGGGACTGAAAAATAGCTTTGGCTTACTTACAAAATCATTCTCCTCTTTAAGCAAATTTGGTGGGGTCCATTTTGTACGTAATCAAGGGATTTTTACATAGGTATTTTAACACAAGAAGGCAGTTTGCTTTTTGGTCTTGATTGTGTACACAAAAAGGGCCTTTTTTAGCTTGTGTTAAGAACTGATTATTCTACCACTAGATCGCGCTAATGAGAATAGTGTTGACTTTACTACAGTTCTTTTTGACTGAATGTTGTGTCTTATAGTCACTTGATTTCCAATTTTATAAATGAGTTTAAGAGATGATTCTAATCAAGTTTCTGCACAACAATCAATCCTGACTGAAATAATCATGTCATAGAAATGATTAATTAAGGCAAATCAGCGCTCAATTATTTGTGCCATCTCCATAAATCTCCAAAGAAAACCTATCGAATAGATTTTGTAGTGTCTCCGGATGATTGGGCCAGATATTGCATTGCAACATTAGAATTAAGAGACATATGAACTAAAATTCTACATGGCTTCATTCTCTTTTGAGATCAAGCTTCTTTGGAGAGTTTTTTGCTAAGGCTGGCTTAGGGCAAAGTGTTTGACAACTTATCCTTGACTACAAGTAGAACAGCAGCCCTTTTCAACGATGATCAATAAAAGGAACCAACCAGTGGTTGGAGGCACAAGCATACCTTGCGCTAAAAAGGTTTAGTAAATGAGAGATCGGGCAATAGCTTGTCTCAAATTGAGTTTAACGTGAACGTAAAAGAAGCTCAGCATTTTCATTAAAGTATCGTAATAATAGTGAAAATAAAAGAAATAATTTTAATTGACCCATCCTTCGATAAAACTAATCTGTCAATCAATCTCTGTTAAATGATTGTTGCCTCAGTCAAACAATTTTTTCAGAGGAAATGGCACAAAACAGCATGAAAAAATGAGCAAATGAAATGGCCAGTTCTCTAGTTTACTCACCAACTAGTCATTATTTGCTAACCTTGTAACAAGAAATGTTTTGTTTTTCCACAGCAGTGAATGAGTTTTCTTCTCCCCCCAATGTAAATCCATTGATCTTATCCCAGAAAGAAGATCTTCCCCAAAAATCTTTACATGGCAAACAAGAAAAAAATTGCAAGGGGATCAGGGATTAGTGGCCACAAATAAGCTACAGAATGTTTTATTTTAGGTTAAAAATTATCTTGATTTTTAACTTTGAAACATTAGTCTTAGTTTGTTCATTAAATTTATTAACTGAAGCGATATAACCAAATCACAATTAGCTTTTATCATTAATTTCATGGTAATTTTAAGCATTCAAGCAAGAATAGATTTAAGGACAATCTTTCATGCTTTTCATCCCTCTGGAGCTAATCTGCTGTATCTAATATTGTAATTAAACTCAAAGTATATATCCCCAAGAATGGATATGATCAAACCTCATTCAGGTTTGTTGAAGTGGAATAGTGCTGGTCAAGTCTAAGCTCTAATGACATGTCTGTATGTATAGCAAATAATTCCTTACTTATGAGTATAGAGTACATGACCAAAATGGGATGTTTTACTCACAACATAATATATAATAAAAAATAATAAAAGCAATTTATACATATCTAAAATCTAGATTCCAATCATTTAAGCTAAACTTAGTTCTGGGATTTTGGAAGAATAACTAGTCAACAGGTAAAAGCGCACAAGACAATTTGTCTGCATTTGAAGCAGACAGGATCGATTGCGATAGGGTAGCTTTCATGGACATTCAAATTTAAAATGTTTATTTATCTTGCGCCTGAAAGGCATATAAGACAAACATAAAGATAAAGACAAAATAGATTAATCCAACAATTTTAGTTTAATTTGATGAATTCATGTGGCACTGATGCAAATTGAGTGTTTTTTCCATTAATTGTGTCGATTATTGTGGTTAGCTGTGGATCAGTATTGGCACAGAGATCTTGATTCTTTTTTTGAAGGCATGGAAAGATAAGTCCGGCCATGGAAAGGGGATGAGTTCGGAGATTGCTTTGGCTCTGTTGATAAATGAGGTACGACCAACTTTTCTCCTGCTGTCATCAAAGAAATATATTCGTCCTTGGTTTCTGAAATTTGTAAAAGACTGTTGAATTAGTCTAGCAGTGATACTGGAGCTTTCTGGTTTATGGCACAGTCGATGTAGCATGGTAGTATCACTGACAATTCTCAATGAAGGGAAATTTCTCAGGCCTGACTCTGTACATAGCTCTAAGTTAGTTTTTTCCCTTTTAAAGTCGAAGCAGTGCAAGCACATGACTTTAAACAAGACTTTATTAATTCTACTGGCATCTACATGACTAATACAGACTCCCCACACAGGGAGACCATACAGAATGTGACTTAGGATTATATCATAGTATACACTCAAATACCCAATTTTTTCTCTACGATATTTTTCACATATTGCAAGCTCAAAGTCTTTAGTCATTAGTTTGTCTTTCTTACCCCTGTTTCCCAGCGATAAACAGTTCAGCATTGATTCTTTTCTTGATTGAGAAGGTCATCACTTGGATTTTTGTTCTCAGCCTTCATCTCTACCACGCTTGCAATTTCCACCTTTGATTTGACTTCTTCAGGCGCACCTTACTCGCTGATTAGATTTCATCTTAAAAGACAAATAATTAAGTAAGAAAGAACCTTTTGAAAATAGTTTGGCCTAATCTCCAAGTAGAATAATTTGTGCAGCTGTCTTTGTCTTCGTGTATTTCATTTCATTCCATCAAGTTCAAGTCTACTCTTTTTACGCCTTTATTGGAAAGGATATAAATTATATTCAACACCCGTGAAGTCTTATTTTCAGTCATCCAATGTGAAGATCAGTGTTAGAACATACCAAAAAAGTGACAAAGTTACAATTCTTTTCATCTATATATGTCGTCGTAACGTCTGTACCGTCTTGCAAGCGTGATGAGGGCAAGGAGAATCAAATAAGAAAAATGGCTGCAGGGGTTAGCTTACCCGCTCTTAAGCTGCTAGTATTTAGATATTTAAAAATCAAGAGCCTTTTGAAAAAAGGTCGGCCTGAATCTCCAAGTGGAATAAGTTGTACTGCTGTCTTTGCCTTCGTGTTTTTCATTCCAGCAAGTTCAAGTCCACTCTTTTTACGCCTTTATGGTGAAAGATATAAATTATCATCAACACCCGTGAGGTCTTACGTTCAGTTGTCCAGGATGTGGATTGGTGGTACACCATACCAAACAAGTGAAAAGTTATACTTCTTTTCATTGATTTTAGGTCAATTAACTTACTTATGAGATCTACATTTTGAGGAGAACATGTACAGCTTTTTGTTTCAGTTTTTCCAGATTATCCTCCAAAAAGGCTGATTTCAATAGATTCTTGGGACATTCTCTAGGTTTTCAGCATAATATCAACTCCAACCGCAGTGATAATTCACAATCAAAGAGTGTTCTACAGACCAAAAAAAAATTGATATCCAATGAAAAGATCTTTAGCTTACCAGCTTAGGCAGGTTTCATTGGCATACTGGGCGTTGGTCCACTAATCAATGTAGACTATTCTTGGAAGCATATACGGAAGGCTCAAATGTGATCACAAAAATGGAACAGCGATGTCCCATTATAATTGCACATCTTATCCTTTCTAAACTTGTGAGCCTCCTCCCTTCTTAAAGAGCTAAATAGCTTGATGTAAAATGCTCATAATACTTTATTTGGTATAGGTAAACTTGTATGCTAATCTTAAATCTACTCCTTATTATCTATAATAGTGTTGCCCAGTCTGAGTGGTCTAAGGCACCAGACCGAGAACTAAGATCTAAGGTTATCGGTTCAAATCAGAGCCGTACCAGCAGTTTTTCAACTCCGATTGGCAAAAAATCAACAGGATACCCCTAGGCAGGGTAAAAATAATTGACTCTATTACCTTGATTCAGGCAGGGTTTCCCCTTTCCTAACCCTGCGGTAGATGTTTCCCTCTCATTAGGCTAACTGTCTGTTGGGCGAACCGCCTGTTAGATGAACCGTCCGTTAGGCAAACCATCGTAGGCAAAAGATCTGTAGGTGAATCAACATTTTCCCTAGTTATTATTATTTATGAGGCTGGAGATATTCTGACTAACCTCTCTTTTTAATTTGCCATTGGTGAGATTTTTGAAATAATCAAGTTGAAAAAGAGGGGAACAAAGTCACCTTTCCTTCTACATTTTAATTGGGAAAAATTTCTTTGTTGATAGTGCAGATTCACTATAAAAAGTTGATTTGGCAAAGTAAATGAGGGTGAAATATTCCATTTCATTCAAATGTTAATAGTTCAAATAGAATTTCCGAGTTGGAAGGAGTTGAAAGTACTGAAGGAAAAAGGCTTGGATATGGTTTTCTATTAGGTAATAAAAACCTGAATTGAATTTATTGCACTGGTAAACTGTTGGCAGAGCTTTATTACGATGCTTCAGTTTATTGCAGGGAAGAAAAACAAGCCAACTTAGTTTCCCTTAAATATTTATATATACCTTATGAAAAAAAATTGCTTTCTATTTGAACATTCTGCTACTTTAAAACAAAGGTTCGTGACAAAGTGGGTCAATATGTATTTACCACTCAGAGCTTAACAAGTGTTTAAGACGATGTAGGTACTTTTGATCATGATGAAATGTGAAACAGGGATTTATCAGATTCTATTTTATATATTATCAGCAGTAAAATTTAAAGGGATGTTTTTAATCATGGAAAATCTACTTAGTTATACCTTGGCTTTCAGGGCCTCAGGCTAAGGAGTCAGGTCGGTCTAGTGAGTTACATCCGGGATTCAATCGCGACAAATTAAGTTTAACTCCCGACTGGTGTGTACCCTCAAAAATATAAAGACCACTGCAGTGTGCCTTACACGAACATAGATTTTGCCAAGCGTGGGCTATAAACCATTTATGGTAAATTTAGGTGAGGAGATCAGATGTTTAGTAATAAAACCAATTGGATGCTGTTTAGTTGAGGAAGAGGAGGGTTAATATACATTTAACATGGAACCGTTAATTTGGTGGTCTGAAGGTTGTTGCGGTCAGAGTTGACGGTTTAGCTTTGCATTAAGATTTGGCATTAGACTGATAGAAATGTGAAAAGTATAAGGAGCAAATAATAATTATCATACAGTATAGACTCCTGTGATGAATTAGTCAGGGTAATCATCTATAAAAAAGTCACATGAAAAGATTGAACATTTGCATCTAAAATATACTGTATTTGTGAAAATGAGAATGAAATAGAACCAAGCAAACATTTTAGGATAGTATATTTCTTGAAGATAATGAACACCTTCCCACCTAGAACTTATTGGTTTCAAAGATTATCCTTCATTGTGAAGAAGTTAGAATTTCATTACGCTAGATTTTTGCCACTTGCATATTGGGGAGCGGCATGTCATCTGTACGGGTATCACTTCAAACACCTCCCTCAGTCTTGAAGCTAAAGAGCTGAAATTTTGCATGCAGACTTTGCATATTTTTACAAAGAAGTCAATCAAGTGGATTTTTGAAATTTCGGGCAAGAATTACACAATTGTTGAAAATGACATAAAATTTACAATACACAAATGAGCATGTACCAATACCTAGTACGCAATATTGGTAAATTGTGGGATTTATTCGGACTAAAAAATTGCGCCAAACAAGGTCATTTTTCGGTTCTACTTGATTTCGCCTAATCTAAGTTCGCCCAATCTAAGTTCGCCTACTACTTTTCGCCCAATCTAAGTTTGCCTAATGCCGTTTTTGCCTAATTCGTTTCGACCAATGCGTGTGCGCGTACAATACACGCGCGCGTGCGCGTACGATACATGCGCGCGTGCGCATACGACAAGCGCGCACGCTCGCATATCCCCTTAGGGTTAGGTATACGCGCACGCAGGTTAGGTTAGGTTAGCAATATTTTTTTCAGCGTACCCGTACACTCATCGCCTATTAGGCAAAAATGGCATTAGGCGAACTACTACGTTAGGCGAACTTAGATTGGGCGATAAGTAGTAGGCGAACTTTGATTAGGTGAAACCAAGTAGTATCTCATTTTTCTGCTCAGGTATCTTCATTGGAGATAATGAATACCTTCCAAGTGTATCTGCTATGGTTTTAAAGATTGTTTTCTCTCTTAGTTTAAATGTTTGCGTCTAAAATACCACTGTATTCATGAAAACAAGAATTAAACAGAAAAGAGCCCTGGCCGGAAAAAATTGGCCAAAATGGTACAATTGTTACATGACCATATAACAAATGTACCATTTTGTCCAAATTTATGTAACAATTGTACCATTTTGTCCGAATTTGTGTAACAATTGTACCATTTGGCAAAATTCGTACGTCACTTTTTCGGCCGGGGCATGCATTTTGAGATAATATATTTTTTTTAGAAGATACCTGACCAGAAAAATTATAGCGCATTGTGCTATATTCTGATTGCTATGAATAATTCATGTATTGTGGTACATTATCGCTGTTTTCAACATGAATTACACGGTTTCTATTCTATTGCACAACTACAGCGAATAATAGCTTCAAAAATTGATGTGTCTTACAATCTTTTCCCATAGGATTTCA
>Ga0194133_10006937_pt1 | contig 13741 bp, 14 predicted proteins | sample TA2KigOf40mmetaG_FD_155448 | JGI IMG/M metagenome (GOLD analysis project Ga0194133, IMG submission 155448) | Freshwater microbial communities from Lake Tanganyika, Tanzania - TA2015055 Kigoma Offshore 40m | ecosystem: Environmental > Aquatic > Freshwater > Lake | place: Tanzania: Lake...
CGAAACCTGAACCATCCTCATCAAAATAGAAAGAAATAAAAATACTTAAATAAGAAAATAAAAAAATGATTTTTGGAAATAGTTTTGCTTTAGTTAATAAGTTCATTTAACTTTAGGGCTATTTTTGACTTTATATAAAAAAAAATAAATTAGAAAATATATAAATGTATTACATAAAATTAATAAGCATTGAAATTTTGTATCGAAAATATTTTCACTAGCATAAAATAATATTAACAAGTTATAAATATTTATTAATAAACCAGTGCCAGAATTAGCAAATCTTATTTTGGCTTTTTTATGTAAAAAGAAAAAAATAAGATGATGTAAGTGCAATGTATCTGGTTGAAGGGGCGAAGTTTTAGAAATAATTTTTCTAATAATAGAAAATAAAACTTCAAATGACGGATACCACAACAAATTTGCAATAAAATATGGCGATATTTTTTGATTATCTAATGCTATTTTAACTAAAATATAACCAACTAAAAACGCAATAGTATAAACGCCACTCTCTCCAAGAAATATTTTTTGAAATAAGTTTAATATGAAAACAAAAAATAAAAATAAAATAAAAAAATAAAAAAAAATTAAGTCTTGAACTAAAAAACTTATTAGCCCTAAACGATATAATATTACTAAAATTATTAAGTAAAAACCTAGAACGAGAGTATTGCAACCATCTATAAAATTACTCCCATTAAGCAAAATCATAAAACATATTGTCAAAAAAAAATAGTTTATAATCTTCTCTTGAAAAAAAAAATCTAAAATAGATATTTTAAGTGAAGGTAAATAAATGTCAGATATAAAGATAAAAATAAAAAAAATTACAAATTGAAAAAAAAATCTCTTTAACGGAGATATTAGAATATTTAAATCAGACAAAATTCCCAATAAGAATATAAATGCCAAAAAAAGAAAAAAAATTATATTTAAGTTTAATTGACCAAATAAAATCAAAATTAAAATTAATATTCCACCAGTTATTGGAACTGCAGTTTTTGTTGTAAATTTTTGGTGATGATTACCCGTATAACTTAATAATATTTTTTCTTTTATAAAAGTTCTGTGTAAAAAAATAACTATTAAAAATAAAAAAAAAATGACTAGCGGATATATTTCCATAAATAAAAAAGTGACAATTGAAAAACTAAAAATAAACTTTTTGAAAAGGAGAAATTCATATATTTATTATAAACAAGATAACTATCTTTTATTTTTTGAAAAGTTGATGAAGAAAGTGAATTTTTTACTTCTTTTCGTATAGTGAGTACATTTTTTAAGCCATAAAACTTAGTTTCTAATTTTGAAATTTTTAACCAAAGTAAATAATCCTCCTTTGTTCTTAAATCAGTAAATTTAAGACTGTTATCCAACAAAATTTTTTTTTTTAAAATAACAGTAGACAAACCAATATCACACGACTTTAATAGATTTTTATATACTAAATCTTTTGCTTTTCTAAACCCCAAAAACTCGCCTCTGTTGTTTAATATTTTGTAAGATGTATGAGTAACATCCAAATTTTTTCTTCTCATAAAAGCTATTTGCTTTTCTAGCTTTCTAATAGACCAAGTATCGTCTGAATCTATAAAAGCTAAATATTTACCTCTGGCGGCACTAATCCCTTTATTTCTAGACAAGCCAGCACCAAGATTTTGTTTATTTAATAAAATTTTACATTTTTTTTCTCTAGTTATTTTTCTTAAAAAAAATAAATCTTCAAGATTACTGTCATCATAAATGATTATTAATTCATGGTTTTTATAAGTTTGTCTTAATACAGAATTAATAGACCTTTCTACAAAGGCTTTCTTTTTATAATAAGGCATTATTACACTAACTAGTTCCATTTTTTGATATAATAAAAATATTAGTCTGGTTTAATTTAGTTTTAAAATGACTCAAAAAAAAGTTATTATCTTTATACCATCTATAGAAGGTTTTGGTGTTGAAAAAAATCTTTTTTATATAGTAAATTTTTTTTCAAAAAGAATAAATAATTTAACAATAATAACTTCATCAAAGCTTTATAAAAAAAAATTCGATAAAAAAATAAAATTTTTATCTTTAAACCATAATTTATTTTTTTTTAAAGGAAGAATAGCAAAGTATTTTTTTTGTAGTTTAATTTTATTTAGAGAAATTATTAAAAATCCAAGAAGTATAATTTTTTCCTTTCAGAGCAATTTAATAGCTATATTAATTGCAAAAATCTTAGGATCTACAGTTGTAATAAGACTTAACACTTCAATAAAAATTTTCGAAAAAAGAATTTTTATAAAATTTTTAGCAAAGTTTTTTTATTCATTAGCAAATCGAGTAATTGTTAACAGTTTAGAGTTTAAATCTGAACTTAAAAGAAAATTTAATGTGCGGTCTGTTTGTATTTATAATCCTCTAAATAAAAATGAAATATTAATTAAATCAAAAATAAAATGTAAAAGTATTTTTAATATTCCAAAAGCAATTAAAATAATTACAGTAGGCAGATTTGTCTTTCAAAAAAATCATTTTTTACTTTTACGAACTATAGAAAAATTAGTTCGTGAAAAAAAAATTATGGTTGAACTTGTAATAGTTGGGGAAGGTTTCTTAAAAAATAAATATATTGAATTTATAAAAAAAAATAAATTAGAGAAGTATATAAAGATACTAGATTATACAAAAAATCCTTATAATTTAATTCAGCAATCTGATATTTTTATATTGACGTCTAACTTTGAAGGTTTGCCTAATGTTTTATTAGAGGCAATAAGCTTAAATAAATTTGTGATATCAAGCGATTGTAGAACTGGACCCAAAGAAATACTGCTTAATGGAAAAGGAGGGTTGCTCTTTAAAACTGGCAATCTTCAAGATTTAGTGAACAAAATAATTTTTTACAAACAAAATAAAAAAATTTGTAGATCTTTAAAAAAAATAGCAAAAAAAAATTTGATTAAATTTGATTATACAAATAATTTAAAAAGATACCTATTTGAAATTCAAAAATTTTATTAACATAAATTAAAATAAAATTATTTTTTTAAAAAGTTTTGTAAATGGAAATATTAAATTAAATGCGTAAAAATAAATTAAATTTTTTTTATTATTAAAATAATTTTTAAAATTTAAATTAGTTTCTAATAATAAAAAAAATAAAATAAGTACCAACGGCTCATAATATTTGTGATAAATTGTTAGCTGCAAATTTGATAGTATAAGTAAAGATAAAATTATAAAATTATTTAAATTTTTTATACACAAGGAAAAAATAAATACTAAAGAAATGAAAGAAATTATAAAAAAAATTTCATTTCCATTTAATAAATAGTGAGATAACTGAAAAAAAATACCCCCACCTGTAAATATTGGCAAATAATCAAAAAAAACAAGTATGACCAAGTAAAATAATATTATAAGAAAAATTATTTTTTTTTTAAATAAATTTACCATTTTTAAATATATTTCTTTTTCTTTAATAAAAACAATTAAATGAAAGAAAATTATAGACGAAATAATAAGAATTTTATTTGAAAAATTTAAATCTAAAGAAACACTTTCTCCTTGAAATCCCGGAGTTTTTCCAGCAGTAAGAAAAAAAACTTCTAAGAAAAAAAGATAATATAAAGCTGGTAAAGATAGTAAAAAATTAATCATAACCAGGAATATAATTTTATTAATAGATATTCTTTTAAAAAACTGAAAAAGAAAAAAAATTGAAAAAACTGAAAAGTTCGGGCTTATGTATGATGCTAACACATTAAAAAAAGTATTTAATATTGCGTATTTAAATAAAAAATTTTTTTTAATAAATTTTAAATAAAAAAAAACTCCTAAAGTAAAAAAAAGAACTCCAAGTATTCTACTGTCTGGCCATATGGTAAGAGATCTGAATGTGGGTGATAAAAAAATTACGCATGTTATTAATAGAGCTATTTTTTTCTTAACAAAAGGAAATTTTAGCTTCAAACAAAAAAAAAAAATTGGAATCAAAAATAAATTAATGTGCAAGAAGATAAGTCTTGTTACCAAGTCATTGGAAAAAATATCCTCAATAAACGACAATAAAATTATAGTAATTGGAGAGTGTCTGTTGCCAAATTCACTGTAATTTAAAAAAGTATATTTGAAATTTTCGTTAAAGTTTTGAATTATTATTTTATAACCCTCATAGTCTCCTCTTGCACCACCGTTTAGGTCTTCATTAAGAAAAAAACCACCAAGCAATGTTAGATATAATAAAAAAAAAATTATTATATCAATTCTTTTTTGCAAAAAAAACATAATTAAATCTTTACATTAAAAATAACTTATAAAATTTATAAGGAACTCTCCAAAGTGGGAAACTTCCTATATCCTCACGAATAGTAGTTTTTATATTCCAGGTAAAAATATAAATAAAAAAAAATAAATTTATTATTTTTGGACTAATTTTTTTTTTTATGGCAAGTAAAAAATTTTTATTTAAACTAATAATAATAATTTTATTTTTGATACAAAAAATTAGTGTTAACAAACAAAAACTATAAAAAATATTTATGCCTCTACCCCAATCAAAAAGAGATAAAAAAAAAATAGGGACAAAAATATTTAAGAGGATAAATATGAGTATTGTCTTTTTAAAATAAAAAAAATATTTTTTTTTAAATTTCGAGTTAAATAAAATAATTATTGCCGGTAAAAAGCCAATTAAGAAAATAAAAAAATATCTTAATAGATAAATCGGTTTATAATCTGGAATATTTACAATAAATTGTGTCAAAATTCCTTTTTTACTCTCTAATAAAGCAGCAGACATATAACAATTCTGGTTAAAGCTTTCCTCTAAAGTTTTACACATTATCTTCCAACCTTCTGTGGATAAGGGAAAATAAATTATTAAAAAAAAAACTACTAAAGATGGTAAAGAAATAAAAAAAATTTTTATATATAGCTTCAAAAAATTTTTTGAATGATTTTTAATAAATAAAATAAAAAGTATATATGGAAAAAAAAAGATTACGGGCTCCCAAATCAAAAATGCAATCGGAAAGATAAAGAATACATAAGTATTTGTAAAATATGATTTAAGTCTTACATCAGACAGGTAAAGTAATAATAGATAAAAAACGAATATTATAGTCTCTTTTCTTCCTAAACTTTCTATGTCCGCTATCGGAAAAAGTAAAAATATTGGAGAAAAAAAAGCTAACTTTAAAATGAATTTATCTTCCATATCTTTAATAAAATAAAAAAAAAGTATCAAATAAAATAAATGAAAAAATGATTGAAAAATAAATATTACAAATCTCAATGATGTATTGAATAAGGTTGCAAAAAAAAATGAAATTTCACCTGCAAGACCTCTTCTTGTAAAACCACCTTGATAGTTAATTATCCAATCTGAAATAGATGAGTCATTCCCAACATTATGTTTGGCATACAAAAAAAATATTGCAAAAAACCCAATAAAAATAAGGTAAAATAATAGAAATAAATTTTTTTTATTATATTTGCTCATATGTAAAAATTTTTAATAATATAAACAAAAATAATTCTTTGTCTTTAAAATTTAAAAATATAGTATGCAGTTTTTTTCTTCGCGGGGTGGAGCAGTCTGGTAGCTCGTCAGGCTCATAACCTGAAGGTCCTTGGTTCAAATCCAAGCCCCGCAACCAAAGCTGTGAAGATTTAAATGAAATATCACTCACTAGCATATAAAAAAGTTTACATAAAATAATTTTTTTTTATTTAACATGAACTCAATACTAATATTTACCGCAACATACAATGAAGCTCCAAATATTAAAAATTTAATAAATCAAATACTAAAATCCGCAGAACAAACTGATATCTTAATAATAGATGATAATGGCGAAGACAAAACTTTCGAAATTATTGAAAACAATTATAAAAATAATCCCAGAGTAAATTTAATAAAACGAGAAAAAAAATTAGGCCTAGATACTGCTCATAAAATGGCATTTGAGTATGCTAAAAAAAAAAAATACGAAAAATTAATAACAATGGACGCGGACTTGTCTCATGATCCAAAAGAAATTCCTCAATTTATAAAATTTTTAGATCAATATGATTTTGTTATAGGCTCAAGATATACCCAGGGAGGAGTATGTAAAATGAGTTTTTTAAGAAAAACAATGAGTATTATCGGAAACAAAATTATTAAATTTATTATAAAAAATAAACTAACTGAATATACTACTTCTTATAGAGGCTTTAATTTAAGAAAATTAAAAAACTTTGATTTAAAAATGGTTCAATCCAAAGGTTATAGTTTTTTTATGGAGACCATAAATATATTAAGTGAATTAAAAGTTAATATGCATGAGTTTCCAATAGTATTTGAGAACAGAACTGCTGGTAAATCAAAAATACCAAAATTAGAAATATTTAGAACTTTGGTTAGACTATTTATAATATTTTTTAAAAAAAATAGGAATATTTAAAAATTTTTTGTTTAATATAATTCTGAATAACACTTTCTATTTCATTAAAGATATTTCTAAATTTTTTAATTCTTAAAAATTTTTTAATTTTTATATTGCTTCCGTGAGTAACTAATACATCAGCTCTATGTTTTTGTATTTTTATAATCTTATTTTTTAATTGTAAAATATTTTGAATTAAAAAAGATAATTTTAAAATACTAACGGGCCTATTTGAGCAAACATTAAATACTTGATAACTTTTTAATTTTTTATTTATAATTAATTTAGCTATAATATTTTTAACATCTTCAATATGAGTAAAATCTCTTTTGTGATTACCATAATTATTGAGATAAAAAGTTTTTTTTTTTACTAAAGAATTTAAAAATTTATATATAAACATATCAGGTCTTGCATAATCTCCATAAATTGTGAAAAATCTTAAAGCAACAATTTTCATTTTAAAAAATTTTGATTTTGATAAGTCACTCGCTACATCTTCATTATTTTTTTTTGTATATGAATAAATATTATTTGGATTTAAATTATAATTTTCTTTTAAAGGATATTTTTTTTGATCACCGTATACAGAACTAGAAGATGCGAATAAAAATTTTTTAACTTTTAATAAATTACAATTCTCAATGATATTGTAAAAACCCTCGATATTACTTGAAAAATATACTTTAGGGTTAATCATTGAATATCTTACGCCAGGTTGAGCAGCCATATGAATTACTATATCAAATTTGATATTCTTAAATAAACTGGAAACTTTTTCTTCATCACTAATATCAATTTTTATAAATTTAAATTTTTTAAATTTTTTTAATATTTTTATTCTTTTTTTTTTTAATTTAACTGAATAATAACTATTTAAGTTATCAATACCTATCACGCTTGATTTCTTGAAATTCTCTAAAATCATTCTAGTAATATGATATCCAATAAAACCGGCTGATCCTGTGACTAAAAATTTCATTATTTTTTTTGAGATAGAATTAATTTTAATCTTTTTAAATATCTTAAATAGTGAATAATTTTAACAAGAATAAGATTTTGTTTATTATCTAAACGTATTTGAGTATTTTCATTTAAATAATCTATATATTTAATTTTATCAGAAAAGCCTCCAGGTCTAAAATATCCAATTACTTCATCATTTTTGGTAGCAAGACCTTTCATCTTTTTCTTTTTTATCATTCTATAAAACAGATCGTAATCGGCAGAATATTTATATTTTGTATTATAATAACCAACCTCTAATTGGGATTTTTTTTTAATAAAGAATCCAACTGAATGCGAGCTATAAAAACCAAAAGTCCAATACAACTTTCTTGGATGGTAGCCACTATAGATCTTGTTGTATTTATTTACAGAGCCAAATAAAAAATCTATATCAGTATTCTTTTGAAAATAACTACTTACTATCTGCAAAGCATTTGGGTAAAAATAATCGTCTGAATTTAAAATACCAATCACCTCGCCGGTAGATAAATTTATACCTTTGTTCATTGCATCATAAATCCCGCCATCTGACTCATGTACAATTTTAGATATTTTTTTACTGTATTTATCTATTATTTTTTTAGTATTATCATTAGAATTTCCGTCAATTATAATATGTTCATAATTTTTATAAGTTTGATTAAGTAAACTTAAAATATTATTTTCAATATGCTCCTCGCCATTTTTTACAACAGTTATTATGGAAATCTTAAGAGTTTCATTGTTGCTATTCATGTGTACTCATTTGTTAAACTAAAATACAAATTTTTATGCAAATTTTTTATTGGTGTCCATTTCTAACACACATAGCTACAATAAATGCTGTAAAAAATTCCGCTACTTCCCTTAAAAGATATAAAAAAGATATTAACGTAAAAATATTGAACAGTATTGGGGAGTGGAATTTTTTAAAAAATAATTATGATAATATCAGTGTTGAGAATATACAAAAATTAAATATTTATGATTTACTCCCAAAAGAAGGTTTTTTTAGAAGTAGATTTTCTTTTTTAATTATTGCCTTACTAAATTTATTTCCACTCCTGAAAATTATTAAAAAGGAAAAACCAAATTTCTTAATAATTCACCTTTTAACAATTCTGCCAATTATCTTAAGTCCCATTTTATATAAAAATACCAAAATAATTCTTAGAATTTCCGGACTTCCAAATTTAAAATTAGGAAGAGGATTTTTTTGGAAATTATTTTCAAAATATATTTATGCAGTCACAACACCAACCAAACTTACGTCAGATATGTTAATTGAAAATAAAATTTTTGATAAAAAAAAAATATTTTTGTTAAGAGATCCTATAATAAATTGTAATTTAATTAATAAAAAGAAAAAAGAAAATTTAGAAGAAAGTTTTTTAAATAAAGAATTCTATTTATCTATAGGTAGATTAACTAATCAAAAAAATTTTGAATTTTTATTAAATTCATTTTGCTTAAATATAGATAAGTTTAAGGTTAAAAAATTAGTAGTATTGGGTGAAGGTGAAAATGATGAGAAATTAAAGAAAATAATACAGAGATATTCTTTGGAAAAAAATATATTTTTATTAGGTTTTAAAAAAAACGTTTATAATTATATTTATAGATCTAAGGCCATTATATCTTCCTCTTTGCACGAAGATCCTGGCTTTGTCCTGCTAGAATCTGCATTTCTTAGAAAAAAAATTATCACATCAATTGTAACCAATGGGCCTCTAGAAATGTATCAGACTGGCAACCTGTGTTATTTTTTTAAAAGCAACGATGAATTAGATTTGGTTAATCAGATTATTCTTTCTGAGAATGACAATTCAAAAGACATGGCCTTGAATGCATTAAAATACTCAAAAAAATTCACCTCCTACAGTCATTATAAAGCCCTAAACAAATTACTTGGCTAAATAATCTAGAGATTTATTAAATTTTTTTATATTTTTAGTATATGAAAATTTAGACAAATTTTTTCTACATTTTTTTTCTTTAATATAAAATATTTTTTTATTTTCGATAAAATTATCAATTAGACTGGATAACTTAACATAATCTGAAATTTCAAATAAATGACCTGCATTGCCATTTTGTAATATTTCACTAGCACCACTTCTAAAGTTAGAGGAAATAATTGGCATACAATAACTGGCAGCTTCCACCATGGTAGTAGGTAAACCTTCGTATAATGAAGTGCAAATATAAATATCATTTTTTAAATAAAATTTTTTAAGATTTTTAATATTTTCATAAATCTTTAAATTAATATTATTATCTACTGAATATTTAATAATATTTTTTTTCTGTGTACCATAACCAACTAAATTCAATAGTATTTTTGATTTGTATTTGGAATTTGAAATTGCTTTTAGCAAAGTCATATGATCTTTTTGTATTTCAAATCTTGAAACATTAAGAACTCTAATTATTTTTTTATTAGTTTTTCTCTTAATTTGATTAATTTTAAAAAAACATGGATTATAAATAGTTAAAACTTTTTTTTTAACCATTTTAGATAAATCACTACTTAATTCTTTGCTATTTCCACAGATTAGATTTGCTTTTTTATAAAATCTAATGACAAGAAATTTTATAATTTTTTTCTTTAGAAATTCTAAAAAACTAAAACTGTATTCTAATTCGCTTGGATGGTTAATTTCATAAATAAATATTTTAATATTATCTATTCTATTTAAGAAAATTATAGACCAAATATTAACAAAATATTGCGTAGAAAAAAAAATAATATTTTTTGAGCTGTCTTTTAATATAATTTTCCTAATTTTAAAAAAACTTAATAAAGTTGATATTGAATTTAAATTAATAAATTTAACTTTAAAAAAAAAATTAATATTATTTTTTAAAGATAACAAAACAACTTCATATTTATTTTTATCAATGGAATTTATAAATCTTACTAAAGTTGTTTCTGAACCTCCTACCGAGGGATATGGATTATATATATATAATTTTATTCTCACGAATTATTTAAGTTATTTCTTAAGCTGAGCTTCTAAAATAATACAAATTGGGTAAATTTTAGACATAGAGGTTTTTTGAAATAAAGATAAAAAAAAATCTATCATCATAAATAAAAAAATTATAAAAACAGGCAATAATGGTATAAATTTAAGATAATCAAATAGCATTGAGTAAGACGCCATAAACGGGCCTGTTCCAAAACTTCTACAATTCAATATTTTAAATCCATTTTTTTCGATTTTTTTTTTTAAATATTGAGAGGTATATCTACTATAGTCATCCGGCGCTCCGTGATATCTATACAAAAAAGGTGTTGATAAGAATATTTTTCCTTTTTTTTCTAAGATTTTTTTAATTTCGAAAATTGCTTTATCAAATTCTATAACATGTTCAAGAACGTTAAATATGACAACATTTGAAAATTTTTTTTTTATATTATTATTTTTCTGTAAATTAATTTTTATATATTTGCTCTCATTAGAATTTATCTGATCAGAAATATTTAGTTGATTATAAATTTCTCTTTTATTAAATAAACTATTACTAAATTTACTAACTCCAAATTCTATTATACTTCCTTTAAAAATAAATTTATTAAAATTAATAACTTGATAAATTCTACAAATACTTTTATTTTGCAGTGTTAATAAAATTATAGATATATAATCAGAAAAGTTATTAAAAAATTTCATTATTTAAAAGTTTATCAATTATTTGATTAATATTCTTTGTTGATTTCCAGCCAATAATTTTTTTTATCTTTTTTGGACTACATCTAACAAACTTTATTTCATTTGGTCTAAGTAATCTTTTTACATTAGATACTAAGAAATTTATAGGAATTTTTTTTTTATGAAATATTTTTTTTATTATATAGCTAAGGGAAGTTGTTTTGCCAGTTGCAACAATAAAATCGTCTTTTATTTTTAATGTATTAATTTTATAGATTGCTTCAACATAATCTGGTGCCCAACCCCAATCTCGAAAAATATTAATGTTACCTAATTTCAGTTTCTTTTTAGCATCAAAATTATTAACATAATCAATAATTTTTTTAGTAACAAAACCATTTCTTCTTAAAGGTGATTCATGATTTGACAAAATTCCGCTACAACAATTCAAATTAAAATTTTCTCTATAAAATTTAATTAGCCTAAAATTAAAAGCCTTTGATCTAGAATATGGACTAACCGCTCTAAACAATGTTTTTTCATCACATAAATTTTCAGAGCTGCTGCCATAACAGTCTGTAGAGCATGAATTATATATGCTTGTTTTAAGTTTTCTCACTCTGCAGTATTCTAAAATATTTGTAAGCATCAATATATTACTTCTATAAGTATTAATTGGTTGCTGAAATGAGTTACCCACATTCGATTCTCCAGAAAGAAAGTAAATGTGATTAGGTTTTTTTTTTATAAAATTTTTTTTAATATTAGAAAAATTTTTATATTCAATAAATTTTATTTGTTTATATATTTTTAACTTTAAAAGATTTATTAAATTATTTTTATTTTTGTCTCTTGTTAATCCGATGACATTAAATTTTTTTTTTAACAATAAATTAGCTAAATAACTTCCATCCTGACCAGAAATACCAAAAATATATGCATTTTTTTTCATAATTTGGATAAATTATATGCTAATAAGATTTTAAATCTAAACATATTATTTATTAGGATTAATTTTTCCTAAACTGAGTAATAAATTTATAACGAAATAGTTAAAAATTAGAACTAATGAAAATTAATAAAAAAAAATTTAACAGTGTGTATTTTTTAATTTTATTCTCATTTTTCATTTGCTTGGTAAGTGCAAAATACACTCTTAACAAATATGATAAAAATTTGATTTCTCCCGAAGGAAAATATTACCATGCTATGATTAAAGGTGATGTGTATAGATATTTTACTCACGGATTTGAAATAAAAGAAGCTCTTAAACTAGGAATAAATTATTTTGACACTGGAAGGCAGAACTTTACTAAATATTTATTTCCAAGAGTTATAGCAATTTATTATTTAATTTTTGATTATAATTTATTTGAAGATCAGTTAAAAAATATAATAAAACAAGGAATACATTTTAATTATCTTATTTTTCAGATTTCGTTATATTACTCTTGTATACTTTTTTTATATTTTCAACTTCGTAAAATTATAGATAATAGTATTCTTTTTTGGATAATATTATTTTTATCTCTAGAACCCACAATATTCCAATATCAATTATCTTTTTGGTCTGAGTCATTATTCTCTTCAATGCAGATTATTTTAATTGGATTAATTTTAAATAACACTCAAAAAAATATTAGATATTTTTTTATAGGTTTTGTTTTGAGTTTGCTTGCAATTCAAAGATCAAATGGCTTTTTTTACATTTTGCCTATATTGCTATATTTTTACATAACTGTTGGGTTTAAATTTAATAAAAAATTGCCATTACTTCTTATTGGGTATTCAATCTTTTTAATCTTTGTTGGGTATCACAATTATATTAGATCAAATAAATTTTATATCATACCAAATGAAATGAAGGCGGTAATGCATGCCTATGTAATTCCAAATATTATTTCTAAAGAAAGTTTGGAAATTGAAAAATCAAAAACAATAAATTTTATCAAAGTTCAAAAATTAGAAATAAATAACGATCAAAACTTTAAGCGGTATATTGAACAAGAGGATTATTCTCGATATTCTTTTATTTTTTGTGAAAATGAAGAAAGAAAAGAAAATGCAGAATATTTAAAAGTTTGTAATTATTTAGAAAAAAGATCATATGAATTAATTTTTTCTAATCTAGTCTCGACTGCAAAATACATAACTAAGCAATCCATGCATTTTATTTTGCTTAATCCATTTCATATTTATAGCGACAATCAATTTATTTCAGGGAAAGTATATTATGGAAGTGAATTACACCAAAAACTACTACCATACAGAATGGTATACTCATTTATTATTTATTCTATTTGTCTCTTAGGATTATTCAAAATTATAAAATTAAAAGATAAAAAAATTTTATTATTTTTATTTATTTCAATCATATATTTCTTCTTAATTCTTTCTTGGCATGGAAATACTAGATATTTTTTACCAATTTTATTTTATCTTTCATTCTTCTTTGCGTTTGGAGTTGCGGATATTTATAAAATTGTTAAATCAAATTTACTGACAAAAAAATTAAGTAATAATAATTTTATTCAATTCTAAATGCCAAAATTTCATAATTACAAAAATTGTACGCACCGATCTTAATATATTTATCTTTTTTTTTTGGATTTGGCGTTAACTACTTTATAACTTATTTGAAAAATATATACAAGAAAAACTATTTGAAAATATAAAAATCAA
>Ga0194133_10006938_pt1 | contig 13739 bp, 9 predicted proteins | sample TA2KigOf40mmetaG_FD_155448 | JGI IMG/M metagenome (GOLD analysis project Ga0194133, IMG submission 155448) | Freshwater microbial communities from Lake Tanganyika, Tanzania - TA2015055 Kigoma Offshore 40m | ecosystem: Environmental > Aquatic > Freshwater > Lake | place: Tanzania: Lake Tanganyika...
GAACTCTTGAATTTAATTGCCGTCAAACTAATAAAAACTATGAGATCAATTTTCCTTTAGTCCAGCACACGCAATTTGGTGGCTTAAGAGTCACCTCAGGTTATGGGCTCGCTCTAATGCCATATGAAACTTGGGATCTGCTTCAGTTTGAAGCGTACAAAACTATTTGTAGCGAAGGAGCGCTTGCTAGACTCGGCCAAAACTTAAATCTGAAAAACGAAAATTTAGACGAGTTAAGTGAATTAAACGAGCGTCTTAAATCAAAAATAAATGAACTTTCACGATCTGCGAAATCTTTAGATTCGCATACCTTCAGAGATATTCTCCCTCACTACATTCAAATTGTGAGACAAATACTCTCCAACAACAGCTAGCTACCGCGCCAATGGTCAAACTCATTTTGAGCGATTGTGAAGTTATAGATACCATTTGTGTATGAAATTTGCATCAGCACAGCATCGATTTCGACTCGGCCTAACTCTCTTATTTTCCCTTACAGTTAGTGCATGTAGCTCGGGTAGCGCTGAACAACAAGCGTCTCAGGTTGATGTGATTCGAGTTATTGATGGCGATACGGTCGTCATTTCTGGCGATGAACGTGTACGCCTGATCGGAATTGACACCCCGGAGAACGGTCAATGTGGGTTCGATGAAGCTAAACAGGCTCTTGAAAAGCTGCTGGCCTCAGGCTCTGCAACCTTTTACTCAGGCACCACATCTGACAAGGATAAATACGATCGCCTACTTCGATATATCGAGGTCGAAGGAATTGATGTTGGGCTCAACTTGATTTCAAATGGGTTCGCAATAGCACGATATGACTCACGTGACGGGTACGGCCCCCATGACCGCGAAAATGAATACGTCGACGCAGACGAAAATTCTGCACCCGCAATTAAATGCGACTAAGAATAATTGCAATTTTTTATCACTCAATTACCAATGACGCCAACTTCTACCCCATCGAGGCGAAGTCCTACGAAGATATTTACTTAATCGTGGAAGCGAGTTCTCTATTAATTCGGGCAGAACAATATGTACAGAGATATCGAGATAGCGAATGAATCGACATGGCGAGCCAAACCAAAAACGACTTTCTGGTGTTAGCTCAACATGGCGCAATTTACGAAATGTCTCCACAAGATTGAGTCTGTGATCGAGCACTAGCTACACCAATAAAAATTTGTAGCTAACTTTAAGTTTCTTAGTTTTTGAATCATCTCACTTGTTTTCAAAACGTAGGTCATCCTTACTCGCGCGAACAAAACTTTCGACGAGAGTTCGACAGTGCTTGTCTGCAAGTTCCAGTACTTTCGAGTCTTTACCTGGCCGATGAATTTTTGCACTAGTGCAAATTGAAATCGTCACTGGGTATCCAGACTCAATGCAATTAAAAATCCAACCCTGCACCCGTCGATTGGTTCTTGCAAATTTATTAGGCATGTAGCCGGCGTTTTCGTAATTTCCGAGTCGCTTTGAAAGATCTTTACCCTCACCAACATAAATCTGGCTCAGGTTCACTGGCGCATTATTGGCGACTATTTGATAGACCCCCGGCTGCTCAGGTAGTCCTTCTGGAAGTTTTAACTTGTGGCCTTCGCCTTGCCGATCAACGAAGCCAACTTCAGTCCATTGACATTCGAATTGGAAATGATCTATCGATATATTTCGATCAACCACTAACTACTTCATCCCCATCCATCGACCAAGTTTCGCCTGTCGTCCACTTCGCGTGAGCGGAATACCAGTAGCCCTTGAGATCTTCCGCTTCAGCGCAGTTATCCCTAATGCTCGCTTCCATGAGAATGTTAATCCTGGACCAAGTTTCATATTGCCCCTTTCAATATTGATTTGTTTTTCGACCCTGGATCGACTATATCATCGATGCCCCATCACGTTCCCAGCTAACGAAGCTTCTTCAGCGCGCGGCGGGCAGGTTCAACTTCAACAGACGGCTTCGGCCAGCGCAACGACATGTTCTCCATCGTCGCCCGCACGATCTCGCTAATTGCTAGGTCACGAAACCACTTCGAATTCGCTGGTATCACGTACCACGGTGCGTGACTAACCGAAGTTTCAGAGACTATTTTCTTAAAAGCTGACACATACAGCGGCCAACGCTCGCGTTCAGCGAGATCTCCCATACTGAACTTCCAGTTGCGATGCGGCTCATCGAGACGCGACATCAGTCTCTCCCACTGCTCATCTCGCGAAATATGAAGAAGGAACTTTACAATCGTGGTTCCTTCTTGGCGCAGCATTGTCTCAAAATCACGGATTTGCTGTATGCGCTCCTTCACTCTTCGCGGGGGCAACTTCTTTTGCACGATTGGCACAATTAGGTCTTCGTAGTGGCTGCGATTGAACACAGAGATCGAGCCCCGCGACGGACAGGCAGCATGGACACGCCAAAGATAATCATGGGTTGCTTCGCGACCTGATGGCACCTTAAACGACGTGACAGTTGTACCCTGCGGGTTGAACGCGGTGAACACTTTGCGAATCGCACCGTCTTTGCCCCCCGCATCTATTCCTTGCAAAACGATCAGCAACGACTTGCTGTTGTCGGCGTAAAGATGATACTGAAGCTCTTCAAGTGCCTGAAGGTTTTGCTCTGTTCGACGTCGGGCTGACTCTTTATCCCAACCATGGGTGTTGGCGGCCTCAGCGTCGTTTATTGGCGCCGTCTTGCCTTGGCGGGCTCGAAGACCTAAAACTAGTTTTTCGCGTTTATTCATAATGAGACACTAATAGTACGCAACTTAAAACTGAAAGTGCCCACTGATTGAGCTTGCTTGCCGTTGCATGAGATTTCAGATTATGCATCAAATTAAAGACGAAGCTCGTTGCCGTCGTTGCGCTTCACTCGGCCAGAATTTACCGCAGCCTCGAAAGCCACCTCGACTACTTCGGCTGTCTTGGCAGTTAGAGCCTTGAATCCGAAGATCCGCGCGACTTCCTTCATGGCGTCCTCAAAGCCGATTGCGCTAGCGCGATCGACTGTGTCTACTAGAGCATTTCCAAACTCTCTAACTGATATCTCTTGAATTTTTCTTTCACGACCGTCCGATTCGTGCGACGTACGGTAACCAACCCAATTCTCAGAGTCTTTAGTTGCTGGCCAACAGAAGGTTCCTATTTTGTCTTTCTTGCGCGACGTTGCAGGAACCATCTTTTTCATTGTGGCGAGCCTTTCCGCTGGAACGCGAGACAAGCCAAGACAATTACACGCAAGACGAGCGAGTCTGTCAATTTCAATCGGGCCCTCAGCCTCGATTATCGAGGAGAGAAGTGAAACGATGCGCTCCTTCGCCTTTCGACTCTTACTTGCTTCATCAAGCCAACCGATCGAGCCAACTATGTCAACTTCAAATGGCTCAAAGGGCACGTCGTGGCGCGTGGCTGCAATCCCTTGAGATACAGATTCTTCAGCTTCCTCACGGAACTTTTCGAACTCTTCACGTGCACTCTCAAGGGCTGCTTCGAGATGCTCGTCGTGCGTTTCAACGACTTCATTGTCAACTTTCGTAAAGAATTGTTCAATTTCTTCAATGATTGCATCTCGCTCATTTACCCAAGCCGGCAACCACACTCGAAGCACTTTCCGCCAACCAAGTCCAGGCAGAACTTGTTTAGGAAGAATGTCTCGCTGGAACGCCGAACCTCTCTCGGCCCAAGATGGGTCATCGACGAGAATTGCCAACTCCCACTCATCATGATCTGGGCGAGATACTGCGACATCAACTCGAAGTTTTGAGAGCCCCAACTGCGTCTGAACACGATAACCACGTTCGCGTAATGTGGATGCAAGATTATCTATATGGCGGCTACGTGACACGCCAATGCCCAAGTCGCCCGAGACCTTTGGGCCATTCACTGCAAGTTTCAGGAATCTCTGAACAAGTTCTGCTTGCCGAGAAAGCGTCTTGCCGCCAGCTGTCATCTCCTCTGGCAAAAAAGAACAGAACACCATCATTTCTCGACGCGCTCGGGTTACGGCAACATTCAACCGGCGTTCTCCGCCAGTTTGGGTCACTGGGCCCCAGTTCAGGGGGAATGTTCCTTTCTCGTTTCGAGAGAATGCAACAGAAAAGATAACTGAGTCCGCTTCATCACCTTGAACATTTTCGAGATTGCGTATTTTGAGACGCGGTGGTCGACGATGTCCCGTGTCTTCATGCGCCTCCCCTTCGCTCACAGCTTCTTCGAAGGCTGCGCCATCCATGTCCTTCAACATTTCACCTACCAAACGCATCTGCGGCATGTTAAAAGTAACAACGATGATCGACTCTGATTCGCCTGACGCATCATCAAGCCACCGCTTTCGACGTTGCGGGTCTTTTAGACGCGTCATTACTTCTTCGCAGAGGGCGACAGCTTCAGCAAAATTAGTTCCACGCGCCGGCACGGTGACATCTGTGGTCTCCATCTTGTATGACTTAGGTTCACCACCGCGATTGAATTTGCCATCATCGACGTGAATGAATTGCAGAGCTAGTGAGTCAAGACCGTAGATCGACGGGAAGGTCAACATCGGTTGGTCGTAGATATAAAGGTTGCTGAAGGCAATCAACACCTCATCGCGACTGCGATAGTGGCAAAGCAGTTGAAGATATGGAAGATCAGCTTCTTCAAACTCTTCAAGAATACTTTCAGCGTCCTTTGCGGCCTCCCAGACAACTGGATTAAGTAAAGTTGGCTCATCGGTTTCGACTATCGACGAATCTTCATCAGTCTCAACTTGAACATTTTCATCTTGCTCATCAGTGTCGGCCCCGATGAATGTGCCAGTGTTACTTGAAAAAGCGGTTGTAGGTGGCATCTGGCGACTATCGCCAACTACGACACATGCTTTGCCACGGCCAACTGCACCAATCGCATGAGATGTACGAATTTGAGATGCCTCATCAAACACAACCAAATCGAACTCGATGGACTTCAGCGGTACCAAACGCGCTACAGAATCTGGACTCATTAAAAAACACGGAAGCGCATCTGAAAGAGCCTGACCATAGCCCATAATCAGATCACGAATTGGCGTTCGTTCGCCGCGCTTCGGTTTGAGACCCTTGATCAAGCTTTGTGTTGCACCCGCCTTACTTCCTGTCAGCAAACCTCTTCGTGTTCTTCGGCGTTGATTCACAAGACCAGGTATCCGTCGCTTCAAAAGAGTTTGAGTGGCCTTAAGAGCGGCTTCAAACTCTGCAATACGACGGTCGTGACCCTTGCGGTCAAACCGGTCGAGCTGATTCTCGCGCAGCAATTCTCTCAGCATCTGTCGTATCGCTGATCTGCGAATCTGATTCGAGACAGCAGATGGATGATTACCTTCGTACAAAATTTTGTCAACAGATGAGCGTAAGCCAAGCGATGAGATTTTTTCGAGCGCATGACGGAGATTCAGCCAACGATCCAATTCCACAAATGTGTCATGTGCTCCCGCATCGCGAATCAGCCTTGGCACATGACCGAGCACCCAAGCCGATCGACTTACTGTTTCGATCGGCTCATAGAAACGCGCGTCAAACTTGAAGAGACTTGCAAGAGCGGCCCAACTGCCGTAGATGTTATTTAGTGCAACAGCCACGCCAGATTTTTTTTGATCGTTCAATAGTCGCTCAACTACCGAACGGACTTCGGGACGCAATAAAAATGATTTTAGGGTCACCGACGAGATTGCCGCTCGCTCGAGATTATCGACTTCATTAAGTAGCCAAGGTCGAATATTGACTGATATGCCAGGAAGTAACTCGTTGGTAATAAGAGCTCTTAACTTTCCTATGGATTCGTATGAATCCAACCATGAAATCACCGACTCGAGAAGACGATTGTCATCACTTGTCAGAACCGCGGCACCTAAAACCCGTCGCAGATCTTTAACGACACTGTCTGTCAGTTGCGTGATAAATCGGTCAAACTCACCGTCGACCCAAGGACTGAAGGTCTCTAAGCGAACACCACCAATCGCCCCCCCACTTAAAGATTTTGCGTCGCGACTTCGCCGAGCAAGTTCCACGGATGTTCGCACGGCTGACACAAACTCATCCCCCACAAACTTTGAATCCTGGAGATTTGTCCGAAGCTTGAAGTCAATAACACGTTGCTGCTTGACATAATCAACAAGGTTCGCAAGGGATGACGGCTCCCACGCTCGGAATGCCGACTGGTCAAATCCACGATGCTCACTTGCGATTTGTGCGTTGAGGCGACCGACTCTCTCGGCAAGAGTGAGCATTGCCTTAAGCGATAACTGAAGAAGACGATCATCTTCAGTGAGTGCATCAGCCGCCAAAGACTCTCTCAGTGCTCGTGTTCGTCGCCCACGATTGAGTATGCTCGCATCCTCGACGTCGGTGAGAAGCAAACCTATTTTAAGGTGGTCGTTCCTGATAAGAAAAGTTGGTGCGACATTTGCGATATGCGTCTTAATTTCTGCTTTCAGAGCGTCGCACTCTGATTGAATGCTCCGGAGCGGGTCGTTGAGAGCGAATCCGTCATAAGCGCGCAGAGCATCTTCATACTGAGCAAGACTTGACTCAGTCAGTATGGTCTCAATGGCACGATATGAGACCTCCTTGTAGTCTGCGGCTAATCGCTGCCAAATTGCCCGCAATTCGTCGACTGATTTCGAACTTACCATTTGGCGGAAAGAATTGACCAAGTCTTGGGCTTCTGGTAACAAGTCATTCTCAATTACGAGATCACTAACGTGCGGGAGAACCGGCGCAATCCGCTCCGCGAGCGCACGACAATCACTCAGAATTGCAGCGGCGGCACGGTCCTCCCTGGTGCCCTCGCGCAGTGCCTGACCGTAGTCAGAAGAAATCTGATACTTGAGTTGCTCAACTTGATCAATACTCGGCAGCATCCCTTTCGCTTGAAGCTCCACAACATCGGCTAGAACCTTCAATTCGAAATTGGTGAATCTGTCTGACGCAGCCAACCAGTCACTTGCGATGACTTCAAGTGAACGATACGAATCGAATAACTGGTTGAGCACTATCGATATCTGAGCTCTCTCACCGTCGCCAAGATTTGTAGTTTCCACGAAGCGCCAACTGTGCTCTCTTGGGTCTCCCACCGCGTCTAAATAATCGGCAACTTCCTGCACATGCTCTCTGAATACTGGCCATGTCTCTACAAAAGTTTCGACAAAAGCTGCGGGCAGTTCCTCTGTCTCGCCAATCCCGAGCTCAAGGATGTCTTCGTGGATGTTCCACGGCGTGAGTGGAGGTCGTCGCGAATTGTGAACGCCATCTCGATATTCATTTAATTTGCGCTCGGTATTCTTTCGAGTGAAGTCAAGCTCCTGCCATTTTGCGTCTTCCGGGTCAATGTTCTTCTCGAGCGCTGTAGTGAGCGCGTCACTTATATTCCTACGCATGCGCGTATCAGAGTCACCCTTCGCATGAAGGTTCAGACAAAAATCGCCAAGACCACATGCATCGAGGCGCTTCTTCACAGCATCAAGTGCAGTCTGCTTTTCAGCCACAAACAAAACTTTCTTCCCGTGTGCAAGGCACGAAGCCAACAGATTTGTAATTGTTTGCGACTTACCAGTACCAGGTGGTCCCTCTAACCGAAATGACTTGCCATCCAACGCCATCTGAATTGCCGCACGCTGCGAGTCGTCAGCCGCAATTGGCGTTAAGGGCTCAAGTGGGGTCGTTGGCACAACAGCCTGATCGAGAAATGGCTGATTCGGAGTGAGGATCAAGTGCTTTGCGACTGGACTGATCTCCGCCATATCTTGCCAGTGCTCGGCAAGGTCTTTCCACAATCGAAAAGTCGAATAATCGAAGACTCCAAGAACAACTGATGGTTTCACCGCAAAATTATGAAGCTTTGCTTGCTGTAATCGCGCCAAAATGCTTTTTATAATCTTGTCGAAGTCGAGACCCTTTTCGTCTTCTTCGGGATTTACCAATTCGGGAAGGTCAAGTTTGTAAGGCTCGCGGCGAAGCTTTTCGTGCAAGCAGTAATTTGGCGTCACATCACCCTGAGGATCAAGCCGGAGAGTGTGCGGACTTCCACGTCCGCCTTCAAGAATTACGGGATATAGATACAGCGGCGCACGCCACTCAGTAACAGTAGTTTGATTCTTTCCACCAAAAGCGGCTGTCTCCTTGCGCTCGGTCCACTCGACTGCGCCGAGTGCCAAATAGAGAGAGTTAACCCCTGTCTCAAGCATTGTTTCTTTGGCTTCATCGTTGATCGCTGATAATTTCTTACGAAGGTCTTTTGCGTAATCGACCAAAATGGCGTTCCTTATGTGGACAAGTGCCGCGGCCTCATCTGCAGGTTTGAGCTCGCCAGACTGCAGCGCGTTGGCTACTTCTCTCTCTGCTTGTCTTTGAACTTCAGGAACTTGTCTGTAACCCGGACTAACCAATCGGAGGCTCGTCTTCATCCATTTTTCAAACTCAAATTCGGTAACGCCGGAGTGAATCCACTCAAAAGGAACCCCATCAAAACTGACAACCTCCAATCGCTTTTTAGGAGTAAAAAGTTGGTCATCGATGACGCCAAGTAGCGAGGCCGGCACCTCAATTTCCAAAAACTTCTTCTTAGTTTTCAGTAGAGGATTTCGGGCACTGAGGTCAAGAAGGGAAGCTTTCCACTGTCGGACTCGAGGCGGGGTGTCACGGTCTTTACCATCTAAACCCTCAGCTATGGCATCTGAGTTCAAGATTTCGATCTCTTGCCGAGTTGGTTCGTGAGATTCAGGCTTCTCCGGTGTCCGCACCGCGTGACCATATATTGCGTCTTTATCCAAAGAGACAGGAGGCGTGATGCCCATTTTCCAAGCGAGCGACACGAAGACTATTCCCGCGAGTGATGAGTCATCTTTGACTGAGAAGTTGTTCTGGCTGAGACATGCCTCCTCGAAGGTGCGACGAGATCCGCTGGTTACGGTTGTTGTCTCAATCGGCTGAATATGACGCCCGGACAAAAGCTCAGAGATTAACCCGTAGTGGCGATCGCGATAGAGAACGGCCCCGTGTGCGGTGTTCCGCGCCTGTTGCAGAATAAGGTCAACAGCCCTCTGCCCAAAGAGAAGGGAGCCTTTGGCTTCACCAAGGAGCCCACCCGTCAGATACCCGACGAAAGCGTGCCCACTAATCATAAACATGACAGGCTCAAGTCCGACCTGGGCGATACATGCTGCTAAGAGCACTGTTGAATCAAGGCACGTAGCGCAACCTTCTGTTTTTATTTGTGATGGCGTTCGTATCCGTTGGCCCAGTCCGGCCATCGCTGCGGGAGGGTCGCTATAGGCGATATTGAATGAACAAGTTGCGTCATATATTGCCTCTACGATCTTTCGGGCTCGTGACTGATCAGCAGGCGACGACGGATTTTCTGACTGATAACCCTGTGTTGAGGAGTCTCCAGTTCGCTGTTTTAATATCTCTCGAGCTCGTTTAAGTATTTCCGCAACAAAAGGATCAGCAGGAATAGCGAAAGCAGCGTATGTGTCGAGATAGCCCGGCTCCCAAAGAAATTGGTTAGCCGCAAGAATACGAAGTGGCCTCGACGCTGTAGCCAGAACCTCATTTGAGCGAGAGTCCACGACCTCGACCGTGATATGACCATCAATATGCTCTTGAAGGCGACCAATGATCGAGTTGTTTAAAGTCAGACCCACTGACTCAAAGACAATCGGCTCTCCTACATGTTTGCCGCGGGACTCGATCGTGCGTGGAAGTCCGCACCATTCTCTAGCTACTTCTTCTGGAAGCGGAAAATTAAATCGAACTCGTGGGAAAACCTCGAAGTCAGCATCAGGTAGCGACCCATCAGTAAGAATTCGAATCTGTTGAACGATCGGCCGCCTCGTGCCGGCGTACGCATACGTCCAGACAGGCGATGAAAGAAAGTCGACGGTCAACTTCACGCGCGACGCAGATTCGACTGTTGTCACCGCTCCCCTTCCCCCAAAGGAAAACTAACTGACAACTCTGCAATTAAACAACTCCCTGTGGAACAGTCTCGCCCCGATAGCACACCCCAGCTCTTATAAAGCTAGAGAGTATTGAACACCCTTGCGGGAAGGCACCCCTACTAGAACCATTCCTTTTTGTTCAAGACGTAAGTGTTGTGGAATTCAGAATCACTTTTTGTCAAATAAATAATGCCCTCAATAAAACCGATGATACCCATAATTATCGGACCGAGAAACAAAAAAAGTGAGCCGATTATCGATACCAGCAGCATGATGACGCCAGATTTGGAATAACCAAGGACAAACTTATGAATTCCGAGAGCGCCCAGAAGGATCCCGAGAACTCCGGCCGAAACACGCTTACTATTCCCGCCTGAAGGTGGTGGTGGCATTTGATTCATCTCACATACTCCTGTATCGCTGCTTTAGCGACATTGATGGGTCTAACTAATCCAATGTTAGTCCCGTCAGTGAAGCACTGGTTGGGTTTTTCGCATCGTACCTGAGCTTGAAAAATGGCTGTCGCTATACCGATTAGTTTGCCCTGCGAATCTAGAACTGGGCCTCCACTATTTCCTTTATTAATCACCGCTGATACTTTGTAAAAACCTTCGACATTGTCAAAGCCCGAAATGATGCCCGTGGTCAGTGTTAACGTGTTTCCTCCGATTGAGGGAAACCCAAACACGCTTATCTCATCCCCGAGTTTCAATTGATCGTAGCGAATCTGAAGCGGTCTAGTATCGCCGACTTGAAAATCCTCCAAGGAAAGAATTGCGAGGTCGAGGTCGTAATCACTCCAAAGCACTTCGGCTGCAAACCACGAGTCAGGTTCAGCAGCAGGATCTGCTCCGAAACCCACCCATAACGACGAGCATTCGGACGAAAGATCGGCTGTCGAAATCACATGCTCGTTAGTGATGACGTAAGAGCCATCACCAACGAATGCGCCGCTGCCACCAGCACAGATGTTGTCCTCACCATCGGCAATCACAACGAATGCAGTTGACAGCGCGACTTGAGTATCGGTTGAGCTTGATCCATCAGATATATCTGTGAGTATCGTTGTCGCCGTTGGCGCAACCGTCGATGTCGTCGATGTCACTGATAATAAGCTCGTTGAAGTTGTTTCTTCATTCAGGCCCGCTCTAGTCTCCTCGGGTTTAAAGAAGAAACTCATTGCGATCGTCACAACAAGCAGCGCAGCAGGTGGTACGAGAGCAAAGAGGCGAAGCGTGACATTTTTCGAAGCCACTTCTTGATTCACAAGCCCGAAAATGGCGATGGCAATCGCTGCGGCTGTGAGCGCACTTGAAGCAAAGAAGCCCGCGCGTAAATCTAAACTCGCGACATTGCCAATACTGTTCGGCAAAGTCCAATCGAGAAAGCTCGTGCCAGCCCAAACGACGACTAGCTGAAGCGCTTTAAAGAGTGACATCACGATCATTACTACAGCCAACACTCGTTGTCTTGCGGCTGGGATTCCAGCGAGAAGTCCTGCTGCGAATACTGCTGCACCCCACGTGAGAATAGAAACAATGACACTCCCGAAGAGACTGTCACCGGAAATGGCGATTTGACTCTTCATAGTTTGTGAGTCGGCCACGACCCATTGCGAGTGATTTGCGGCAGCCAAACCTAAAGTGATGATCAAAGCAAAGAAACCAAAAAGGTTTGACCCGCGCCCAACCGTTACCGTCCCAGTGAAGCCTCGCGAAACCTCTATTGACAATATGACTGCAGCACCAAGAGCAAGTACGACACCAGGTCCTTGACCCAGCAGACCGTCCGCGATGTCGATACCCCCTAGTGCAAAATCCGGAATGAGACTTCGAATCAGTCCAATGGTGAGGACAGTTAGCCCTGCGAACCATCCGAAGAGACCGGCACCTATCGCAACTAAGACAGAGCCCGAACGATGACGCACAGCGGAAAGTGGAATTCCGATAATTAGCAAGACAGTCACTAACCCAACAAGGAATTTGCCGCCCGCAAGATCGTTAAGCGATAGATACCTATGTTCAAGACCGGGTAGCCGCACTGAAAGCCAAGGCACGAAAGCCGAAGCAACCATTGCGACCGCCGACAACATCGCGCCGACAACCGTCACTACATCGCGCTTTGATTTATCGCTTGATACAGCCGTGCGCCTTGTTTTGCTCCCGCGGTTGTCTTCTAGTCGCAGTCGCGGTCTGCTGTACTCACCTGCCGAGCCGTATTCACTCACTTGTACAACTCATCACTCTTGCGAGACTTTTGCTGAGAGCCATTGTCACTGCGCACTTTGCTTGTTTCGCTCACTCTGTCCGGCTCAAGCTGAGAATTTGCTCTACTAGAGAGCGCCACAAAGAAAACGCCTACCGGACCAAGAGTGAGCCCTTGAACTAGACCACCAATGGGATCTTGTTGCTTCGAAGTCGCCACGACTGCCGCTATCAAGCCCCAAGCGAACACCCACGCAGTCAAGATGGCAAGAACAACCCCAAATGTCAACGAGTCAAGCACGTCACTCTTTCCACGAACTGCCTTTTTCGCCACTTGGAGGCGGTGGCTCATACCCCGAAAGATCATGCGGGCCCGCTTGTTCACCAATCGCTACAAGGTGAGTCAACATGATGAATCGTCGGTTACGACGCAAACTAAAGTTACGAAGATTGCGATTATCTGTTGCCGACCTCACGCACCTAGCTTGATCGACATTCGATTGCCTCAACTGGAGGGCGCGAGGTGAGCGCATGTTAAACAAGTCAATATTGAAATCTTGGCGGAGCGCACCTGGCATATACCCATTCCGACCGAGATAGTCAAAGAGATATTCCTCAGGAGAAAAATCCTTTAACGCAAGATGATCTGGGTCTACATCCGTAATCCGTCCGAAGACCTCTCTAACTTCTAAAGAGTTGAAGCGATTCTCTATTTCCCCCTGTAGGGCACGTGCTGCTACTTCACGAATGTCCCGATGCACCAAATCTTCGAAATAATCCTGCAGAGGGTAGTAAACAAGTTCACCGTTCACCCTCGCTGAAACTGCTTGACCCCAAGTTTGCTTGACATCGGCGTACGGGTCCTGATTTATGCCCTGCAACGAAAACTCGCTGTATCTCTCACGCCAAACGCCAATTGTGCCTTCCAGCACTGATGCAAGATAGCCACGAACAAGGAGCGTTCTTCTAATGGAATTCAATAAAGTTTGCATTTGTCGAGGCAGCGGCTCAACTTTCGCTATCGCGAACTGTCTTGGGTGCGGGATGTCAGTGATGTCACCGCTTTTTTCAGAATCGTCAGTTTGTGCCCCGTAAGGACTATGAATGACCTCTCGAAGTATTCGACTCCACGCAAAGAATTGACTCTGCAATGAGCGCAATCTGATGTACTCGCGCATCGCCGTCTTCGACGAATTGAAGAGGAATTGCACGCCTGACTCCTCTGCCTTTCCATGATCCTCGCGATAGTCACGTATTGCTCGCTTAAGGACTCCTGCTGCTAATCCAACTGCGGCACTAAAAAGCCAGATAACCAACCAGATAACCAAGAGGGGCACAAGCGCAAGACTGACCCAGCTCAACTGGGTCGCAGCAATGACGCCGAAAATTCCTGCCACTCCTATGCCACCGAGCACCAACCGAAGCTTCGAGCTGCTTTTCTTCGAGCCATCCTGGATCATTTCATCAAGGAGGCGTTTCAACTCTTCGACCTTCACGTCCTGCATAGCGCTACGTGATTGCGTTTCTAAAAGATCAGCCAGCTTGAAGAAAAAGCTCGAACGAGCTCGCTCTTTGGCAGCAGGCAACGA
>Ga0194133_10006939_pt1 | contig 13737 bp, 9 predicted proteins | sample TA2KigOf40mmetaG_FD_155448 | JGI IMG/M metagenome (GOLD analysis project Ga0194133, IMG submission 155448) | Freshwater microbial communities from Lake Tanganyika, Tanzania - TA2015055 Kigoma Offshore 40m | ecosystem: Environmental > Aquatic > Freshwater > Lake | place: Tanzania: Lake Tanganyika...
TATATCTTCTTCAAATCCCAATATAGTTCTAAATGTTGAATCTTTACAAAATGTAAAATTAAATTCTGATTCAAAAATTAGATCATGTTTTCTTAATATATTATGTTTTTCATCTTGATAAATATATTTAGCCTTAATATAACTAGAAATAGAATTAAATTTGGAAACAAACATACCCATATGACATAAATTAAAATATCCAAATTTAATTTCATTGGCACCCCTATAATCTTTAATGATTAATGAATCATTAATAGGAGTAACTAGATATTCAATATTTTTATATGTTTCAATTATTTTATTTAATATTTCATATCCATCTTTATATTTTTTTAAAATAGTATTTGGATTATCTTTCATTGCACTAATTAGTGCTCTATTTTCCACATCATTTTTAAGAATACTATCAATACCATTTACATGATATTCTATAACTTTACTTAAATTTCCGGTTCCTTCTCTACATTTTACTAACTCCTCACGTGAATCTTTTAAATATTCTAATGGAGTTTTTTCAATTTTTTTTTGTAAATCTATATTACAAATCACTTTATTGAATATAAACTTTCTCATATCTTCAAAACTTTCCAATAATCTAGAACGCACACTATCACTTCCTAAATATAAAATTTCATTATTTCCATTTTCTATCGTTAATTGATTTTGATATATAATAATATCATCAATAAGTTTGTTTGTATTTTTTATTTTTAAAAGTAATGAATTTTTTAAAAAATCTTTTAACATTTCATTTTTATTTTGAGTAAATAGTGCATCCCAATTTTCTTGAAAAAGACAAATCTCTTCTCTAATATTTTTATCTTTTATGTAATTAAATCCAAAATAACCTAATATACACGAAAATCCTGTTCCAAAGGCATATGCAGCAATAATTGGTAATGGCATAATAGCAATTTGACATAAATATTATTATAATTATAATAAATCAATTTTTATATTTTTGGCAACAAATACTTATTAGTTATTATTTATAAAAAAAGTGATGATATATATACTATAGAATCTTTAAAATAATTAGTTTTATCTTTTAATTGTAATTTTCTCAATTCATCTAATTCATTTTCATCTTTTATATTTCTTCTAGAATAAATAATCTGTTCCCCATCACAACCCCAACTTACAACATCCATTGCCTCAAATCCAATAAGAGTTAGTAGCGTTGAATCTTTTTTAAAAGTAAATGGTTTTTCACTTTTAAAAATAAAACTTTTTTCAGGTGTTCCATATTTTTTTATATCCTCTTTAGTGCAGTAATTTACTTTAATTCCAAAATTATTTTTATTAAATGCATCTTCAAATTCATTATATTTATTTAATAAAATTTCTCCCAATGTTAATGTTTGTTCTAATCCATCTATTTCAAAAATAAGTTTATTATTATTCATTCCAATTAAATTATTTTTATTTTCATATTCAACTTGTAGTTGTTTTACTTTTTCTAAAGCTATATTAAATTTTGTGCAAATACCATTTGATCCAAATAAAAGTTCATAATCTGGAAGAAGATAAATACTACAAAAGCTTTCATATGCATTAGCAGTTGAATCATAAGTATTAAAAGATCGTGTGATACTTGAAAAAAATCCAAAAGTCATAGAAGACAATATCTCTCCAAAATCTCTATTTCTAAAACTTCTGTAAAAACGAATTTCATCTTGTAATTTTCCATATAAATCATATACTGTTTTTAAATAATATATACAAGCATCCTGCAGACAATAATCATAATTAAAATTATACGAAAGTTTTTTATCTATACATTCAAAATTTTCTTTTTCAACATATTTAAAAGGTTCTTCATCGTATTTTCTTTTATTTTTAAATCTATCATAATAATTATATTCTCTTTTTGGCATTTGTAATGTTGAAGTTTTACCAAATTTTTTTTCAATAATATTCTTTAAATATTCCAAATCACATTTAATATCTTCATTTTTTTGTATTTTCTCATTAATTAAATAGAATGGCTGTCTTAATTTTTCTTCATATAATTTGGAAGAATAATCAGTTATTTTTTTATATCTTTCAAATAATTTACGATAATAATAAGCAAAATCATTATTGTATTCGTTTAAAACTGAAAATCCATTAGTATCTGGCATGACATGAATTATTATTATATATAAAAATATTTTTTCAATTTTTTAGAATTTACCACCAAAACTATAAGAAAAACCATTTCCAATAAAAATTTCTTTATTAAGAATTAAATCAGTAAATTTTGATATTTCTCCTTTTTCTATTTCTAAGTTTTTACATGAAACTTTAAAATCAAAATTTTTTTCATCTAATTTCTTGTAAATTTCTAAGATTTTATTTTTCTCATTCTCTATTTCATCTCTTGAACTTATATTTAATATTTTTTTATGATAATTTTTTACTTTTTGATAATAATTTTTATGTAAATTTATAAAATCGTTTTTAATTTCAATATTTTTTTTTATTTTAGTATTCAATCTATTAATTTTACTTGCTGTAGCAAAACTAACATCTCTATAAGGAGATATAGATTTAGTAACCATCCAATTAAAAAATATCATGCCAATAAAATTTAGACCTCCTGCTCCAAAAATTAGCCATAAACTAGAAGCCTCTAATAATCCAAAATATGTAATTAGTGAAGAAAATCCTTTTCCTAATATTCCAATTTTAGTCTGTAATATCTTATTTAAAATAAATGAATTTATATCATTATCTTTCATATATGGATGATTCGAATCAAATTCAATTTTGCATAGTTGATATAGTGAAAGCATTCCTATTGATGCATATGGTATAATTTTACCTAATGTTTCTAGGGGAACCAAATCAAGTAATTTAATTTCTTCAAACAAATGATTCATAGTAGTACAAATAGTCATATTTTCTCCATATCTTATAGTTGTATCTTTCATTAATTCTTTGAAAGTTTGCCATTTTGTATTGTGGTGTTTTGTATATTTTCCTCTAAAAATATTAAATATCAACGAATAAGAAGTATACATACCAATATTTAATGCGTTGTTAAAGGTTAATTCATTATTAAATAACTCTTTGTGCGTCCATAAATGAATTTTTATATCTGTATATTCACCAGTTTTTTCTAAAAATGTGTTAGTATGTTCTTGTTTTTTATCTGGTGTTAATCCTTCTGTTGTTTTAATCAATTTTCCTAAACGACATTGATTTATATATGTATCTGCACGTAATGCTGAATTATATTGGTTCATAGCTGTCTCTTGATATTTTGGGTCATCTTTCTCTTTTACTTCAATATGAATTCCTTTTTGGGGATTATCAATAACAATTTTGTTTGTAATTATTTTACCATTTACTTCTTTTGTAATTGTAACAGATGAACCATCGATCAAAATATTAACATGTCTATAATTATTCGCAAATGCTGTATTATATTTATCATTCAAATCTCTTAACCAATTTGGATTTTTATACTCACTTACTCCAACACGAATCCCATTAGCAGGATCATCAATAGTATGTGTTTTGTATATACTAATGCCATGCATTTCATGTGAAATTGTATGAGTAGCCCCATTTTCTAATTTTATTACATTCATATTCCCACTATTCATTTGTGAAGTATTTACGATATTATTAATTATCAAATCACCAATTTTATCTGTTCCAATACGATGACTTGCCAAAAATAGTTCCTTATTCCAATTGGGATTATGATATTGATTAACAGTTATATGAATTCCTTTTTCTGGGTTATCTAATGTATATGTAGTATATATGCTAAAACCATGCATTTCATATGAAATTGTTAAAATTGTTCCATTCCCTAGATCGATTAAGGTACTTGGAGCATTCCCTATAATAGTTGGTACATATACACAAGCTAAATGATTAATCATTCCATAATCTAAAGAAAGATTAACATTTACACCATCCACCTGTGTATTATAATTTACTCCATTTGGTCTTAATAGTATAATTGATGTATCAAAACGATATCCAACTCCATTATCTATAACAAATCTACTTGGTAGTTCAATATTTGGAGTAAGCAAAAGTCTTTCGGTAAAAGGAATTATTGAATAATTGTAATTATAATTAGGTAATCCAAATCTTTCTTTATTAACTTCTGGATTATAAGGTGGTCCATATACTTCTCTATTAACTTCTGGATTATAAGGTGGTCCATATACTTCTCTATTAACTTCTGGATTATAAGGTGGTCCATATACTTCTCTATTAACTTCTGGATTATAAGGTGGTCCATATACTTCTCTATTAATATTTGTATAAGTATCAAAAAAACTTTTAGAAGTATCATAAATTTTTGTGATACTATTTTCAAATGATAAAAAATCATGAATAGTATTGTATCCAAGACCATAAATTTTTCCAATTCCATAACCAATTGTATTGACTAAATTTGTAGTATTTCCTATAAATCCATGACTCCAATATGATTTTGGAGTCATATCAAATAATTTTTCTCTAGAGATTGATATAGTATCAACAAAAACAAATTTTACTGCTGTAGCAACTGGATTATGAGTAGGTAATGCTGTAAAAAGTCCTTTATTAGCACAATATACTTGTGACACATAATTATTATGTGGTGTAAAAATATCATTTTTCCAAAGAAAGTCTTGATTGTTGCTATGACAAGTAGCTACATTTGCTATTGCATCAACTGTTTTGATAAATTGCGCTGTCCCACTGGAAAATCCAGAATTCACAATATGATCGAAAAGAGTTTCGTTTGCAACCTCTGTACTAACCTCTTTTAATAATGTCATGTGTATAATAAATAATATTAATTAAATAAATCAATTTTTTTATATAAAAATACCACAATCTCTTATAGTTTTTTTTGTAGTATTTAAGATTAAATTAGTATTTTTTATAATACTTTTCTTAAATGAAACTAAATTACCTTTTAATTTATCAATATACCAAGAATAATCGCCACCATTTTTTACAGTAATATGTAAGCCAACAAACATATTACTATTTATAATGATATATTCTTGTAATAATAAAAATTCATCTTTTAATTGTGAATTTTTATAAACCATTTCTAATTTTAGATTAGAAGTGAATAATTTTATATCATTAATTCTATTACAAATTATTTCTTCATCTTGTATAATTATATCTTGATTTTCCTCTTTGTAATTTTTAGTTATTGAACTTAAAATAATTATTGTTTTATCAATAAATTCATTTACAACATATTCAGCATCTTTCTTTAATTTATAAATCATTAGTTCATTTATATTATCATACATTTCTAAGTAGTTATCTATAATTTTTGAAATATTTAATAAATAATTACTAAAAAATGCTACATCACCATTGTTAAGTATTTGTTTTGCTACATCCAAGATTATACTCATTGTATTTTTTATTTACAATCTATTTATAAAAAAATCAATTTTTATCATAATTTTACTCTCTTATTTTTTAATAGGTCTAATACGTGATCTGTAGGTTTATCATAATTTTTTGGTAATACTAAACGTTGTAATCCTTTTGGTAATTTATTTATGGATTGATTAAAATCTGATAAATAGATATTATCAAAAGCAAGAGATTGTAATCCTGATGGTAAATTATCAATTGATTGATTAAACTTAGAATCTTTTATAAAAGTCAAACTTTTTAATCCAACTGGAAGATTATTTATTAGTTGATTAAAATTATTTCCTAATGTTAAACTTTGTAATCCAGATGGTAATTTATCGATTGGTTGATTAAAATTATTTCCTAATGTTAAACTTTGTAATCCAGATGGTAAATTATCCACAGGCTGATTAAAATCATTTCCAAAAGTGAGATTTTGTAATCCTGGTGGCAAATTATCTACCTGCTGATTAAATTCATTTCCAAAAATGAGACTTTGTAATCCTGGTGGTAAATTATTAACTGATTGATTGAAACAATAATCAAATGTAAGATTTTGTAATCCTGATGGCAAATTATTTACTGGCTGATTAAATTTCATACCAAATGTAAGATTTTGTAATCCATCTGGTAATTTATCAACTGATTGATTGAAAGCAGCACCAAATACAAGACATTTTATTCCATTTGGTAATTTATCTACTTTTTGATTGAAACTACTTGATAATTCAAGATTTTGTAATGTTTTTGGTAATTTATCAATTGGTTGATTAAAAAATGATTTACCTGTGTAAAATTCAAGACTTAATAAACCTTCTGGTAAATTATCTATTTTGTAATCAAAATACCATGACCAAATTTTGAGGGTTTGTAATCCTTTTGGTAATTTATCTACTGGATGACAAAATTCCGTACCAAATTCAGCATGTTTTAAATTCTTTGGTAGATTATTCACTGGTTTATCAAATAAATGACCAAAATCAATACTTTCTAATCCAATCCAATTTGGTAGCTTATTAATAGAATGATTAAACCAATTACCAATTACAAGTTTTTTATATTTTTTTATTTCATTCACTTCTTCATTCGTTAATGGTGTTTGTTTAAAATTATCCATAAAATACGTATCACTTGTGTTATCTTTTTGTACGGACATAATATATTATATTAGTTTTTATTTTTATATAAAATCAATTTTTTATCTTTATACTCTTATTATTTCTACTGATGTAGGTAAATTATTTAATGGTTTATCATAATTTTTACTTATAATAAGAGTTTGTAATCCAGATGGCAGATTATCTAATGAATGATTAAATTTAGAACTTAAAGTAAGATTTTGTAATCCTGATGGTAAATTATTTAATTGTTGATTGTAATAGTATCCAAATTTAAGACTTTGTAATCCTGATGGTAAATTATTTAGTTGTTGATTAAAATGATGACCTAAAGTAAGACTTTGTAATCCTGATGGTAAATTATTTACAGGCTGATTAAATTCATCACTAAATTGTAGACTTCTTAATCCTGATGGTAAATTATTTACAGACTGATTAAAGAAATAACCAAAAGTAAGATTTTCTAAATTTGATGGTAAATTATCAACTGACTGATTAAAATACTCTCCAAAAGTAAGATTTTCTAGTCCTAATGGTAAATAATCTACTGGACGATTAAATCTTGAATTTTTAAAAGTAAGACTTTGTAATCCTACTGGTAAATTATTAATTAATTGATTAAAATATGACATTTTAAAAGTTAAACTTTTTAATCCTACTGGCAATTTATCTACTGGACGATCAAAGTCTTTTCCAGAAAAAGTAAGACTTTGTAATCCTGCTGGTAATTTATCTACTGATTGATTAAAATTATTCCCAAAAATAATACTTTGCACTCCTTCTGGTAAATTATCTATTGGTTCGTTAAAATTTTTACCAAATTCTAGATTTTTATATTTTTTAATTTCTTTTATTATTTCATCTGTTAATGGTTTATCTATAAAAAAAGTATCATTTTCTATTTTATTTTCCTGTAAAGCCATTTTATATAAAGAATATATTTATTATATAAAAATCAATTTTTAGACTTTATTTCTTTTATATAAGTTTTACACTTATTTGGTAGTTTATATATTTTTAGTAATATTTTATTCTCTCTATTTTTACTGAGGCTGGTACATTATTTAATGGTAGATTATAAGTCTCACTCAACGTAATAGTTTGTAATCCAGATGGTAAATTATCTAAAGAGTGATTAAACCTCCCTCCAAAAATAATATTTTTTAAATTTTTAGGTAAATTATCAACAGGTTGATTAAAATTATATCCAAATGTAAGATTTTTTAATCCGTGTGGAAGATTATCTATAGGTTGATTAAACATACCACCAAAATTAAGATTCTCTAATCCTGATGGTAAATTATCTACTAAACGATTAAAACTATTGCCAAAAGTAATACTCTTTAATCCTGATGGTAAATTATCTATTAAACGATCAAAATAAAAACCCAAAGTAAGACTTTGTAATCCCGTGGGTAAATTATCTACTTGTTGATCAAACATCCATTGTAATTCAAGTATTTTTAATCCTTTTGGTAATTTATCTATTGGTTGATTAAAAAGACCTTCAAATTTAAGATTTTCTAATTCTTGTGGTAAATTATCTATTAGACGATTAAAATTAGAATCTTTAAAAGTTAAACTTTTTAATCCTTTTGGTAAATTATTTACTGGTTGATTAAAGTTCTTTCCAAAAATAATACTTTCTAAACTAGATGGTAAATTATCTACGGACTGATTAAAATTTTTTCCAAATTCTAGATTTTTATATTTTTCTATTTCTTTTATTATTTCATCTGTTAATGGTTTATCTATAAAAAAAGTATCACTTTCTATTTTATTTTCTTGTAAAGCCATTTTATATAATAGTTATATTTATTATATAAAATCAATTTTTAAACTTTATTTCTTTTATCTAAATTTTACACTTATTTGGTAGTTTATAAATTTTTAGTAATATTTTATTCTTATTATTTTTACTGAGGCTGGTACATTATTTAATGGTAGATTATAAGTCTCGCTTAGTGTCAGAGTTTCTAATCTATTCTTACCCTTATCAGGGTTGAAAGAAGGTAAATTATCTAATGACTGATTAAAATGATATCCAAATTTTAGATTTTTTAATCCAATTGGTAAATTATCAACAGACTGGTTAAAACATCTATCAAATGTTAAATTTTGTAATCCTAATGGTAAGTTATTTACAGGCTTATCAAAACTATCTCCAAATGTAAGATCTTGTAATCCTTCTGGTAAATTATCAATTGGTTGATCAAAACAACCACCAAATACAAGTTCTTTTAATCCTGTAGGTAAATTATCAACTGGATGTTCAAAACTATATCCAAAACTAATTTTTTTTAATCCTGTAGGTAAATTATCAACTGGCTGATTAAATAAATCTCCAAATGTAAGATATTGAATACTATATGGTAAATTATCTACTGGTTGATTAAAACAAAGTCCAAATTTTAGTTCTTGTAACCCTTTATAACCCTTCTCAGGGTTGAAAGTAGGTAAATTATCTACTGGTTGATTAAATTTTTCTCCAAATTTAAGACTAATTAATTCTGATGGTAAATTGTCAACTGGTTGGTTAAATGCACGTCCAAATTTTAATTTTTTTAATTTTTTAGGTAATTTATCTACACGCTGATTAAAATCATTTCCAAATATAAGATTTTGTAGTCCAGTCTCACCCGTTTTAGGATTGAAATCAGGTAAATTATCAACTGGCTGATTAAAATATCCTGCCATATATTTTCCTGCAAAATCAATACTCTTTAATCCTGATGGTAAATTATCACATAACGACTGATTAAAACGAATTCCAAATGTAATATTTTGTAATCCAGATGGTAAATTATCATATAACGGCTGATCAAAATCACTTCCAAATGTAAGACTAATCAATCCTTCAGGCAAATAATCTAATGGTTTATTGAAATTATCTGCAAATATAATACTCTCCAAGCCTTCTGGTAATTTATCATTTAGAGGTTTATTGAAATATTTTCCAAAACTAATAACTTTTAATCCTTTTGGTAAATTATCTATTGTATTGTTAAAATAATTTCCAAAATGTAATTCTTTTAGATTTGTTGGTAAATTATCAACAGACTTATTAAAATATGAACCAAATTTTATATATTCAATATTAGATGGTAAATTATCTACAGGCCTATTAAATTTATCACAAAATTGTACATAATTATAATTTACCATTTCTTTTAACATATTTTTACTTAATAATACATTTTTATTAACAAAATACAAAAGATGGGTTTTGCCCTCTCTATCAGTATATTCTTTTAGATAAGAATTTGCTGTAGATGCACCTAATTCTTTCTTAACTTGCATTTTTATTATATGATATTTATATATAAAAATCAATTTTTATATTATAATTACTTTTACTGATTTAGGTATTCCATGTTCTCTGCTTCAATATTATAATGTGAAAGGTCATAAGTGTAAAAAGGAGAATATCGTAGATAAATTCAGTATGGATAAAATATGTATGGAGAAATTCTGTTTATTTTTACTGATGTTGGTAAATTTAATGGTTTATTATAGGTTTCACATAAGGAAAGACTTTGTAATTCTTTTGGTAAATTATCTAATTGTTGATTAAAACTACTACCAAATGCAAGTTTTTGTAATCTTGTTGGTAAATTATCTACTGGCTGATTAAAATCAGCTCTAAAATAAAGTTTCTCTATACCTAATGGTAATTTATCTACTGGCTGATTAAAATTCTTTCCAAATTTAATACTTTTTAATCCTGTTGGTAAATCATCTACTGGCTGATTAAAATTCTTTCTAAAATAAAGTTTTTCTACACCTAATGGTAAATTATCAACAGATTGATTAAAATTATTTCCAAAATGCAATTCTTTTAAATTTTTTGGTAAATTATCAACAGATTGATTAAAATTATTTCCAAAATGCAATTCTTTTAAATTTATTTGTAAATTATCTACACGTTGATTAAAACTATCTCCAAACATAAGATTTTGTAATCCAGATGGTAAATTATCAACAGGCTGATTAAAATCATCTCCCAATGTAAGAGTTTTTAATCCAGAAGGTAGATTATCCACAGACTTATTAAAATAATTACCAAGAGTAAGAGATAGTAATCCTGAAGGTAGATTATCTATAGACTGATTAAATTTATTTGTAAAAGTAAGAGTTTTTAATTGTAAAGGCAGATTATCAACAGAACCATTAAATGCAGAATCATATGTAAATGTAAGAGTTTTTAATCCAGATGGTAATTTATCTACTTGCGGATTAAAACTATTTCCTAATGTAAGAGTTTTTAATCCAGATGGTAATTTATCTACTTGAAGATTAAAACTTTTTCCTAATGTAAGAGTTTTTAATCCAGATGGTAATTTATCTACTTGCTGATTAAAACTTTTTCCTAATGTAAGAGTTTTTAATCCAGATGGTAAATTATTAACTGGTTGACTAAAACTATTTCCAAAAGTAAGATTTTGTAGTCCTGGTGGTAAATTATCAACTGGTTGATTAAAACTATTTCCAAAAGTAAGATTTTGTAGTCCTGATGGTAAATTATCAACTGGTTGATTAAAACTATTTCCAAAAGTAAGATTTTGTAGTCCTAATGGTAAATTATCAACTGATTGATTAAAATTATCTCCAAATGTAAGACTTTGTAATCCAAATGGTAAATTATCAATTAGTTGATTAAAATTAAAACCAAAAGTAAGATTTCGCAATCCTGGTGGTAAGTAATCTAATTGTTTATTGAAATTATCTGCAAATGTAATACTTTCTAAGCCAGCAGGTAATTTATCATTTAATGCTAGTGTAAATCTATTTCCAAAACTAATAGCTTTTAGTCCTATTGGTAAATTATTTATTGGTTTATTGAAATATTCACCAAAATGTAATTCTTTTAGATTTTTTGGTAAATTATCAACAGACTGATTAAAATATTTACCAAAAGTTATTTTTTGTATTCCAGAAGGTAAATTATCTACAGACCTATCAAATTTATCAAAAAAACGAAGGTAGATATATTTTTCCATATTTTTTAAAATATTTTTATCTAATTTCTTTTTATTAACAACATATGTAAAATGTTTATTACCTTGTACATCTGTATATTCTTCTATATAATATTTTTTTTCATATGTACCTTCAATTACCCTAGACCTAATTTTAGACCACCTCATAGTATATTTTTTTGTTTCAATATAAAAATCAATTTTTATATTCTAATTACTTTTACTGATTCTGGTAATTTCTTTAATGATTTATTATAATATTTACTTAAATAAAGTTCCTCTAGTCCTTGTGGTATATAATCACATATTGGTTGATTAAATTCGTCTCCAAAACATAAAATTTTTAATTCTGATGGTAAATTATTATTTAATGGTTGATTATATTCATCACCTAAAACAAGCTTTTGTATACTAGATGGCAAATTATTTATAGGTTTATTAAATGCATCTCCTCCAATTGTAAGTTCTTGTAATCCTTTTACCAAATTATCTACAGACTGATTAAATTTATGACCAAAAGAAAGTATTTTTATTGTAGATGGTAAATTATCAACTGGCTGATTAAAATACCAACCAAAAGAAATTGTTAAAAGTCCATTTGGTAAATTATCAACTGACTGATTAAAATTATCTCCAAAATAAAGTTCCTCTACACTTAATGGTAAATTATCAACGGGCTGATTAAAATATTTACCAAATAAAATATATTTTGTTTTAGATGGTAAATTATCAACAGGCTTATTAAAATTACAACTAAATTTTATATTTGTAATATTTGATGGTAAGTTGGCTACTGGTTTATTAAAATCATATCCAAAATTAAGATTTATTAAATTTGGTGGTAATTTATCCACATGCTGATTAAAATTGTTTCCAAATGTAAGAGTTTTTAATCCTGTTGGTAAGTTATCTACAGACTTATTAAAAAAACCTCCAGTTGTAAGATTTTGTAAATCTTTTGGTAAATTATCTATTGGCTGATTAAACCAATATCCAAATTTTATATGTGTAATATTAGATGGTAAATTATCAACTGACTTTTTATAATCATCACAAAATTCTACATAATTATATTTTTCCATTTCTTTTAACATCTTTTTATTTATAGTAATATTTTTATTTACATAAAATACACTATGTATAATATTATTATTTTCTTCATCTTCTATTTTTTTTATATAATAATTACATTTTTTAGTGTTATTTATATCCATTCTATATATAATTGACTTTTTATTATAAAAATCAATTTTTAGACTTAATAATATGATCTTATTATATTTACTGACGTTGATAAATTATTTATTGGATAACTATATTTTTTACTTATTGTTAGACTTTGTAACCCAGAAGGTAGATTATTTAATAGTTGATTAAATTGATTACAAAATTTTAAATTTAATAGACTTGATGGTAAGTTATCTACAGGATGATTAAACCTATTTCCAAATGAAATATTTAATAGTCCAGATGGTAAGTTATCTACAGGCTGATTAAAACAAATACTAAAAGTTAGATTTTTAAGTTCAGATGGTAAGTTATCTACAGGCTGATTAAAATCAATTCCTAATTCAAGATTTTCTAATTCTAATGGTAAATTATCCACAGGTAGATTAAATTTACATCCAAATTTAAGATATTTTAATTTTTTTGGTAAATTATCTATAGACTGATTAAAATTACTTCCAAAAGTTATATTTTGTAATCCAGTTGGTAAATTATTAATTTGTTGATTAAAATAAACTCCAAATGTAAGACTTTGTAATCCTATTGGTAAATTATCAACAGGATGATTAAAACTATCTCCAAATGTAAGACTTTGTAGTCCAGCTGGTAAATTATTAACTGGCTTATTAAAATAAACTCCAAATGTAAGATTTAGTAGTCCTGCAGGTAGATTATTAGCTGGCTGATTAAACCAAGAACCAAATGTAAGACTTTCTAATCCTGATGGTAAATTATCAACTGAATGATAATAAGAATTGTGTGTAAATGTTAATTTTTTTAAATTTTTAGGTAGTTTGTCAAATAGTTGATTAAAATTATTTCCAAAAGTAAGATTTTGTAGTCCTAATGGTAAATTATTAACTGGTTGATTAAAACTATTTCCAAAAGTAAGATTTTCTAGTCCTGATGGTAAATTATCAACTGGTTGATTAAAACTATTTCCAAAAGTAAGATTTTGTAGTCCTGATGGTAAATTATCAACTGGTTGATTAAAACTATTTCCAAAAGTAAGATTTTGTAGTCCTAATGGTAAA
>Ga0194133_10006940_pt1 | contig 13734 bp, 7 predicted proteins | sample TA2KigOf40mmetaG_FD_155448 | JGI IMG/M metagenome (GOLD analysis project Ga0194133, IMG submission 155448) | Freshwater microbial communities from Lake Tanganyika, Tanzania - TA2015055 Kigoma Offshore 40m | ecosystem: Environmental > Aquatic > Freshwater > Lake | place: Tanzania: Lake Tanganyika...
TTGAATGGCGTACTATGATTTTAAGGTGTTTACATGTGTTTTTAAGGTGGTTTACGACAAAATTTGCACTATTGGCATGTGTATTCAGGTGTGCCACGTGTAAGCAGGGGCAAGACAGGTTAAACATGGGTAGATACACCTTAAAGTGGCCATACAGTGTGTCTTATTTTCGGTAGGATAGTTGCCTTGAATCTAAGTACGCTAATGAAAGATATCTTGACTTAGTATCTTTAGATGACTTTGAAGGATTATGTGAATAAATGGAACATTTGCATTCAAAATATTTTGATATGAGAAGAATGGAAAAAGTACAACATTAGATAAAATCAAGTAGCTTGAAAGATTTTTGCTAATAAATTTGAAATCTTTTTGCTCATGGGATACATATTTCTTAGGACAGAACCTTGTTGTGAAAAAAATCAATAGTCTCTTTAAAGGCTTCCATTGTAAAGGTCCCAGAATTCAATTGATTTTTTTCACTCTGTTCTTGATGCAATGATATATATTCCTTTGAATGATTTAATAGCTATTGTGGCAATACAAAAAATGTCAAGGATGAATAGCTTGAAAAGCAGAAAACTATCTTTTATATCTCTAGAAAGACAATCTTTCTTGGATATTTTCAGCTAAATGTAGATCTAGCCTCAAAATTGTTTTGATTTTATTTGCTTATAGCTCATGTCTCAAGGGCACCAGCTTTTGATTAAAACTACTCTACCAGATTGTGTGAATAGTGAAATTTATATTTAAGATGGTGCATTAAGTAATGTATAAAATTGTATTGGGTAAAAGATGTGTTTGGTCAAATGAATCTTCAATACATTGCAATTACACATACCAGTCTCTCGCACAGTTTGAAACACAAGGTTAGCGAGGGTTGCAACTCATGAGCCTTCCAAAGGGAAGCTCAAGGATGAAGCAACATAACAATACACACTCAAAAGCGATAGAACTAAAATACTAACCTTATTGAGAGACTATTTACATTATTAAATACAGTTGTGTCCTTGACCCTGAGGTAGTCTAATAAGATCCTCAACTGGAAATTCAAAAGTTGACAGTGCAATCCAAGAGGCAAGTTCATCTAGGTATCAAATTGATAAAGGGTACATTGCATCCCATCATTTTGTAAAAGGTATGCAGGCATGCATTGGTAGGTAGGAATACTTAACTTTACAAGATCTTTGAAAGTGAAAGGAAAGTGGGATTTTATAACAGAGGCTGGAGAGTGTTTTGTGTACTTACAATCAGTTAAGTTCTGACAGTGGCAACCTTTTTCCTTTGTAAAAACATTCCCAGCAAGAACAAATAGGTGTAGAGTGTTTCTTGCATCAATCCCACTTACGTGTACACCACCTTTGATTACATAACAAGACACCTTTCAAAGGATCCCTTTTCAACCAATAAGCCATGAGTATATCTAGACCCTTCAGAGCATCCATCTTGTCTGTCACAAAGATACTTGGAATGTTTTGTACATCATCCTGGCTCAGTATTTACTGTTACCTTTACTCACGTTGCATTTGATTTGATTATCTTGAATGTTATAAAAGTATTTTGGATAATGCTTGTGTATATATCATTGGAAAGGGTCGAGCCAACAGAAAGTGAAGCTTAGTTACCCATGACACCTCTATCTCATCTTAACGGAATCGTACGAGCACATTGTATATGCTATCAGAGATGGTCTACATATATGTATGACAATCAATTGACAACTATAAAAAATAAATCTTATCATAAACAAGCATAACAATTTGAATTGAGTGGAGTGCAAAGGAAACTTAAGTGAGGCGCAGAAGAGGGGAAGTAAATTTATCCAATTTAGGTAGAAAATGATATTTTCATATTGAATTACTTTTCAGCTTTGTCCAGCAGATCTTTGTTATCTTATTATTTCTCTTTGAGGTCTTATTTTTCACATTTTATCCTCTAATTGCATTGCTTTGTTTGATCATGTCAACAGCAAAGCTCAAGCTCAGAATTTTAGCCTGCAACAACATCAAACAAATCTCTTTGTCCTGGCCCTAGATTTGATTTGTTTCAATTCAGCCCATGTCCGGACAAATCATTTTCAAGTTCAAATAAAATTAAGTTTGCACAAGTCAAGTTGGGAACCTTTTTCAAATATTGTATTTAAAGGTGTAGACGTTGATTTCCCTTCACGATGTTGGTGTAATCCTTCCTCTTAATTCAAGTCATATGTAAGTGAAAACAAGAGCGCTTAAAAACACTTCTCTCCTCACCAGCTGCTGTAATTTAGTTGGGCTCTGCCGTCGGGGCCTCGTGAATAAAAGTCACACTCGGAGCCGTAATTAAAATGTGATTTCTTTTCAATCAAGTTTATTCTTCACACAGCAATGTGAATTGAATCAATCGCAGTAGGTATCTCTCTTGGGACACATGATGATCAAAAGACCGTGAGGTCTTTGTTTCTCGAGTGTTTTGCTCACTTCAAGGATATCTTGAAATCCTTTCTATACCGCTCGATGTCCCCACATTAGTAAGTCTTATTGGCTCATGATGTCTCATTTTTTAAGTTAATCTTACACAAAAGGGTAGAATACAATTTAACTGGGAGATGGCTTTTGTGTCGCGATGAGCATACAATGATTGGATAGTTCAAATTCTCTTAATGGCTATGACTCCCTTATGAATGGACATTACTTTCACTAATTTTTGGCAATAGATGCTGAGTTTTAAACAGGTGTCCAATCTCTTTTTGTCTTTCACTTAGTGTATTTTTATCGATCGACCCTGTAAAAGATGTTGACTCTTCCATGATTCTCCGCATGTTTTAATCTTCATTTCTAAATTCTTTTTCAACTCTTTTGTTATTTTCCATATTAAAACATGAATTTATATGTGTTGTCATTTATGGGTTACTAAAACTACAGATTCACCTAGAAAATTCAATTCATAACGTACGTCTTTAAAGCTTTTCTAATGGGCAGCTAAAATTGCTGATTAACCTTTAATCATTACTTTTGAACACAAGTAATTTTTCAAACTTTTTCCTTCAAAGGTCATTCAGGATTCATTTTTTTCTAGGACAATGAAGCCAATGATGATGATGGAAATGAGCAGGTATATTTTCTTTTAGTATCAGCCGAGGAAATTTTTTACCAAACACATTAAATAACTTTTTTGGCTGTGGTAATTGGTGAGCTTTTTTGAATGGAGTTTTTTAAGCAAACAGCAGTCTAAGATTGGCATTGGGGTCAACCCGTCGATTTAATCTTGAATCTATTCCTCAGCCAAGTACCTTGCCTCAAGTTTATACGAATAAGGTTTTATTATATAATGGGTGAGGTTTCATTTGAGCAGAACAGAGGCAGTCAGGATGGTCCAGAGGGTTAAATGCCGGAATTCCATCCCAGCAAACCAGGTTTGACGTATGTTCGGAGTAGATCACTGAAAAAAGGACCACTAACAATTGGCATTTAGTGAACGCAGTTTTGCAAGGGAGACTAATTAATGAAAAAAATGAAACACGCATTGTTCATGTTATGAATTATTTTCATAATTGACTTTATCAAGTACAATATGATCGCCTTCTAAGGTAAAGGAATGCAAAAAACGGAAGGCATAAAAGAACCTACTCTGAGCAGGGAAAATCGAATCACAGAATGAGCATGTAAATATATAGAAATCCACAGATAGTAAATGTCTTCCAAAAATAAAACACGCATTGTTCATGTTATGAATTATTTTCATAATTGACTTTATCAAGTACAATATGATCGCCTTCTAAGGTAAAGGAATGCAAAGAACGGAAGGCATAAAAGAACCCATTCTGAGCAGGGAAAATCGAATCACAGTATGAGCGTGTAAATATATAGAAATCCACAGATATTGGAAACCAAGTAGAACTAGCTATAAAGAGATTTACTATGCATTATGAAGTCAGATAAATTATACTTTAGTATTCACATGTTAAACTTTAACTCAAACTCTTATCAATCCATTCCTTTTTGACAAAGAATGTTATTGACAGCAGATGATAATCTCCAAGTAATCTTTTTTCAGTATATTGATATAACAATATTGTACATACTGTATGTAACTGGAAAAAGCTTGAAAGAGATTGTCATTTTGTTCTTGAATCTTAGACCAAAGACACTTGTTCTTCATCCCAATATTAGATCAAACTAAACACATTTTGTTATCTTGAAATAAAAAAAATTATAATAATATACTATGGTGCTGTACAGACTCATTCAATGTTAATAAGTGATCAACAACCATATTAGAGTTGTCTCATAGACATACTTATGTCTATATATGCCCACTGAAGATTACTATTACCCCATTGATTTATTTTGAAAAACAGGGTTGAAAAATTGTATGAATGGCTGAAGATTAAATCAGCAACCTTTGATCTTTGTTCGTTATCAGGTGTTTTTGACCTGAGATGAACGGTTCAATATTTTACTACCCCAGCCTTGGGATGGGTAGCTCAGGGTCCAAAATTGGTAAAAATATTTATGGCCTCCAGCCAAACATTTTTTGTTTTGTAAACAATTTTGTTGGGTGTTTCCTTCAGCTTTTAGTGTTTTAGCCCCCCACGCCCCCGGGGGTGGGAGCAGGGATATAAAACTATTGCTATTTTACCCAAGGAGTTCAGCTGAGCCTTTCTACCAAATTTCGCTGATATTGATCAAGCGGTTTGGGCGACTATAAAGTTCTGACATCCCGACACACTGACTTTGAATTTTATTTATGTAGATATGGAAACAAATTTCCTAAGTGAACTTTTCCCAAAAAAATGGGGGTTAGGTTAGATTAGCCAATATTTTTTGGGGAAAAAATGCATTCAGCAAAATATTTTCATGAAAATCTCTTTTTACCATTTTTCTTAAAACTTGTAGCACCAAATCTTTTACTTCTTATGCCTTTCTTGTGTATCCATAACACAAGTAAACAATGAATGAAACAAGTAGGTGACTCTTATTAAATTTCCAGTCTTTGATTGTATTTGCATGACTCTGTATTAGATAAATAAATAAATTAATTACCTTGTGATTTGTTGACAAATCTAATCCGAAATGAGACAAAAGAGAATGGTGTGACATGACAACAGGGTATTACACATCGCAATTTGTAGATTCGAAGTATAAATTGTCACAGACAGAATATTGACTCTAGTGGACTGAAAAATACTGTTGACTGGATTACAAATTTGTACTGCTTTTATGGTCAAATTTAGATACAACATCTTACAAAGCCACGTCATAAGCATCATCCTTCATTGGCATTTTTGAACAAAAAGGTGGTCTCTTTCAATGCTTATGTGATTGAACCTTATTCAGACACATTGAATTGGGATAGATGTTGACCAACAATGTTTATATCTAACATGTACTTGCTAGTTTGAAGGCAATGTATGTAGAGAGATATTGTGAGGTGAAATCCGCTCCCTGAAAATCAAACGATCTAAGATTGATTGTCTTAGGCTCCTTTCACATAGAAGTCTAGCTCGAGATTTGATGAAAATACTTATTTGTCCAAATTAAGGACAATAGTGGAAGAGGCAACAGAGAATGGTCAGCAAGTAAGAAATGCAGGATGGGCTCAAGATTTGTCCCTGACGGTATTCGGAGAAGAAATATTTTAACCAAAAGGGTTAAGACGGATCTTTTTATACTTTTGAAAAGGGATGTTGGACTGGCCAAAATAGTAAGAGGGAATTGCTTGTTTGAGCAAAAATTAATGTTACAACCAATTTCTTTTACATGTTTTTGTTCATAAGCTGAGCCAGAGTAATCATATAACGTGATTACATTATGAAAGGAACATATGCAATACTGTGTCCAACAAAACCTAGTAGATATAATAAGATACCCACTAAGGATCTCGTCCCTTTAATACTATTTCGATACTTTTATTATTTTTATCATGCAACTGATCTTTCTACATATGATTCCCAAGCACACTTGATCACTACATTCCTGGTTCTAGCGGTGACTAATGGCCCAACCAAGTCAACCAGTTATTTTTCACAACTCGTTTATGTAAGATTGTGCAGGCTAATTGGGTTTTAGATTTAAGTCAGTTATGTAAGTTTTAATAAAGTACAAAGAGCATTTACTCGCAGACTTTTATTTCACAAGTAAGCTTACCGTCAACATTTGGCATCTGTGATTATACTAGGTCAGGCCTATTTCGCTTAAGAGATCCCATAACGTTTGCTCATATGAGCTCTCAGGGATAGTTGCCATATTTAACCTCTACCTGCAAATTTTACCAAGTAATGACAATGTAGAATTTATGAATATTGTTTGATGTATGACTCTTCTAGTGATTTATTTACGTTATCATCCATAGCTGAGAGGTCATAGGCAGCTGACTGAGAACTAAGATCTAAGGTTGTGGGTCCAATCCCCAGCCACTCATGCCAGCAATTTTTCAACCCCAGATTGCAAAAAAATCAACAAGCCACTCTGAATTAGGGTATTAGTAATCTTCAGTGACCATAAACTTATATGGTGGGACTCTATAAAGGTGCTGATTGCGCATCAACGTTCCCTGAGTCTATACTGCACAAGATTACTATTACTATTATACAAAAAGTTTATTGATGCAATGTACCATTTATTTTATTTTAGATTGACATGAGCTTTCCCAAAAGTGGAAGTTGGACAAAAATACTTGTATATTTGATCTCCTTTCCAATTATGTTTCCACTTTATGTCACATTGCCAGATACAAAGAATCCAGCAAGTAAGTGAATTATTGTTTTTTCAGGCAAAACTTTTATATCTATATGTACTTCAAGCAATTTGTATAACTTTTTGATCACAAATCAAATTCTTAAAGTTATATAGCTTCTCTCAGAATAATTTTATCAGACTATAAAAGAACTTGGCTTTCTTTAATCATTTTTTTACTTGATATCTTGTCAAAATATATTGCACAATCATTGATGTCAAGCATAGTTTCAATCATAGTTATTGCCTTAATTGTATATGAGAAAAAAATTAGTGACATGAAAGTATGAAAAATGAAGAAGTTAATTATAATTTTGGTGTTAGTGGTAATAATAACACTTTCAATGCTTTTTTTTACTTTTCCTCATAAATAAAATGCATTTTATGACACATTTTATGGACTTTTCTTGTTACTGCAGGACGCAAATTTTTCATCTTAACGTTTCTTGGAAGCATCATCTGGATAGCTGGATACTCATATTTAATGGTCTGGTGGGCCACTGTAACTGGAGATACCATTGGAATTCCTTCACAGGTAAAGAAATGAATGAGTTCAAGTACAAATACATGAAACAGCTATTCTGATTGAAAAAATATGCTTAGATGAGAGTGCACTGAGTTTTGCCCAAACAAGTTTATGCCAAATGCAGTTTTCCCAAAATCATTTTCCCAATTTTGAATTTTTTCCCAATTTCTGATGTATTTTTCCTGATTTTTATCTCTTTGAGCAAGCGAAGCCAGCGAGTGGGTTAGAAAAATAAACACAGTTCAAATTATTTTTGCATAATGTCCGTGAGGATGCGTGCCTAGCTATCACTTCATACTCCTCCCTCAGTTTTGAAGCTCGAGAGTTGAAATTTTGCATATAGATTCCCCGTATCAATGCCAAAAAAGTGATCAGCCAGATTTTTGAATTTTTGTCTAGGAGTTGAGATATGAGAGTTTTACTTGGCGATGAGGAGTAGATTTGTATTATGTCCGCTGTGAGGAAATTTATTGTATTTGTAAAAAATCCATCCTGCTCGTGCTGAAATTTACAGTATTTGTAAAAAATTTGCTGCACTTGTGCTCAGGAATTAAAAAATTTGTCGTACTCGCACTTGGAGGGAATGCATTTTTTAACGTACAAAAAATGTGGGTCGACCTTATTTTTTGAATTATTAGCTTTAGTACCCTAACATAACCTTTTTTATTTTTATACTTTTTTTGGTATAAATTAGGGAGAATGTCTTGGAAAAATGCATTTGGGAAAACCACATTGGGGTAAAACTTGTAGTGCCACAGTGAGTCAAAAAGCTGCTTATGAAAGTTTGATTGTAGGCATGAATGAATCCCTTTTACACAAATGCATATTCTGGAAAATTGAATTTGAAAGAATGTGTGATATACACCAGAGTCAAAGTAGAGTCAATCAAAATACAAATGTTAATTATCTGTAAACGTGGATTATTTATAGTCAAGTAATGCGGTCAAAATACAGACAGAAGTTTTGCCTCGATTGCGTAGCTAACCCAGGCAAGTGTTCTGATATCTTCGTGTGTCTAAGAAGGTGACCTGGTTTATTTGAACATAACACAGGAGGATAATAATATTTCAATTAGCTTGAGTTTCCATTCTATTCTTTGATGGGTTTGTATTGTTATGTCACGTTATCCTTGAGGTCATCTTTGCAGGTAAAATGCATCCTAACATACCTGACTTTGTACTTTCCAAATGTGAGAGACTAGCATGTGCAAATGCAATGTACGGTAAAGTCAGTAATGAAACAGACCAACCAGGTCATTTACTTATGATATAGATCTAAACGTATAGCTTGTACAAGTGAAGTCACTTAGCTTAAAGTATACATCTGATAGTTCAGCTCAGTTTCATATCTATGTAGTGCCTCTATGTCAGTACATGCCCACTCTCTGTAACTCCCTTTTGTGCCCAGAATGGTCGTCTATATTCACTTACATTCTTAGTACACTTTCAACCGTGGAAACGATTGAATTTTCATTGAGAAGTCAGAAATGATAGAGATTCAGATTATGAACAGCGTGTGTTTTATTTTTAGAAGATAATTATGCCTTCTATTTACTGTTTGTACCTATGTCGCTCTTTCACACGCACGCAAACCGCCGGACCAATCTCCACCAAATTTTGCTCAGACCTCCACATATAGTCGAGGAAGGTTCTTAACACAAGTATGACCCCACCAACCTGACCACCTAACCCGTGGTACCCCAAGCTCCAAAACCTTAGCAGATCACTGGAGAAAAAACTTTGTGTTATGTAAAATGTTCGGGTGGGCACCCTTAAAAAAATTTATGATTGAAAAAGCAGGATTTAATATGAAAAAGGAAATTTCAAAAGTTATTTTCTTGAAGGATCTATGGCCTTGAAAAAAATGAAAGGTTTTCATGAACAAAAAATGATCAGCTAAAGCCAGAATGAACTATGGGATGAAATAAATCAAAGGAAATATCAGATAAATATTAGAGCTAAAAAAGTTGCAATCTTGGGATTATTTTGGTTTTTGTTAGAAAGACAATTTTCTTTTCTGCAATTGGTTGGCCAAAAAAAACCAACAGGAAATGGTCTGGCAAGAATTTTAACATAAAAGCAGCATTTCCTGCATTGGATTTGCCCCCAAAATGTACATTTAGATAGAAAGAGGGAGGGGGAAATGAGTTGGTGTTGACATTTTGCCTTAGATCATTAGACTTTTGTAGTATTTTCTTAATTGCCTCTTTTGGTGGGTTGCCTGATTGTATTTTGTAGAGTTTGTGTTGGCTCTAATGATGTGAATTGTTTAGACAGGAAAATACATGACCAATAGTTTCATTACTATTTTTAGGTTATGGGTCTCACATTTTTAGCAGCTGGAACTTCTGTGCCAGGTAATTAAAGTATTTTTCATTCATTCACAAGGCTATTCTATTGAACAAAAAATTGACTTTTTTGGAAACATATAAAATAAATTATTTTAAACGGTTGTGCATATGTTTGTTTGTCTGTTGGTATGTGGAAGGCTAATAGAAATCAACACCCCTGCACCGTGCATGCTAAAAATTTAGCACCCATATACCCACTTGTCCAAGTAAGATTTTGGTGCATTTTTTATACCGCCCTCCCCCCTTGGGTCTGGGGGGCTTGAAACCCTAAAAGCTGAAGGAAACCTTTTTTGAAAAAAAGCTATTTACAAATCAAAAAGATGCTCAGCAAGGTGAAAGGTCAGCTTGGGGGTAAGTTTGAACTCTGGCCACCAACCCTCACCCTCATAAACATAAACCCCATTTTCAGTTAACCCCATGGCCTGGGTGGGCTAAAACCCTAAAAACTGAAAGAATAGGATCACTCAAGCCAAAGGGTCGAGGGCGACTGGCCGGCAACAAGCCAATTCGAAACAGCGCAAGGCTCTCTGGCTGCAGGCCAACTACTAGTATATGTATACCAAACAGACTGTACTTAACTATGACTGAAGAATTTTTAGACCAAACTTCACCCATTTTTGTATGGACTTTGCCACATATTCAAAGACTGATGTAAGCCCATTTTGAGCTTATTACACCCCTGGGGCCCTTTTTATCATGGGCAGAGCCAGAACTAAATTTTTTTACCCCCATTAGGTCTGGCCAATTTTTTGTTGCTCGGGTTTGGTCAGCCACCTTTGGTTTGGGTTTGAAAAATTTCCCCAAAAAATCCCAAATTTTTCAAATATTTTTCATTCGAGTAAAAAATAATTGCTTTGTGTTGGGTCAAAAAGTACTTGGGTCAAAGGCGGGCCGGTCTCTTATTTACTGCAGATCATAAGCATGCTCGTGTTGGGTCAGGTCAGGGCCCATTTCTAATTAGGACACAGATGGATAGTGTTGCATGAAGGAGCTTAAAAAAGTCAGTTGTTTGCAGACAACTCAATTATTGTCGCAACTTTTTATTTGTGAAAAGTAGAGAACCCACATTGTGCCAATACTCAAAAATTTAAACAGTCCTTTGTTCAAAAGTCCAATCATTTGTATTTTGTATTTTGTTGAGTAAAGTCTTTACTTTTCAAAGACTTAAGAATATAAACAAACTTTATAAATTTGGAACTTTAAATTTGGGAAAAGTTAAACCCTTGAAAAGTATAAGCTTCTTTCAGAGATTTCTATGGATTATTTAGTTTATTGCTAGTCAGTGGTTTAAACATTTGCCCCTTTTTGTGGACAAGTTGGGAATTCTCTACAGATCTCCCTATACCATCACCTCAGAATGATAAAATTATTTCAAGAAAAAGAAAAAATCCCTGAAGAAGATGAAGTTGTATAAAAATTACAACTTTTGTAAAATGTGTTAATTAATGTTTTTCAATTAACATGTATGGTACTGTGTAGTGATGGATCTGGGACAAAAAAATTTGACACGGGTCGGGTTGGGTCAATGTTTTGTAACTTGTGTCTGGTCTGGTCAGCCATCTATGGTTTGAGTTTGGAGAATTACCCCTAAAAATGCCAAATGTTTCAATTTTTTACCTTTCAGGTCAAAAATAATCTCTTTAGGTAGGGTCAAAAAATACCCAGGTCAAAGGCTGGTCAGCCTCTTATTTACTGAGGGCCAAAAGTATGCTTCTGTTGGACGTAGGGATATCTCTATAGTACTGTGGTCTGAAGCATTTGGGATGAGAGAGAAAGTGAAAACCCAGTGATGACCCTCCCAATCAAGAAAAGTATCAATATTGAAATGTTTATCGATAGAACGGCAGGAAAGACTCTGATCAGAATCAGGACCAATGAGGGTGAGCAACTAATTGCTGAGTGGAGGAACAAGTATACCTTGTGCTGAAGTGCTACCTTGATATCAAAAGGTGTGGGTGCGATAGACCAAGTGTGAACCTGTCTCGAAACGAGTTTAAAGGGAATTATTGAAAATGTTGTGAAAGTTAAAAGGAAAAGAACTTGAGTTTGAGCATACAATACAAATATGATTCTTTACAGTTGTGAGATCAAATTTGTTCAAACCCAAAACCTTTTGCTCAAAAATATCTGACTTTTTATTTTACTTCAACCATCCACTAATTATTTTCAGTGTATGTTTCTTATTCATCTATTTGGCAGATGATAGATTCCCATTCAAATCCTTATCTTTTATCAAGTCTAGTCCCATGGAGGAGTTTTCATCACATCCATGCCAACTAATGTGACTTTTTTCAGATTTGATTACAAGTGTCTTGGTTGCCAAACAGGGCAAGGGTGACATGGCTGTCTCATCATCTGTTGGTTCAAACATATTTGATGTCACTGTTGGGTAAGATTTCACTACATATTTTTAGCAATATTGTATGGTAAATTAAGGCAAAAAAGTGGAGGATTTATATACATATAAAATGGACCTGCAAAGTTGGCAGACAAGAAGTCTTGATGATCCCAGTTTCGGGATTAACGGTCTGAGTTAAAAAAATATTTACTTTTGAAAGGAAAGGAATCTTTGCTGGTACCCGAAGGAAATAGTGGTTGGTTCTCTTAAAGGAGAATGCCATTAAAGATGTCAAACAATGAAAAAGGTTTAAATGAATTTTTAAAGGTTACTAATTTGATCATAAATTATTTCAAAGGAAATATTACTAAGATAAAATATAATGAAAAGATGGGACATTCATTACTATGTAATTGTTATATCTATAATATCTATAATGAGTGCAGTGCGGTGATATGACGGAGATAGCGAGAGTGTGTGGAAATCCGATAAAGATTTAGTGGAAACCCAATAATGATCTTCCCAATCAGGAAAAGAATCAATACTGAACTGTTTATTGATGAGAAACATGAGCTTTATATACACAAGAGACGGATCAATAACTCTTGATCGGACCTCTGAGATTAACTGCAGGTTAGCAAGTTTTCATATCTGTTGAATGTATGAAGTGCCAGAGAAACTCATAATCCTACTTGAAAAAGCTTGTGTCTCAAAAGGGAGTCAGGGTTGTCAGGTGGGTTACGTGCTGGACGTCTAACCCTCCAACCCAGACTTGACTCACAAAACCCAGTGATGTCATCCATCCAATCAAGAAAAGGATCAAGACAGAACTGTTTATTGATATGTTGGTTGAAGTGCAGAGTTTTATATTCAAAAAATGGGAGCCAGAACTTTTGGGCTAAATTGAAGAGGGTAAAATGTTGGCGCTAAGACTAACAAGAGGTTGGAATGAGAAGCCATAACAACAACCTGTTTAGAACGGATTACGCAAGGAGAGACTGAGAAACAATAACTGCAGCCTGTTTGAAATGAAGAGATTTAACTTAACTTGCTTGCATCACAACTCACTTTCACTTGTTGGTTGTGTTTAATCTACTCCTTCCAACTATGATCCCTCATGAATGCTTGGTATTTATCATCTCTGAAAAGGATTGTTCTGACAATCTAGTTTTATCAAACCAAGCAAAGCTTACATGAAATAAAAAGTATTTGTTTATCAGAAAATCAGTCAAATAAAAAAATAGCCCCACTTTCTGTTTACATTATTGGCATTGGCAACCATTAAATGTATACAAAAACTTTCCTAAACTCCAGGTCAAAACAAATTTTAAGTAAGAAATTATGTTTCTCTCTATATATATTCACTTATATTTAAGAATACAAAAGCACTATTTATTTAAACGGAACAATTAGACGCTTTAAGATCTAAACCCTAATTTGTCTATAAAACCTGTGAGTAAAATAGACCATCTTTTTGCTTAAAAACGCTGATGATGGTTGCTGTTTACAATTTAGTTCACGTGATAGTCCCTTAAAATTTGTCATTCAAGGAGGCGTAGATTTGCAACAAAGCCAAGAGTATTGCTCAGTCCTTCAGAGTCCTAATAGTGCCTCTGAAAAATATCTTTTTCCAATCTGATGATCCCAAAGAACGATGCTCTGTCCTGGCTCACCATTCCCTTTTCTCTCTCTTCGAATTGAATCTGTTTGCTCATCTTAAAGTTATTTCATTATTTCCTTGTATCATAATATCACAGAAAAAGGTGCAAGAAACAGAAGATTGTGTAGTCAATAGGCAACAGAAAAATAT